>Ga0126376_10000385_pt1 | contig 21279 bp, 19 predicted proteins | sample PanSoiMetPlot_15_FD_92760 | JGI IMG/M metagenome (GOLD analysis project Ga0126376, IMG submission 92760) | Tropical forest soil microbial communities from Panama - MetaG Plot_15 | ecosystem: Environmental > Terrestrial > Soil > Tropical forest > Bulk soil | place: Panama | collected 2016-02-17
CGGTCGATACCGCTCGCTCTAAACATTTGGCAATCTCACGGATCGACGAACCGGAAGCCAGCCCGCGAGCGCACGTCGCTGGACGGCCGGAGCAATCCCCGCGTGACTCGACACCAGACAACGAATAGAGGAATGTTCTTTGCCAAAAGCGCGCCCGATCTCATGCAGCGTCTGCCCCGCCTTCCAACGACGCCACACCTCAAGTTTCTGCTCCGCCGAAAACCCAAACCGTTTCCCTGGCTTCATAAACACCACCTTTGAAAAACAGCTTTATACCAGATGGTGTTGCATCGACCGTTTGAACGGGCAGCACTCACCAGGCACTTACCTGGAATCCCGCATAAAATAGGCAGTCCCGATCTGTACACAGTTTAAATGCAAGCTTGCTGCCTGCGGAGGTTCGACGAGCATGAACATTAGTACGGGCATTCTTTCCTGGGTGCTCCTTGCACTGCTGGCTCTGACCTCCACGATTCTGTGTATCGCTCCGCCCTCCGTCGGCGGATGGTTAGAAGTTCTCTACGTCGGCACAGTCTATGGAGTCTTGCTCGGAGTTTATTTCGTCACCTGTCGCGGTATTCGTTCAGCTCCGAGACTCGTCGCCTTAGTGGTTGCCTCTGCGGTTGCCTGGCCGATCGCATATTTCGGTTCGTTTGGCGCGGCTGGGCACATTCCGGGTGGGACAATTCATCACGGCGACTCTGTCTATCCCGCGTTTCCTCTTATTGCTTTCGGCGGTGTGCTTGGTGGCGCTGCCCTGCTGATACCTGTGATTTTGCTTCTCAAGCCTTCGTCAATCAGCTGGCGTGCTGCATTCGTGAAGGCGGTCTTGGGAATTCTGCTGAGCGGGATCGTTGGTGGGATCGCTTGGGAGCTCGGCCCCACTCTCGGCTCGGCAATCTGGACTCTACTTCCGACAACGCCTCTGCCCCAATCGGAGTCCTACAGTATGGCGGCGCTCTTTTTTGTCTGGCAGCCCGTGATCGCGTTGTTCATCGGTTGGGCTACTTCCGAAAGCCGAGAGTCAGTTTCAGTACAAGCCAGTGAGGTGAAATCGGAGGTAGGGGCACCAGCGCCGCAGACCAGTAGCAGCGTCGGTCGCCGTACGTTCGTAGTGATCGTCGCCAGCCTGGTGGCTCTTTCACTCACCCGAATTATCCCGGTTCGCTTGGGCCTTGCACACCGCGAACGCGCCCTCGCGAAGATGAGAGAGAGCAGGCCATCGGCTGTGGATCTTCCCGTAGCGCAACCGATGAGCGAGGAGGAAGCCTTAATCCTCAAGCAAATTGGAGATTATCAACCCGGCCATGCGACGAAGACCGTGGAACTGGTCTCTCACGAGAAGGGTTTTGAGAGACCAGGCGGCATGTACTTCACCACCCTCTACACAAAAACAGGCGAGCCGGTTCCGCAGTGGCCGCTTGCGCCCAAGCAATATATCTCGGTTGTCGTTCAGCAATACCCGAACAGCGCGTGGGCGCGGTATTTCGCGGAGTATCCGCCTAATAGGTACAGCGCGTTTGACAACCCCAAGCAGCACGCGATCGTCGCGCAATTCAATAACAGAGTCAGAAGCAACCAGCTGGAGCGCTCCCCGGGTCAAGCCTGGTATCCGCTTTATTACATATGGCCGAGCGGCGACTGTGTCATCACAGTCGAGTACTACACTCTAGAAGAGAATCTTGAGATTGTGCGAGCGTATCTGGAGAAATATTCAAGTTCGATTCCGTGATGTTTGGAGGATTTCTGGGGCTTACTCCGCAAATAGCCATTACTTCGCAGCTCCCGATAAAACAAGCCTATCGGAAAAGTGAGTCCGGTACAGGGAAGGTCGGTTGCTTCTATCGAAAGACTCTCTACCTCATTATTTCGCTTTCAAAGATTTCCGGCGTCAAACGGCTTCGGGAAGAGCGCTTTCATTTGAATAATTTCTGTCTTCCCTTTCAGGTTGGAGAGAATCACCGGCACGTCGCCGCAGAACTCCCAGATGAGTTGCCGGCATGCGCCGCACGGAGGCGTCAGCGTCTCCGTGTCGGTCACCACCACGATCGCGTCGAACCCGCGCTCGCCCTCGCTGATCGCTTTGAAAATCGCTACGCGCTCGGCGCAGACCGTTAGTCCGTAGGTTGCGTTTTCCACGTTGCAGCCGCCGAAAATTCTGCCGGACGTCGCGCGTAGCGCGGCTCCCACGCGGAAATTCGAGTACGCCGCGTGCGCATTTTCCCTTGACTGTTTCGCAGCGCTAATCAACGCATCGTATTCGCTCAAGCAATCGCCTCCGCAATTTTCGGAATCACTGCTTTCAGCAGCGCGATGAAATCGTTCTTCACGCGCGCGCCGGTTTCAAACACTTCTTCAGCGGTGAGCGTCTGGCCGGTCACGCCAGCGGCCATGTTCGTAACGCACGAAATTCCCAGCACGCGAATCCCCGCGTGGCGGGCGGCGAGCACTTCCGGCACCGTGGACATGCCCACAAGGTCCGCGCCCAAGGTCCGCAGCGCATGAATTTCCGCCGGCGTCTCGTAATTCGGCCCGGAGAGTGCAAGATAAACGCCTTCGTGCAGAGGAACTTTGATTTTCGACTTCGCCTCCGCGGCGAACTTGCGAAATTCCGGATCGTACGCCTGCGTCATGTCCGGAAAACGCACGCCGAAGCGGTCGTCATTCGGCCCAATCAGGGGATTCACGCCCTGCAAATTGATGTGGTCGCGAATCGCCACCAGCGCTCCCGCGGAGTAATTCAAATTCACTCCGCCTGCCGCGTTCGTGATGATGACGGCTTGCACGCCCATGCACGTAAACACGCGCACGGGAAACGCAACCTGCTGCGGCGAATATCCTTCGTACAAATGCACGCGCCCCTGCATGCCAGCAACTTCCACGCCGTCCACTTTCCCCAGCACAAGCTGCCCGGCATGCCCGATCGCGGTGGACTGCGGAAAATGCGGAATTTTCGCGTAAGGAATTTTCTTCGCGCCGGCAAACTCATCCGCAAACGCGCCAAGCCCAGACCCCAGCACAAGCGCAATTTTCGGCCGCAGCTTTGTCTGTTTGTGAATGAATTTCGCAGCGGCTCCGGCGCGCTCAAATTCGTCCCCGGATTTTCGAGAAGGGCTTTTCTTCGTGCTCACGAGAAAATTCCTACGATCGAAGCGGACAAAAGATTGGCCATCGTGCCTGCCAGCATGGCGCGCAAGCCGAACTTCGCGAGATCCGAGCGTCGATCCGGAGCTAGCGCACCGATTCCGCCAATCTGAATTCCAATGGAACTGAAATTTGCAAACCCGCAGAGTGCGAACGTTGCAATCGCAAACGTCCGCGGATCGAGAGAGCTCTTCATTGGGCCGAGCTGGCCAAAAGCAACGAATTCATTGATTGCCATTCGAGTTCCCAGCAAATTCCCGATCTGCGCGGCGTGATCCCACGGCACGCCGATCAGCCAGGCAATCGGCGCGAAAATCCAGCCGAAAATCGTCTGTAGGCTCTCTGGAAACCAGCCCATGTGCGGCCAGCCGTGAATGCCGCCCATGATTGCGTTCAGCAGCGCCAGCAGCGCAATAAACGTAATCAGCATGGCGCCGACGTTGAGCGCTAGATGAAGACCGTCACTCGTGCCGCGGGCAATCGCGCCGAGAATGTTTGACTCCTTCTCCATCTGCGGCATTTCCACCTTGCCGGCCGTTAGCGATTGCTCGGTTTCCGGCACCAGCATCTTCGCCATCAGCAGAGTCCCCGGCGCGGTCATGATGACCGCCGTGAGCAAATTCTTTGGATCAGCGCCGCCAACGGCGATGTATCCCGCCATCATGCCGCCGGAAATATGCGCCATGCCGCTCGTCATCACCGTCATGAGTTCGGACTTTGTGAGCTTGGATAAGAACGGCCGAATCGTGAGTGGCGCTTCCGTTTGGCCCATAAAAATGCTCGCGGCCACGTTCAGCGATTCCGCGCCGCTCGCTCCCATCACGCGCTGCATCAGCCACGCCGCCCCGCGAATGATGAGTTGCATGACGCCGATGTGGTAGAGCACGGCAAAAAACGCGGCGATAAAAATAATCGTCGGCAAAACCTGGAATGCAAACGAAAAACCAAGCCGCGACAGCTCTTTGGGAAATCCGAGATCGCCAAAAACGAATTCCGAACCTGCGTAGGAATAATCGAGAAGTTTTTTCGCTTCCATGCCAAGGAAGCCGAATATGACTGCGCCGGCCTTGGTGCGAAGCACAAATAATCCAAGAACGATCTGCAGGCCAAGCCCCCAAGCGATGGTCTTGAGCTTGATAGCACGGCGGTCCGTGGAAAAAAGCCAGGCGAGCCCAAGAATGACGGCAATGCCGAGTATTCCTGTAAATCGTCCCATGTGGGCTCCTTCTGAAGATTGAACTGTCGCCCCAAACGCCGGCTAGACCCCAACCAGTCTCCGAACCAATTTCTTTTCCGCTGTTTGCGTTTCGCTGAAAACAAAAGCCCCGCCAATTCTCGATTTCGCTTCGTCGAGCCTTGTGTCCGAATTGTAATGGATTGTGACCAGCGGCTCGCCTTTTTCCACACTGTCGCCGATGCGCTTGTGAAATTCCAGTCCCACGCCGTGATCAATTTTGTCTTCTTTTGTTTCGCGGCCCCCGCCCATCATCGCCAACGCAATTCCAAATTCCATGCAATCCGTCGCCGCAAGAAATCCGGATGCTGAACTAACCACATCCACGTGCGAACGAGCAGCCGGCAAGATGGAGTAGTCATCAATCACGCTCTCGTCACCTCCTTGTAAACCAATCCCCTTCCTAAATTTGTCAAGCGCTTGCCCGCTCGCCACCATCGTCTCCGCAAGCCTGCGCCCCTCTTCCACCGACGCCGTCCGTTCCGCGAGAAAAAACATCCACGCCGACAATTCCAGACTCAAATCGCGTAAATCCTTCGGCCCACACCCCTTCAGCACTTCGATACTCTCAATCACTTCATTCGAGTGCCCCGCCATTCTTCCCAGCGGCTGATCCATATCGGTAATCAGCGCCACGGCTTTCTTCTCCATGCGCCGGGCGGTGTCCACCATGACCTCAGCCAGCATCGCCGCGTCCTCTTCTTTTTTCATGAACGCACCCGAACCTGTTTTTACGTCGAGCACCAGCGCATCAATTCCTTCCGCGAGTTTCTTGCTCATGATAGATGCACAAATCAAGCTGATGCTTTCGACGGTGGAAGTAGCGTCACGCAGGGCATAAATCTTCTTGTCCGCCGGTGCGATTTCTGTAGTCTGGCCAATCAAACCCATTCCGCACTCGCTGAGCACGCGGCGAAATTCCTTCAGTGTGAGCGCGGTGTTGAATCCGGGGATGGATTCGAGCTTGTCCAGCGTGCCGCCGGTGTGGCCGAGTCCGCGGCCGCTGATCATCGGAACGTTTATACCTCCCGCGGCCACAATAGGAGCGAGAATCAACGATGTCTTGTCCCCCACGCCGCCGGTGGAGTGTTTATCAACTTTTTTTCCGGGAAGATCCGAGAGGTCAACAACTTCGCCGGAATAGAGCATCGCTTCGGTGAGCGAAGCGAGTTCGCTGCGATTGAGGCCGCGAATCCACGCGGCCATAAGCCACGCAGACATTTGGTAATCGGGAATTTCTCCGCGCGTGAAGCCGGAGATCAGAAAATTAATTTCTTCCCGCGAGTGTTCGCCGGAGTCTCGTTTTTTTCGGATCAAGTCGACGGAGCGCATGCGTGGGTGAGCGCAGAGGAGCGTAACATTCGCACAATTGAGGGTCAACGCGCCATGTTGAGGGCGGGCGCGTAAAGGAAAAGTGAGCACCACCCGAAAAAAAATCTAAGTTGATTCAATCAGCGCCTCAAACCAACTCTGCGCTCGACTTCTTGGAAGCGCGGATCGTCTCGGAGGTTGTCAAAATGGGGCCACGTCTTGATCATCACCAGATTTGTCTCTCGCCTGGCAAAGGCTTTTTGCAGCGCGTCGATTGCGAGCTCGTTTTCGCCAAGTCCTTCATACGCAACTACAAACACCATCTCAGGTACGTAGGAACTCTTTGAGATCTCTTTCATCCGTCGGACGACCTCCCACGCTTTAGCTGTATCACCATTCCTAACGTGATTATGCGCAGCAAAGGAGTCCAGGTACCCGTGCGCGCCTCCAATCTCGAAGCATTTCTCGTAGGCGTCGCACGCTTCCCGATACATGCCTTTCGCCTCGTAAGCCGCGCCCAGGGTCCAATAACAGAGTGCCATTGGAGGATCGACCTCAGTCGCAGTCAGAGCTTGCTTGACACACTCGTCGTATCTCCTGGCTAGCATCAACACAAACGCAAGGCCAGAGTTAAGCATTCCGGACATGGGATCGCGGCTCAGGGCCTCGGTCGCCTCCCGGATGCCCTCCTCAAATCGTCCCTGCAAAGCCAGATGGTAGGAATAGTGGTAGTGCGCGACGGTGCAGTTTGGACTCAAATCAATCGCGTGCTTGTTCGTCAGCAGTTTCTGATCGAGGGAATTAAAGGAATCACGAGGGTTTGCCTCTTCAAAGCTGTTGGGAAATTTTGCCGCGGAGGACGGTGATGGAGGCTTTGGGCAAAGTGAAAATGGTTTGAGAATTTGCGTCGATAGCTTTTGCGGCGGGAGGGAGATTTGGATCGGGATGGCTGTTTGGGCCGTCGTCGATCCAGACGTATTGTTCGCTGCCGAAACTAACCCAGGAAATATTCCCTGAAAAAAAGGAGCTGGGTTTTTCTTTGGCGTTTTCGAATGCAACGCGGACGGTGTGCGGATTGTTTTCGTCGCGGTTGACAAGCATGAGAGACCAGTTTCCATCGGGGCGATGAACGGCGTAAGCGGTGACGAGGAGGTTGCCCTCGGCGTCTTTGATGTCGGCGGAAGATGGGAACATTTGATGAACACCGCTGCGGTGCTGGACCCATTCGAGATTGATCATGTGCGCGGCGTAGTACGGCGAAGTGTAGCCTTTGATTTCGTAGTTTTCGTTGGAGACGAAATTCGACCAGGAGGACCAGCCGAGGCAAGTGTTGTTGATGCCTTGAGGTTGAATGGGCGAGTGATAAAACGCCGTGCCGCCGCCTTCGAAAAACGAACCAATGTTATCAGCGAGCCAAAGCGCGGCAAAAATCGTGGTCATCGGGCCGGTAAGCTGCCAGGAGAGATGGTTTTCGGTCACCATTTGCGGGACGTCTTTTGGAACGCCATCGTCGCGCCAGATTTGCATGATTCCTTTCATGAGTTGCGGCTCGCGGTAGAGATCTTTCCAGGTGATGGTGCAGGGCTCGAAGGGGTAGTGTTCGTAAGAGACGAAAGCTAAATCGGAAAGATGATTGTGATCTTTTAAGTAGGCGACAAAACGGCCCATCCAGGAGATGCGGCCTTTCGAATCGGGCCAGAGCGTGATGTCTTTGTTGACGCCTTCGAAAATTGGGCCGCCGAGTTTCAGTTTTGGATCGACTCTGTGAATTGCCTTGGCCCATTGGATGTACAGAGTGGCGTAATCTTCCGGCATGGCGTGTTTGCCGTCGGGTTCTTCTCCCATTTCGATGTAGCTGATGGGGTAGCCACGTTTTTCGATGTAGGCAATTTGGGCGGCGGCATCGTCGGGCGTGCCGTATAGCATGGTGACGGGAATCATTGCAGGGAGACTATTGGTAAGGCCGCTGGTGAAGAAAAGATCGAAGCCGGTGTGTTGATAGTCGCCGCCGTCGCGGGCGTCTTCGGAAGAATGCCAGGGATCGATGGAAGAGGCAGTGTAAGTGTTTGGACGCTCGGTTGGATTTTTTGTGGCTGGCGTGAAATTTCCAGCGGAGTCGGTTGTGCCGAGTTCGATCTGCTGGATGGCGTAGCCGACGCAGTTGCGAATGTCGGAAGGATCATGTTCATCGCAGGTGTTGGAGGATTCCGTCATCAAGACGCGAACATAGCGCGAGGAAATGGGAGTATCGGCGAGTTTGAGGAGCGGCATTCCGCCCTGACCGTTTTGAACTCTGCCGGAATTGAAGATTTTCCAATCACCACTCGGCCCCTTGTCGAAATCGAGAGCGTCGGTACCGGCCCAATATTCGATTTGAAACGTTCTCGCGAAGGGAGAAGCCCACTGGATGCGCGCGGCGTTGATTTGTTTTTCGGATTGCAGATCGACGATGACCCACTGTGGATGGAGCGAATCGGATTCGCCGGTGAATTTGCTGGTGAGGTAAGGATTGCTTTTCCAATAGAGAAGATTAGGGCCTTGCACGGGGCGGTCGCCGCTGGTGGCAAAGCCGCGATGCGGCAGTGCGTAAGAAAGAATGTAGCGAATTGGATTCTTGAGTTCGATGCCGCCGGTGAAGTAGCCGCTTTGGTGTGCGGCGTCGCTCCAAGAGCCGACGGGATTCCAGTGCCAGGCGGCCATGCGGAGTTCGGAGTTATTGCGATAGGTGATGGGTCCCCAACCGGCGGAAAGAGATTCCTGAACGATGTGTGACGTGTGGACGCGATCAATGTCGCGGCGGGAGAGAACGTCGAGGGAGCTGCCGAGGGCGGAGTCAGGGTTGAAGGAATTGATTTGGTGATCGGGAGTGATGTCGACGTGAACGGTGGCGTCGGGAGCGGATTGGGCGAGGAGGACACCGAGGTTTAGAACTAAGATGAATAGCAGTACAGCGAGCCGGGCAATGGGCATGGAAATTCTCCAAAAGCGAAACGCATCATAGCATCATTCATTCGATTTAAATAAGGAGAAGCCGCGACAAGTAAAAACCTGAAGATCAACACGTAGAGCACAGAGGGAAAGAACCCAGAACACGAAGAAGCCGGTGGGTTAGTTAAACACGGAGCTAAGGGAGGGCAGACTCGGAAGTCGGCCCCTACAACTCGCCCACTGGGCCGAAGTAGGCTCCCTCAGCTCCGTTCGAAATGTCGGATTTGACGCCGAGATTGTTGTTTTCGGGAACCTCAATTCATTGTTGAGGTTTGGGTTGCGAGGAAGGCGGTTGTTGTTGCGGTGGGCGCGGGCGGCTGGCGGGAGGGATGATGCCGTTCATGCGCAAGTATTCGACCATTTGGCCGTAGTGATCCATGGGATGAAAGGTGCTGACCTGGGCGATGCCGAGACGCGTGGACAGGAAAGGCAGCACCGGCTTGGCGAGCGGAGTGACCTGGTTTTCAGCAGTGATCGTGGCAATGGCGCGATGGCCGAGGGCGAAGGAGTCCTTCAGATACTGGATAATTTCCGTTTTGGTCTTCAACTCGGCGGGGCCATTAGTGTTCTGCTCGAGAGACTTCACATCGATGGTCTCACCCATGAGCGGGCCAAAGAAAAGGTGGTTTGCGAAGCCGATGTGCTTAACTTCTTCGGCGAAGGTGCGCACGCCCTTGAACTCACCGTTAGTGGGAGCAAAACCATACTTGTCTTCCGGCATGGCTTCGGCGGCGGAAACAACCTGCCTCTCAACGATGCCGTAATACGTGTCGAGGACGGAGGCGACGGTGGGCGGTTGTTGCGGGGGCGTTGAGGCAGCCTGTGCCCAAAGGGATGGGGCAGTGGCAGTTGCGCTCAGGAGGGCTAGAGCCAGGACGAGGTTCTTCATCGGATTCTCCTTGTGTTTTCTTTCTTGTTGGAGGAAGTGGGCATGAGAATTTTACGCTCTTGTGACGGGGGAAGTCTATGAGGCCGATTCCCACCGCGACGGGAAGGCAGAAAGCGGCCTCCGCAGCTGCGTTTTCACGGTTTCAACGGTTCGCTAAATCATAGCGGTTGGACGCGCTCGTGGGACCAGGCGACTATGAAGTCGAGATAGCCTTCAGCGTAACCGAGAATGGTGTTGCCCTTCATGATGAGAAGCGAATGGCCTACGCCGGGAAATGTTTTGGAAGTGATGTCGTGGCCTGACGTGCGGAGGCGGTCCAAAGCGGCGAGCGTGGAGGAAGGATCCACGACTTCATCGTTGGCCCCGATAATTTCGAGGAGCGGCGCGCGGACTAATTTGAGTGCGGGCTGAGGATCGTAGAACATGATGTGAGAGAAGGCAGTGAATTTGCGGCGGTCTTCGACTTCAGGGTCCATGATGCCTTCGGGGAGTTCCGGCCGGAATTGCTGAAATTCCAACAGGCGTTTCACCAGAGAAGCGCGTTCGCGGCGCAACGCCTGCGGATTTGTTTTGCCGTCTACAACTTTTTTGTAAAACTCCCAAATCGAAGTCTTAACGTTGACGGCCTGTTCGATGCGATCGTCCGCCATGCCTTTTGCCCGCAAGGCGCGGCGAGTGTAGAACACGGTTTGTTCAAATGGGGCGACGGCGGAACCCGAACTCATGATCACGAAGGCAATCGAGGGATCGTGTGAGGCAGTGATGGTCGAAACCCATGCACCTTCGCTGCGGCCCAGGAGACCGATTTTGGATCGAGCGATTTCATTTCTTGCTCGGAGGAAAGCGACGGCCGAAGAAACGTCGCCTGCGAGATCGCCGTAATCGGACAACAGCAAATCGCCGGTAGAGTTGCCGGAACCGCGCTTGTCGTAGGCAAGGACGGCAAAGCCTTGTTTCAAGAAAGCATTAGCGTGGACGACGAATGCTGGCTCGTCGTGCGTTCCGGGGCCCGCACCGTGAACCAGGACGACCGCGGGAAATGGGCCTTTGCCGTCGGGCTCAACCAGCACGCCGGAAAGACGAACGTCGCCGTTTACGAAGATGACGTTTTGCGGTTCGCGGTCGAACTTAAAGATCATGGGCGGTGGAGCTTGTTGGGCAAATGCGACAGAGTGAGAGGCAGTCGCTGCTGCGGCGAACAGAATTGAGAGCCTGAAGAGCCATTTCTTGTTCATTGTGTTTGTCCTTCGCGAATTTGAAAGCACACCCAAGCCTATGCGGAGTAACGTGGTGAGGGAATTTTTGTTCGAGAGAAAAGGAAAACTATTTTGAATTTTGTAGGAAATTAGGGACAGGTATGGACGCGTATATCGCGAAAGGAGGTGGGACGCCGCACTTCAAAGTTAGGGTGCGAGCCAGGAGTCGAGGTGTTGGCGGATGAAGTCGTCGTCATTGAGATGCGGGTAAGCTGCATAAACCCGAGAGATTTCTTCGGCTTGCCCTGGGCTAAGAATTTCGTTCGGATCAAGGCACCAGATGCCTTCGAGCAAGCCCTGGCGACGCAGGACTTCGTGAAGGCCAACAATGCAGCCTGAAAAATGATTGGCGGCGTCGAAGAAGGCTGCGTTGGAATCGGTGACTTCAATGCTCTTTTTGAGAAGTTGTTGAGGAATGCCTACTGGCGCTCGAACAGCTTCGCGGCACTCGTTGAGGAGTTGAACGGCCTTTTGCGTCCAGACCGCCCAGTGGCCGAGGAGACCGCCGACGATGCGGCGTTCGAATGGCCGGCCGTTTGAATGGAAAACAAAAGGAGTCAGCAGGTCCATGACGATATTGTCGTCGTTGCCGGTGTAGAGAGGGATGTCGCGGCCTGATTCAGCAATGGCACGAACGACGTCGAGAGTCTGGTAGCGGTTGAAAGGAGCGATTTTGATGGCGACGACGTCTTCGATTTCCGCGAATTGACGCCAGAAGCTGTAGGAGAGAACGCGGCCGCCGACGGCGGGCTGCAGATAAAAGCCGACTATGGGAATGATTTTTGCGACGGCGCGAGTATGAACAAGCAGCTGTTCGTTGCTTACGTCTTTGAGAGCGGCGAGGCTCAAAAGACCTGCGTGGTAACGAAGGTCGGAGAGGAGACCGGCTTCGCGCACAGCTTGTGGCGTGTCACCGCTGATTCCGCCGATGCGCAAGAGAGGCCCAGATCGAGTGCGGTCTGCGCGATCCATTTCTTCCGCGGCGAGTCTTAGAACTGGTTCGAACAGACCGATGCGCGGTTCGCGGATGGCGAATTGCGTGGTGTGAACTCCGACGGCGAGCCCACCGGCACCTGCGGCGATGTAGTAGCGAGTGAGTGCACGCTGGCGGCGTTCGTCGAGGCGGCGGTTGGCGGTAAGCGCGAGGGGATGAGCTGGGATGACGGTGCCGCGAGCGAGGAGACTTTGAATAGCGGGTTGAAGTGGCGCAGGCATCGTCAACCTTTTCTATCCTCAGGAAAAAAGCAGATTCCTCGTCCGCCACGGCGGACTCGGAATGACAATTATTTGACTCTGGCTCCACATGCTAAAAACGGCCAGCGAGGTTTTCAAAATGAGTTGGCTTCGCCAGCGTTTCGCCGCCGCGCTCGATCCAATGGGCGATCCAAAATGTCATTTGTTCATAAGAGACGCGCGGCTTGCCAAAAAGACTGAATGCTTTTTGGGCGTTGCTGAGAAGCGCGTCGGGCGATTCCTGTCCTTCGAACTGCACGGGTTTGCCAAAGCACGCGGCAAAATCTTCGGCGACACGGCGGACGCTAAGTGTGTCCGGCCCGGCGATGTTTATGACGAAAGGAGGAGAGGAGGCGTGGAGCAACGAAGCGAGAGCGGCTGCGCTCGCATCGGCTTGCCAGATGGCGTTGAGATAGCCCATGGAAAGCGCGACAGGCTTGCCGGAATAGACGCGCTGAGCGATATCAACGAGGACGCCGTAGCGGAGTTCCGTGGCGTAATTGAGACGGAGAATGGAAGTTTTTATGTTTGTGGCGCGGCTGAAATGTTCGAAGATGCGCTCGCGGCCGAGGCAGCTCATGGCGTATTCGCCGACGGGATTTGGCGCATCGGTTTCGAGAGAGCCTCCGCGAGAAACAGGCGTAAGGCCATAGATATTCCCGGTGGAGAACGCTGCGATGCGGCTGTGGCGAAAACGTTCGGCGACGAGGCCAGGAAGAAAGGCGTTCATGGCCCAGGTGAGCCATTCCTGGCCGGTTGAGCCAAATTTCATTCCGGCCATGTAAACGACGTTAGGTGCATCGGGCAACTTGGCGAGCGAAGCGGGATCGAGCAGATCGCAGCTTATGGTTTCGATGCCCCAGGATTGCAAGCGCTGGGGAAGATGTAGAGACGAAAAGCGAGAGACGGCGATGACGCGGCGGGTAATGCCCGCTGCGTCCGAAGCGCGTTTAGCCATACGGGCAAGCGTCGGCCCCATTTTGCCGCCGCAGCCAAGAACGAGAAAATCGCCGGGCAGCGAGGCGAGAGCGCTGACGGCGGACTCGTCTGGCTCGCTAAGAAGAAGCTCGAGCGCTTCAACGCCGGCGATAGAGTTTTTGCTATCTGAAGTCAAGAATGTTTCCCATTGCGAGAGTGCAGCGGCGAAATTGTACTCGAACGGATAAAGAAACATTAGCGACAATTAGCGGAATGCTGCAAAATCCTTTTTTCGCTTCGCGGTGATTTTTTTTGAAGCGTTGTATGTTTCAGGCGGGTACCAATCAAATGCGGATTCGGAACATGGCGGAGCGAGATATTCCCGCAGGAATGCGATTGAAGGAAATCGCGGGATGGAATCAGACGGAGGCGGACTGGCGGATATTTTTGCAGGCGGGACACGAGGGATGTTTTGTGGGGGAAGTGGATGGAGTCGTGCGCGGAACGGCAGCGACGATCGTGTACGGGAGGCGCTTTGCATGGGTGAGCATGGTTTTGGTGGATCCCGAATATCGAGGTCATGGAATTGGAACAACGCTGTTGGAGAAATGCGTCGAGTATCTGGATTCCATTCGAGTGCCATGCATTAAATTGGACGCGACCCCGCTGGGAAAGCCAATTTATGAAAAGCTTGGCTTCCAGAGTGAGTATGAAATTGAGAGATGGGCGATGAAGAGGAGGAAAGAGGATTTGCCAGAACGAGATCAAATGGATCCGGCCGAGATCATGCCAGAGCCGCTGTTCGAACACATTTTGAAAGCCGATCACGAAGCATTTGGGGCGGATCGAGGCGCGGTATTGAGAGTTATGAATCGCGATGCGGCGCTATTTACCGACGGCGTGTGGAATGCGGGAGGGATGGAGGGCTACGCGTTCGGGCGGCACGGCTCGTTCGCGGATCATCTGGGGCCCTGGATTGCAAGAGATGAGGCAACGGGGGAACGGCTGCTCGAACGATTTCTAGAACAAAGCTTTCGCGAATGCGTGATTGCCGATTGCGTGATGGGGAACCCTTTTGCGAAAAGACTCTTGCAAGCGCGCGGATTCGAACATGCGCGACCGCTGACGAGAATGTTTCGCGGCAGAAACAATTTTCCAGGGCGGCCGGAGTTAGTTTGCGGAATTATGGGACCGGAGTTTGGGTAAAATGCGATGGATCTGGGCGGTAGGTCAGTTGGAACTTTTGACTTAATGTGTCACGAACAAGACAGGGAAGGGTGAATGAGCGCGCTGCCAATACTGCGATTGGGAACAGTCAAGGATGTTGGGCGGTTTGAGGAGCATGTGCGTGCGCTGGGAGTAACGATTCCGTGCGATCGTGAGTTGCTGACGGGAACGAATTCTCCATTGCGTGCACCGCTGGAGCGCGGAGGAATCAAAATTGGGAACCGAATCGTGGTGCAGCCGATGGAAGGATGGGATGGGACGGCGGACGGAAACCCGAGCGAGCAGACTTTCGAAAGATGGAGGAAATTTGGGCGAAGCGGGGCGAAGCTGATTTGGGGAGGCGAGGCGGTTGCGATTTCGCATGAAGGGCGCGCGAATCCGAACCAGCTGGTGATTGCGGAGCACACAAGAAAAGGATTGGCGGAGCTGCGCGAGACGCTGATTGAAGAGCGCCGGCGAACGACCGGATCAGCTGAAGGGTTGGTTATTGGGCTGCAACTGACTCATTCGGGGCGGTACTGCCGGCCAAATCGACGTGACAAGCCGGAGCCGAAGATTTTGTATCGTCATCCGATTCTCGACAAGAAACTGGGATTGCCGAGCGATTATCCAGTGCTGACAGACGGGGAGATTGAAAGCGTCCTGGAAAAATTCCACGACGCGGCAAAAATCGCCGAAGAGCTGGGATTTGATTTCGTGGATATCAAGCATTGCCACGGGTATTTGGGCCACGAATTTCTGAGCGCTCATACGAGAGAAGGAAAGTTTGGCGGGACGCTGGACAATCGGACGCGTTTTTTGCGAGAGATTGTGCATGCGATTCGAATGATTGCGCCGAGGCTGAAGATTGGGGTGAGGCTTTCGGCGTTCGATACAGTCGCGTACCGGCCAGATCCCTCTCAGTCTTCGAATGGGAAGCTGGGGCCGGGGATACCGGAAGAGTTTGCGAATTTGGTTCCCTATCGGTGGGGATTTGGCGTGAATGCACAGGATCCGACGAAACCGGATTTGACGGAGACGATTCAGTTTTTCCGCCTGCTTGAGGATCTTAGAATTTCGCTGGTGAATATTACGGCGGGGAGCCCTTATTACAATCCGCATATTCAGAGGCCGGCATTGTATCCGCCGTCGGATGGATATCAACCGCCGGAGGATCCGCTGGTTGGCGTGGCGCGGCAGATGAATGTGGCGCGCGAATTGAAAAAATGTTTTCCGAATTTGATTTTAATCGGCACGGCGTACAGCTACTTGCAGGATTTCTTGCCAAATGTGGCGCAGGCGGCGGTGCGCGAAGGATGGGTGGATGCAGTGGGAATGGGACGGATGATTTTGACATATCCGGAAATTTTGAATGATGCGAGCAGCGGGCGGGCCATCGAGCATAAGCGAGTTTGCAGGACGTTCAGCGATTGCACGACCGCGCCACGGAAGGGCCTACCTTCGGGATGCTACCCGCTGGACAGTTATTACAAGGATTCAGAGTTCGCGGAAAAACTGAAGGCTGCGAAGGCGCGCGCGTGAACATTGAAGCGATGGTTCGACGAAAACAGCCGGGGCGAAGAGTGCAAGGGATTGCTGCGGCGCTATTGCCATTCGAGGCGAACGGGCGCGTGGCGGTAGAGGCGTTTCAGGCGCATTTGCGGGCGACGCAGCGAGCGGGGTTGATGAACGCCGTGAACATGGACACAGGGTACGTGAATTATTTGAGCGAAGAGGAAAAGCGCGAGGTGCTGGGATGGGCGCGCGAGGCGCTGGGAGAAGGCGTGGCTTTTGTGGCGGGCGCGTATATCGAAGGTCAGAGCGGAGATGTGGTTGCGCTTTATCGCAAAGAGATGGATGCGATTGTGGAACGCGGAGGAATTCCGATTTTGTTTCAGACGAAGCGGGTGCACGGGAAATCTCCCGCAGAGAAGGTGGCAGTTTATCAGGCGGCGAGCCGAGGATATTCGCACGTGCTGGCGTTCGAGCTGGGACAAATGTTCGCGCCGAATGGGGAAATTTTTGACGAAGAGACGGTACAGCGGCTGATGGAGGTTCCCGAAATCAAAGGGATGAAACATTCGTCGCTGGATAGGTTGACAGAATTGCGGCGGCTGGAGCTGCGCGACGCGCAGCGGCCGGACTTCCGCATTTACACGGGGAATGATTTGGGCATCGACATGATTGAGTACGGGTCGGACTATTTGCTGGGGCTGGCGACGTTTGCGCCGGAGAAGTTTGCGGAGCGCGATGCGCTGTGGGCGGCGGGTGATCCCGCGTACTATGCGCTTTCGGATGCACTGCAATATTTGGGGAATGTGGCATTCCGTGAGCCGGTGCCTGCGTACAAACATTCAGCGGCGGTGTTTCTGCATTTGACTGGAAAAATCCCGAGCAGCGCGACACAACCGAAAAATGTGAAGCGGCCGGAGTGGGAGGTGGAGATTTTGCGAGATTGCGCGCGACGCCTTGGGATGGAGTCAAATCGGCAGTCGAACGTCACGGCTCATTGATGGCAAACGTTGAATCGAGCCGGATTTTTTACGGATGGTGGGTAGTTGCGGCGGCGTTTCTGAATCTTTTTTTCGTGGTGGGAATTATTTTTTACGGTTTCCCGGTGTTTTACGCGTCGTTCGTGGAGTCGCTGGGATTCACACGCGCGCAGGTGACGCAGGGATTTTTTCTGGGATTTTTGATTATCGGGTTGCCGTCGGGACTCATTGCGGGAGCGGTGATCGACCGCATCGGAGCGCGTTGGGTGATTGTGACGGGCGCGGCCCTGGTGGCTGGTTCGCTAGCGTTGATGGCACGGATGACGAAGTTGTGGGAGTACGAAGCGCTGTGTGTGATGGAGGTGCTCGGATATGTGCTGGCGGGGCCAATTGCGAATCAGGTGCTGGTGTCGAAATGGTTTCGCGCGCGTCGCGGTCGAGCGATGGGGCTGGCTTATTTGGGGCTGGGGGCAGGCGGAGTCGCTTCGCCGCTGCTGGTGAATTATTTGATACGAACATATGGATGGAGGCACGCGCTGGAAACGATTGCGATTGCACTGGCGGTGGTGCTGCTTCCTGTGGGGATTGGGGTAACGCGGTCGAGTCCGGAAGAATGTGGATTGCAGCCGGATTGGGAGGGAGCGGCTGCCTATGAGGTAAGCGCGGCACGCGCAGAGGTTGGTTCAAGCGCAGTTACAGAAGCGGTTCAAACGAAAACTTTTTGGCTGATTTTGTTAGGCTCGACGCTGGCGATTGGGGCGATCGGAGCTGTGATTCAGCATTTCATTTTGTTTTTGAAAGACAAAGGCTACACGGCGAGCGTTGCGGTTCGATTTTCAACAGGACTGCTAGTGGCCAGTCTGGTGGGGAGAATTCTTGTCGGTTATGCCGTAGATCATGTAAGTAAGAAGAACGCGATGGCGCTTTTCTACTTTTTGATAGGAGCGTCGGTGCTTTTGCTGGGGATGGCGAAAGAGCCGGCGGCGGCGTGGACGTTCGCCCTGATTTTTGGATTTTCGATGGGGGCGGATTACATGCTCGTTCCGCTGGTGACAGCGGAATGTTTTGGAACGGGTTCGCTGGGGAAACTGCTGGCGCTGATCATCATGGGATATTCGATGGGGCAATGGGGATTGCCGTGGATTGTTGGGAAAATTTTTGACGCGAAGCACAGTTACGATTTGGCGTGGAAGGTGACCGCAGTTGCGGGGATGATTGGCGGGCTGGCGATTTATGCGATTAGGCCCGCTAAAGCTGAGACCTAGCATGTGTGACCTGTTGAAGTTGATTGCCGTGAGAGCAAGCTGCGCCACTACAGGTGCAGCCAAGCACCCCCTCTCTACAACAGCGACGAATATTTGAAATCGAAGAGAGATCCGTCCACCCCGTAGCCCGGCGTACACAAACCGCACGCAAGAAAACACCGGGCCACTCCGGTCGGGATGACACAGAAACTTGGCTGGAATGGCTAGTGGGGAGGAGCGTCGTCGGCGTCGAAGGAGGCTAGTTGTTCCTCCCAGGTGAGGCCGGGGGACTGCAGGAGGCGGACGCAACGGTTCCAGCGAAGGATGGCGTCGTCGTTGCCAGCGGGGCGAATTTTTTCGGCTTCGCCGAATTTTTCGAGGGCCCTTTCGAAGAGCGGAAGAAGTGTGTGCGGAGATTGGCCGGCGCAGAGTTGAGCTTTGGCGCGGCGCTCGTAGAGAATTCCGGTGTAATAGAGGCGCTCGTAAGGATCGGCTAGTTTCTGGAAAATTTCTTCGACTTCGCGATAGCGATCACAGACGCCGCCAAGAAATTGGTCTGTAATGGAGAGGCCGAGAAGGCGAAGGGCGAGTTGCTGTTTTGGCTCGACGGCAAGGATGTCGCGGCAAATGGATTCGGATTCCTCGGGCTCGTTGAGGTAGCGGTAGAGTTCGGCTTTGGCGAGAGCTTCGGCGATGCCAGCGTGGGAGATGGATTTGAGTTGGTAGTTCATGAGACCTCCGAACAAGAACCGATTGAACCGGGCTCTTCCGGGATCAGCGAGCGAAAGTCGTACACTACACAAATAAAAAGCAAGAGAAAAGCACCGGTCTAAAGACCGGCCACTACAAAGAAAAAACCACTCACTAGGAACCGCGGAGCTTGCGAAAGAGCATGGTGACCGGGTCGTAGAATTCGTCAACAACGCGTTCTTTCAAAGGGATGATGGCGTTGTCGGTGATGTGAATTTCTTCGGGGCAGACTTCGGTGCAGCATTTGGTGATGTTGCAGTAGCCGAGGCCCATTTCATTTTTCAGCAAGGAAGTGCGGGAGGCGCCGTCGAGAGGATGCATTTCAAGGCCGGCAACACGGACGAAAAAACGCGGGCCGCCGAAGGATTCGTGCTTCGCGTGATCGCGGAGAACGTGGCAGACGTTCTGGCAGAGAAAACATTCGATGCACTTGCGAAATTCCTGGACGCGGTCCACGTCGCGCTGGTCGATTTTCCATTCGACATCCGTGCGCGGCGTGAAGGCTGGGATCTTTTTGTTGACCTTGTAATTCCACGAAACGTCGGTGACGAGATCTTTTATGACGGGAAAAGCTTTGAGCGGCGAGACGGTAATAGGCTGATCGAGAGGAAGCGAGTCCATGCGTGTTTTGCAGGTGAGGCGCGGGCGGCCATTGACTTCTGCAGAGCAGGACCCACACTTCGCGGCCTTGCAATTCCAGCGGACGGCGAGATCGGGCGATTGATGGGCCTGGATGGAATGCAGCGCGTCGAGAACGACCATGCCGGGCGCGAGCGGGACTTTGTAGTCGACGGTAGCGCCGCCAGAATTGTCGCCGCGGAAGACGCGAAGGATGGCATCAGGCATTATTTCTTCTCCTCGAGCAGTTGTTTCAATTCCGGGGGCATTTCGGGGACGGGGTGTTCGTGCAACGCCATAGTGTCGCGGTCATTGACGACAATGTTGTTTTTCTTTTCCCAGACTGGATCGTAATTGGGGAAATCGATGCGGCTGTGGGCGCCGCGGCTTTCGCGGCGGGCAAGGGCGGAGCGGGCAACAGCTTCTGAGATGAGGAGCAGATTTTTCAGATCGCGCGTGAGATGCCAGCCCGGATTGAACATGCGCGAGCCATCAATGCGAACCTTGGTGAGGCGCAGCTTGAATTCCTCGAGTTTGCCGATGCCTTTTTTGAGATCTTCTTCGTTGCGGAAGATGCCAACGAGATTCTGCATCGTTTCCTGCAAATCGTGGTGAATGGGATATGGGAATTCGCCACCGCTGCGTTCAAAGGGAGCGAGCATTTCGCGCTCAGCTTGTTCGAGTTGTGAAGAGTCGAGATTTGTTGCGGGAGACTTTGCAGCAAATTCGGCAGCGGCTTTTCCGGCGCGGCGTCCGAAGACAAGAAGATCGGAGAGTGAGTTGCCACCGAGACGATTTGCGCCGTGGAGACCGGCGGCGGCTTCGCCCGCCGCAAAAAGGCCAGGAACGGTGGACGCGGCGGTTTCGGCGTCAACGCGAATGCCGCCCATCATGTAATGGCAGGTGGGACCGACTTCCATCGGACCCTTGGTGATGTCCACGTCAGCGAGTTCCTTGAACTGGTGATACATGCTGGGAAGTTTTTTCTTCACGTATTCGGCGGGCTTGTGGGAGATGTCGAGATAGGCGCCGCCGTGTTCGGTGCCGCGGCCTTCCTTGACTTCGGTGTAGATGGAGCGGGCGACGACGTCGCGCGTGGAGAGTTCCATGCGCTTTGGGTCGTACTTTTCCATGAAGCGCTCGCCGAGTTTGTTGCGAAGGATGCCGCCTTCGCCGCGAACGGCTTCAGTGACGAGGATTCCCTGCACACCGGGAGGCCAGACCATGCCTGTGGGATGAAATTGAACGAATTCCATGTCCATGAGTTCGGCGCCGGCTTCGTAGGCGAGAGCCATACCGTCGGCAGTGTATTCCCAGGAGTTTGAGGTGACGCGCCAAGCTTTGCCGATTCCGCCAGTAGCGATGACAACGGACTTTGCTTTGAAGGCGACGAAGCGGCCTTGCTCGCGCCAATAGCCGAAGGCTCCGGCGATGGCGTCGCCATCTTTGATGAGGCGCGTAACCGTGCATTCCATGAAGACATCCATACCGAGTTGGACGCCTCGATCCTGCAGAGTGCGGATCATCTCGAGGCCAGTGCGGTCGCCGACGTGACAGAGGCGTTTGAAGGTGTGGCCACCGAAGGCACGCTGGAGAATGTCGCCGGTGGGAGTGCGGTCGAAAAGCGCACCCCATTGCTCGAGTTCACGGACGCGGTCGGGAGCTTCCTGCGCGTGAAGCTGGGCCATGCGCCAGTTGTTGAGAAATTTTCCACCGCGCATGGTGTCGCAGAAGTGCGTGCGCCAGTCGTCCGACTTGTCCACGTTGGCCATGGCGGCGGCAATGCCGCCTTCGGCCATGACGGTGTGCGCTTTACCAAGAAGCGATTTGCAAACGAGGCCGACGCGCGCGCCTTGCGCGATGGCTTCGAGCGCGGCACGAAGGCCCGCGCCACCAGCGCCGATGATCAAAACATCGTGTTCGTGGGTTTCATAATTTGCGGTCACAGGAGTCGGGGATCCTTAAAAGCGCCGGAGGCAAGCATCCGGATGTAGAA
>Ga0126376_10000388_pt1 | contig 21241 bp, 16 predicted proteins | sample PanSoiMetPlot_15_FD_92760 | JGI IMG/M metagenome (GOLD analysis project Ga0126376, IMG submission 92760) | Tropical forest soil microbial communities from Panama - MetaG Plot_15 | ecosystem: Environmental > Terrestrial > Soil > Tropical forest > Bulk soil | place: Panama | collected 2016-02-17
CAACCCAGCTATTTGTTCCGTGACAACGACGGAATCTACGGAGACGAGGTGGGCCGGTTTCTCGTGGGAACTGGGATTGCAGAAGTCAAAACGGCCCGCCGCTGCCCCTGGCAAAATCCATTCGTGGAAAGGTACGGAGGCACCCTACGGCGAGAGCTGTTGGATCATGTGATGGTCCTTAATGAAGAACACCTGAAACGCTTGTTAAAGGAATTCCATTCAAGGATATTACCACCGGGCTCGGCCACATCAAGGATTGAACGGCGACACCCCTGTTCCGAGCGCCAAACCTGAACCTGCGGCCGATGGGAGCCGCTTGGTTCCGATTCCCGTGGTCGGTGGTTTACATCACCGCTACATCCGCGTAACCGCCTAATCTCCAAGTCCAGCAAACGACCACAAAATAAACGGAAGACAACTCTCATCGGGACCATCACTGGAACCACAGTAAAAGGGACTGCGTCTTCTGGAGGCCGGCTCGCCTCACAGACACCATGTGACGCAAGGACACGCGGGCTTACGCACAAATCAGTCCTGCTACCACACTGAACGGACGCCCCAAAATCAGCCTGCCTTGAGGTTTTTCGAGTGGACAGGAGATTGGGATGGGCGGCGAGGGCGGGCATGGGATTTTCTCTTCCAGAACGCAAAAATCCGAGAATTGCCCAACTCGCCCAACTGATAGAATTTCGCAGGGTTGGGTAAGTTGTTGAGCTTGGAGTGTTGGTGGACGAGAGGGGATTCGAACCCCCGGCCTCCTCGTTGCGAACGAGGCGCTCTCCCAGCTGAGCTACTCGCCCACCGTTTCCGCCTGGCAAGCGACTATACATCAATGAGTTACGGGCGGCAAGTTGGGACAAATTGGGACAATCAGATCGCCAGCTTTTCTGCCGTGGCCCTGCGTTTCTCGGGCGAAAAATGCGTTGTACAGGCTCCCTCGAAACTCATGGCATTTGATCTTAACGATTGAAGAGAACGGTGATTCCGAGTCTAGCAGGATATTGCCGGCTCAGCTTTCACCGACAAGCCTTGGCTGTCAGCTGAGTCGATTGCCGCCACCTACGTTGCTGTCGCGACGCTATTGCGATTCATCCACGCAGGATAGCACTCACTAGCCTCGTATTGTGACGACCGTCACATCACTTTGCGATGGCCGTCACAGACCTTCTCGGAGCTAAATCGGACAATCAGGTCCGAAAGGCGGAATACCTTGATCTTCCCAACGATTCCGAAGCGAATTCAGTCGGCGTTGAAGGCATTGTGTTCGCTTGCCGAGGCAAGTCAGCCCCTTCGCTCAAACCAAGTTGCGAAACAAATAGACGTGCCCCCAGCGGAAACCGCGAAGGTCTTACAGCTTCTGAGTTGGGGAGGCTTCGTAAATTCGCGCCGCGGAATCAAAGGTGGATTCTGGTTGTCGCGGTCACCTCAGGGAATCTTTGCGGGGCAGGTTATTTCGTTCCTGGATACACATCATGACTCCGGGACCGATGGCCACGACAAATGTGGACAAGCGCTTCGGGCACTGAGTGTCCAGTGTCAGAGGAAATTGCAATGTTTAACTGTGGCGGATCTTGCTTCAGGAAGATTTGCGTGTGCGAGCAAGGACTCCGCTAGAAAGGCAGGGTCCAAGTGAAGAGACTATCTTTTGCTTTCGCAATAGCGCTGCTGATCGTAAGTAGCGGGTCGGCTCAGGCTCCGCAATACAAGAAGCCCGAATCCGGAGTGCCAGTTCTGACCGGATTTGTAGGACTTGGCTCCGAATATGAACCAGGTCAGCAGCAGCTTCTTCCGACTATGTCGCCAATCGCCCTTGTTCCTTTCGGGGACCGTTGGCTCATCGAAAGCGAAGCCGAGTTCGAAGGGGCATACACACACCTGACAGGACAGCCCTGGGATCACGAGTGGGACAAGGGGGTCGAATACGCCCAGATCGATTTCTTCGCCAACAAGTACGTGACCTTGGTTGGCGGGCGTTTCTTGACCCCGTTCGGGATTTTCAATGAGCGGCTGCACTCGGGCTGGATACGCAATTTTCAAACGGCTCTCATCATCACGGATCTCGAAATGACCGACAGCAATGGCGGGATGATCCGCGGCGCTGTTCCGGTCGGCACAGGGCTGAACATCAATTACGCGGCCTTCTTTTCCGCGTCGACCAACAATTCGTGGGTCGGCGCGACGAGGGGTGCGGGAGGGCGTGTAAGTTTCTTCTTTCCGAAAGCACGGCTGGAAATTGGCACTTCGTTCCAGCGAAAGCTGCAAGACGAGCATGTGAACACTTACGGTATGGACTTCACCTGGCAATCCACGAAGCTGCCACTGGACCTCCGAGGTGAGATTGCCCGGAATCGCTTCACGGGAAGCGGTTACTGGATCGAAGGAGCGTACCGGATGCGGCGAGCGCCGTTCTGGCGGCCATTCATGCGCAAATCGCAAGCGGAACTTCGCTTCGAGCAGTTCTTCACCCCGACCGACATGCCGACCATACCCAGCAGCAGTATGGGCGATATGCCGGACGTAAACACTCAGAGATTCTTCGCCGGCTGGAGTTACTGGGTTCGGCCCGAAATTCGGACCAATGTTTCTTACGGCCGGGAGTTCAGTACCGATGGGGACCACAACATCTGGACGGTGGGGATCACTTACCGGTTTGCATTTCCCTTGGCAGGAGGCAGCAAATGAAAACGAAACTGATGGGAATCGCGCTGACGCTTACCTTCGGATTTGTGGTGATCGCCATGGCGCAGTCGCAGAGCAGCAGCAATCAGTCCACTGGCACAACAACCTCAGCATCGGCCGCGACGCCGGAACCGAGCGCGACGGCCGCGAATCACTCGGCCCCGAAGCCGGAGACGACGAAAGCGACGGCAAAGAAGGCACTCACGCCAGACCAGATGTACAAGGCGAACTGCACGCGTTGCCATGCTGAGATCCCAACGATGGATGCGCGTCGCACGGCGACAATTGTGAAGCATATGCGAGTACGTGCAAACCTCACGGAGCAAGAGGCGCGAGCGATTTTCGAGTACCTGAATAAATAAGGAGACCACGATGAAATCAGTGAAAGTAGTTGCGGTTACGGCAGCCCTGCTGGCCAGTTCGCTCCTTTTGGCGCAGGCGCCCAAGTCCTATGAAGTTCTCGCCGATGGCGACAACGTGTTCAAAGTGCCTGGCCAGAAAAAGCCAGTAATCACCGTGAAGGCAGGCCAGGTGGTCAAGCTGAAGATCGTCGGGAAAAAAGGCACGGAAATGGCGAAAGACGGTTCGGTTCACAGCTTCACCATCAATGCCCTGAAGGACCAAGGCTGGGACCTGCCGGTAAAGGAAGGCGTGAACGAATACACGGTCGTGGCGCCCACAGAGCCTGGCGAATATGTGGTCGAGTGTGCCGTCAAGTGCGGCAACGGTCATGATGACATGAAGATGAAGTTGGTCGTGACCAAGTAGCGGTCGAGGGAAGGAAAAGTGATGGGCCTGAGTCGTCGCGGATGGTTCAGCATGTTAGGCGGAGGAGCCGCTTTGGCCGCACTCGGCGGCACCTCCTTGAAGTCGGCGGCACGGACGTTAATGCAAGGCGTGCTGCCAGCCAGGTCGCAAGCACCCACGAATCAAAAATGGGTGATGGTGATCGACCTCGCCAAGTGCGATGGCTGCCGCGACTGCACGAAGGCCTGCAACAAAATGCACTACGTTCCTCCGATGCAGGAATGGATCAAGGTGTATGAAGTCGCAGACAATCCCGCGGCAGGCGAGTACTACCTGCCGCGGCCCTGCATGCACTGCGACAACCCTCCCTGCGTGCGCGCGTGCCCGGTTGGTGCGACGTTCAAGCGAACTGATGGAATCGTGGTTCAAGACAACGATCGCTGTATCGGTTGCCGTGAATGCATCGCACAGTGCCCGTATTCGGCTCGCTCCTTCAACTGGGGTGAGCCGCCGCACACACAAAAAGAAACGAGCGTTCCTTATTCTACCGATCGGATGTATCCGCATCGGAAGAGCACGATTGAAAAGTGCGGTTTCTGCACGCACATGCTGCGCGAGGGAAAGCTTCCGGTTTGTGCCAATGCGTGCACGATGGGTGCAATTTACTTTGGCGATGAGCTCGAAGACGCAGTCACGAATTCCAAAGGTGAAACAATTCAGCTCAGCAGAGTAGCGAAGCGCGGCGCAGGCTACCGGCTGATGGAAGAACTCGGCACAGAGCCGCGCGTTTACTATCTCCCGCCAGCGAATCGAAAGTACGCGCCGCCAAGGCAACGCGCCGAGCTGGTTCAAATCCAGCCTGCGAGGACAGCATGAAAAGCCGCGAGGAACAACTCGTTCAGCGGATGACTACGAACTCAGCGCGCTACTATGCGTGGCTTGCGTTTCTCAGCGCTGCTTTCCTCTTAGGACTGATTGCCTACGCGATTCAGGTGAGAAAAGGACTGATTGTGACGGGGCTGCGTGATCAGGTTTCCTGGGGAATCTACATCTCAAGCTTCGTGTTTTGGGTCGGCGTCAGCAAGGGCGGCACGATGATTTCGGCGATTCTGCGCGTGACCAACGCCGAATGGCGAACGCCGATGACCCGCCTTTCGGAGGCAATCACCGTGCTCGCGCTAGTCACCGGCGCTCCGATGATCATCGCCGATCTTGGCAGGCCCGACCGGATCTGGCACCTGCTGCGATACGGACGAATCCAGTCACCCCTGATTTGGGATTTCCTCTCCGTAATGACCTATCTAACAGCGTGCGTCATCTACTTTTACCTGCCACTGATTCCTGATCTCGCTATCCTCGCGGACGACCCACGATTCCCCGAGTGGCGGCGCAAGATTTACGGTAGGCTGGCCTTGAGCTGGAGGAACACTCCGGAGCAGCACCAGCTCCTCGAACGAGCGATTCATGCGATGGCCATCATCGTGATTCCGCTGGCCATTTCCGTACACACTGTCGTCTCTTGGATTTTTGCTATGACGTTGCGTCCGGGTTGGAACAGCACGATTTACGGACCTTATTTCGTTGTGGGCGCGATCTATTCGGGTGGCGCGGCCGTGCTTGTCGCGATGTGGGCGCTGCGTCGCGCGATGCACCTTGAGGAATACATTCAGCCGGTACACTTTCGCAAGCTGGGGAAACTGCTCCTGGCTTGCACGCTCGTCTATCTCTACTTCAATATCAACGAGTATTTGACGGTTGGCTACAAGCTCGAAGGGTTCGAGCGAGACTTGGTCGAATCACTGTTCATCGGACGCTACGCCCGAATGTTCTGGAGCGTGCAGCTGCTTGGCGTGATCATCCCGATCGCTGTCTTGATGATTTTCCTGCTGGTCAGAAAACTCGAGCGGTTCTCGGTCGGTGCGGTAGGAATTTCCTCTGTGCTCATCGTGATCGGAGCCTGGGTCAAACGGTTTCTGATCGTCGTCCCGACGCTCGAGACACCCTTTCTTCCGGCACAGCGGATTCCGGCGGCGTGGACGCACTATTCGCCCACATGGATCGAATGGGCTATCGTCGGCGGGGCACTCGCGGGATTTCTGCTGGCGTATTCGCTAGTCGCCAAATTCTTTCCAATCGTCTCGATCTGGGAAACGCGTGAGCATGACCAGCCGTCCGAGACCGCACCCGAGCGTGGGCAAACCGCGCTGAGCCCCGCGCCTACGATAGCGGTCACTTTGTTGGGTTTGCTGGTTCTCTTTTGCGCCCCTAGCTCGTCAGCCGGGACAAAGCCAAGGGAGCTACCCCGGCCAGCGACCGTAACCTTGAGCTATCAAGTCGTGGAGCAAAAGCAGGAAGAACCGGCTGCAGCTAGCAATGCCCCCGGAACGATCGGCACGTTGGAGAACCCTTTCGCCAATCGCCGCACGCGCGAAGAAGTACTGATCCCGGCGGTCTTGGTTTTGGCCAAGTTGACGGATTCGTCAGGCGCGCCACTGGCATTCAAACCGGTTTCGTTCTCCGTGCGCACGTACTTCGGAACGCTGTCGCTTGGGAATCGGGCCACGGGCCCGGACGGCGTGGCAAGGATGAGAATCACGGACCGGCGCTTCGGCGCGTACACCGTTTCGGCGTCGTTTGCAGGCGACGAGAGTGCAACGGGCGCATCTAATTCCTTTGAAGTCACGGCGGCCCCTCGCGCGGCACCGTCATTACCGGAAGAGGGTATGTTGATCACGCCCTATCCGACGTTGTGGATCACTTTGCCGTTCGCCTTATTCTTCGGCGCCATGTGGGTCGTGTTTGCTTATGTTGCATTTGTTGTCTGGCGAGTGCGCAGACTAGGAATCGTGAGGTTATAGCGGGGTAAGACCTGCATGCTAAACTGGTTACCGATGAGACGGCTGCTGCTATTGGCTCTAGCGTTGAACTTGCCCGGGCTAGGCTCGGTGCCACTCTCAGCTTGCGCTCTTCTTTCGTCCACAGCGGTGGAATGTTCCACGCCGAAAACACAGTCTCGCTGCAACGAGATGGATATGGGCGATACGCAAGCTAAGGTCTTGGCTGCCCCGAATGCTTCCTGCTGCGATCTCTCTCGTGCCACGGTTCCAGAATCTCAGCAAAACGCATTCAAGAGCTCTCCAGTCGTGGTTTCTCATGTTGTCCCCGATGATGCGAGGATTGCGCCTGCCATCCGCGGGGAACGGCAAAGTCTGAGCGAACACGACATCTCACCTCCGTTGCAGCAGTCCTTCCTCTGCACATTCCTGATCTGAAACTCTCCTGATCCGTTTCCACGTCGGCACTCGTGCGCCTTCACGTTCGCGCGAGCGAGCGTTCAGGCTGGAATCAGTTGCTTTGCGCTTTCGCCACCTTTGAGTTCGAGAAAGGGACAGTTTATGAAGCTCATTTTCAGATCAGTTGTTGCAAGTTTCCTTCTCATACCGTTGGCCGCTATCGGCCGGCCGCAGGAGGCGCCGCCATCGGACCAGCCTGGCCGGCTCGCCGATCTGCTCGCGGAGGGCGAGCGAAATAATCCCCAAATTCAAGCGGCTCGCCATGAGTTCGAGGCAGCGAAGCAGGTTCCAACGCAGGCCTCGACGCTGCCCGATCCTCAAGTTGTTCTTCAGCACGTGAGTGTCGGCAGCCCGCGACCATTCGCGGGCTATACGAATAGTGATTTTGCTTACATCGGGCTGGGCTTTTCTCAGGACATCCCGTACCCCGGCAAGCTCTGGCTGCGCGGCGAGATCGCCAAGAAAGAAGCGGACGTCTCGCAACAGCGCTACGAATCCGTGCGCAGAGCGGTACTCATGGAAATAAAGGGGGCCTATTTCCAGTTAGCGTACCTCGCAAAGCGGAGAGCAATCCTCGATGGAAACGGCCAACTGCTTCGACAAGTTGAGCAAGCGGCGGAAGCCCATTACCGAAGTGGAATGGGAAATCAGCAAGAGGTTATCCAGGCACAGCTCCAACAAACGAAACTCCTCCGAGAAACCACCGACAACGAATTAGAAGCTGGGAAGATTCAGGCAGCTCTGAAGCGGCTCCTCAACCGGCCGCAGGCGTCGTCGGACATAGAACCAGCGGAGTTGCAGGAAACGTCCGCGTCGTACAGCTACGACCAATTACTTTCGGTAGCGCAAAGCAATAATTCCGAAATTGGCGCTGCGCAGAAAATGGTGGAAAAGCAAGGAATCAAGGTGGAGGCCGCTAAGAAGGACTTCTACCCGGACTTCAATCTTCAATACATGTGGCAGCGCACCGATCCGACGCAATTTCGTGCCTACTACATGGTGACAGTTGGCGTTCGCATCCCCATTTACCGGGGACGTAAGCAACAACCAGAACTGGCGCAGGCGCAAGCAGAGCAAAGTAGCGCGAAGAGCGAATACGAAACTCAGTCGCAACAGGTCGCCTTCCAGCTTCGCCAGCACTTTCTGAGCGCGGAGAAATCTGCGGAACTTCTCAAAATTTACCGCGAGGGCCTCGTCCCGCAGGCGCACGCCGAGTTACAGGCCGGGTTGGCGGCATATCAATCAAATCGCCAGGACTTTCAAGCGCTGCTCGCGTCCTTCCTCGATGTATTGAAACTCGACGAGGAGTATTGGCAGACCCTTGCCGAACACGAGACGGCTCTCGCGCAGATCGAGCAGCTAGCAGGATTGTCGCTGCGATGAATGGCGCAGCAGGGAGTACGGTCATGATGAACTATCGCAAAGCATTCTTCATAGCCCTCATCGCGAACTTGGCGCTCGCAATTCTGCTCGTTGGAGCCTGGTGGCGCGTTCGAAAGCCAACCATGACGACTCAACGAGCGGCGGCTTCGACGCCGACGCAGCCACCTGAGAGCAGTCCCTCGGGTTCGCCGGCTCAATCGCTGGAAACATCGCTCGCGCCCGTTCAACTCTCACCCGAACGACTGCAATCCATCGGCGTGAAGTTCGGTGATGTCCAGCGAAGGCCGGTAAGGGATGAAGTCCGGGTGACCGGCACTATCGCCATTGACGAAAGAAAACTGTCCTACGTACAGACGCGATTCTCAGGCTACATCCAAAAGGTTTTTGCGGACGCGACTTACCAATACGTGCGCAAAGGGCAGCCGCTTTTCACAATTTACAGTCCCGAACTCGCCGCTGCAGAGCGCGAATACCTAGTGGCCAAGCAAAACGCGCAGGGCCTCTCGCAGAGCACAGTGCCCGGAGTCGCCAATGGGATTGCTGCCTTACTTAACGCATCAACGGATCGTTTGAGGCAGTGGAATATCCCCCAGCGCGAGATCTCCCGGCTTGAATCCAGTGGACAGGCTTCCCAGGAGCTGGAAATCGATTCACCTGTGAGTGGCTATATCACGGAACGTAACGCCCTCCCGAACGCCTATGTGCAGCCGGAAACCAAAATCTACACGGTTGCAGATCTGTCGACAGTATGGGTCCTCGCCCAAATCTTCCAGAACGACCTTGGGCGCGTTCGAACGGGTACTCCCGCGACTCTTACCGTGGACTCTTATCCTGGCCGCGTCTTCCAAGGAAGGGTTGAGTTCATCTATCCCGACATCGACATGACCACACGCACGGCCCGAGCACGGCTGATTTTCTCGAATCCCAATCTCGCTCTCACTCCGGGCATGTTCGTTAACGTCACGATTCAGGTGCCACTTGGCGCCCAACTCGTCATTCCCGTGGGCGGAGTCTTGCAGTCGGGGGTTCGGCAAATCGTCTTCGTGGACCGCGGTGCGGGTTATCTTGAGCCTCGTGAGGTGCAACTGGGAGCGCAAGCGGGCGATGAGTACGTTGTTCTCAAAGGGCTTAGGGCTGGCGAGCGAATCGTCACCTCCGCCAACTTTCTGATCGACTCCGAAAGTCAATTGCAGGCCGCGATTGGGTCGTTTGCCCCTCCGCCTCCTGGGGCAGGTGCCGCCGCCCCCACGAACCAAACGCAGCCCACCGTTCAGGTTGAATTTTCAAGCGATCCCGCAACTCCTCGAAAGGGCGGAAACACATACCGCGTGAAGCTTACCGGAGCAGATGGCTCGCCTATCACTGATGTGCAGATCGCTGTCCGCAGCTACATGCCTGGCATGCCCGAAATGGGCATGGCTGCAATGAACGTATCCACCGCACTTACCGAAAAAACCGCGGGCATCTACGAGGGCCGGGTGAATCTTGATAGCGGCGGCACTTGGCAAATCACAATCACGGCAATGAAAGGCGGAGTCCTCCTGGCGACCAAGCAGCTGAGGATCACCGCAGAAGGGGGAATGTAGCCATGATCTCCCGCGTCATTGATTGGTGCGCAAAGAACCGTTTCCTCGTCTTCACGGGCACGTTCCTTCTCGTGCTCGCTGGCCTCTGGTCGCTTAGAAACATTCCGCTAGACGCCCTGCCGGACATTTCCGACGTGCAAGTGATCGTGCACATTCCGTGGGAGGGGGAGCCCCCGAACATCATCGAGGACCAGGTCACGTATCCGATTGTCACGACGTTACTCGCCGCACCACACGTGAAGGCAGTACGGGCGCAAACCATGTTCGGCGACTCCTACATCTTTGTGGTTTTTGAAGACGGCACCGACCTGTATTGGGCTCGGTCTCGCGTTCTCGAATACATTCAGCAGCTTCAAGGGGTTCTGCCGAAAAATGTCTCTCCGATGATTGGCCCCGATGCAACGGGAGCCGGCTGGGTATACGAATACGCCGTTGTTGACCGCTCTCATCAACATAGCCTCGCAGATTTGCGGAGCCTGCAAGACTGGTATCTTCGCTATCAGTTGGAAACCGTTCCCGGTGTTGCGGAAGTCGCCTCTATCGGAGGGTTCGTCCGCCAATATCAGGTGAACCTTGATCCAAATAAGCTGCGCGCCTACAACATCCCACTCTCGATGGTGATCGACCAGGTTCGCAACAGCACGAACGAAGTGGGCGGGCGCGTGCTCGAAATGGGTGGAGCGCAGTACATGATTCGGGGCCTCGGCTATCTGCGCTCCATTCAGGATCTGGAAACGGTGCCTGTGGCAACGAAGAACGGCACCCCGGTTCTCGTGCGCGATCTCGGAACGGTGACGTTCGGTCCCGATATTCGTCAAGGAGTTGCCGAATGGAATGGTCAGGGCGAAACGGTCGGCGGGATCATCGTCATGCGCTATGGCATGAACGCGCTGAAGGTCATCGATGGAGTAAAGGAAAAGCTTGCGACAATTCAACCGTCGCTTCCGGCCGGCGTAGAAATCGTTACAGGATACGACCGCTCAGGTTTGATTCGAGCGTCGATTGAAACCCTTCAGCGAGACCTGCTCGAAGAAGCCATCATCGTCAGCTTCGTTACCATCGTGTTCCTTTTCCATTTTCGCTCGGCTCTAATCCCGATTCTTACCTTACCCATCGCGGTTCTCGGTTCGTTCATTCCGATGTACTACCTCCACGTCAGCTCGAACATCATGTCGCTGGGAGGTCTGGCGCTTGCCATCGGCGTTCTTATTGATGCCGCCATCGTGATGGTCGAGAACGGATACCGGCACTTGTCGGAGCACCAGGCCGCAAAAGGAGTATCGGGAGGGGAGCTTACAGGAAGCGAAAGACGAACCATCCTGATGGGCGCCGCGAAGCAGGTTGGGCCTGCAATTTTCTTTTCGCTTCTAATCATCCTCGTTTCTTTCTTGCCGGTGTTCTTGTTGGAAGCCCAGGAAGGGCGCATGTTTCGCCCGCTGGCATGGACCAAAACGCTTTCCGTAGCCTTCTCTTCGCTCCTTGCGATCACCCTGGTTCCAGTCCTCATGATGATTTTTCTTCGCGGACATTTGCGGCCCGAATCCGCGAATCCCTTCTCGCGCTGGACTCAGGCCCTGTATCTGCCAGTTCTTCGTTTTTGCCTCCGGTATCGTAAAACGACGCTGTTTATTAATCTCATTTTTCTTGTTGTGACCCTCCCTCTTGCTTGGCGCATTGGCAGTCAATTCATGCCCCCGCTTTACGAGGGCTCATCCCTCTATATGCCAACAGCCCTTCCTGGAATCTCCATCACCCAAGCCTCGGCGCTGCTTCAGGAACAAGACCGAGTCATCAAGTCCTTCCCCGAAGTCGAAAGTGTATTCGGTGCAGTAGGGCGTTCCGACAGTCCCACGGATAACGCTCCTCTCGATATGTATGACACGACGATCATGCTGAAGCCGCGAGAAAACTGGCGGGCCGATATGACATACGAGAAGCTGATCCGTGAGATGGACGAAAAACTTCAATTTCCGGGCCTGACCAACACCTGGACGATGCCAGTGCAGAATCGGCTCGATATGGAACTGACAGGTATCAAGACTCCGGTTGGTCTGAAAATCCAGGGCCCAAATGTGGAGGGCATCCAGCAGGCTGGTGTGCAAGTACGACAGATACTCGGCGGGATTCCTGAGCTTCGTTCCGTTTTTGCTGAGCGCGTCGCTGAGGGTTTTTACGTGAATGTGGAGGTGAATCGTACCGAAGCTGCTCGCTACGGCCTTTCCGTCGCAGATGTGCAGAGGGCGGTCACGTCCGGAATCGGCGGTGAAAACGTGGCCGAAAATATAGAAGGCCGGCAGCGCTACCCGATTAATGTCCGTTATAACAGGGATTTCCGGGATGACGTTGAGCAACTGAGACGCGTGCTGGTTGCGACGCCCACCGGAGCCCAAATCCCTATCTCCGAGCTCGCGAAGGTCTACTTTTCGCGTGGCCCCGCGATGATCCGGGATGAGGATGGGCTGCTCACCGGCTATGTCTATCTCGATCTCGCGACGAAGGACTACGGCGGTTTCGTCGCAAAAGCGAACCGGCTCCTCCTGGGCAACCTAAGACTTCCCCCGGGCTATTCCTACAAGTGGTCCGGCGAATATGAGTTTGAAGTCCGGGCAAAGGAGAGATTGAAGATCATCGTGCCGGTCGTATTTTTCGTAATCTTTCTGCTGCTGTACATGGTGTTTCACTCCGTGATGGAGGCTGCCGTCCTCATCTTCCCGACGTTTTACGCGATGACCGGGGGCCTGATTCTACAGTGGTGGCTTGGATACAACTTCAGCGTAGCCGTCTGGGTCGGCTACATCGCCTTGTTCGGAATTGCCGTAGAGACCGGTGTTGTAATGGTGGTTTACCTCCACGAGTCGCTCGACAAGCGGCTAGCATCAGGCGTTCCGCTCAAGCATGAAGACATCGAAGCGGCAACAATCGAGGGGGCCGTGCAACGCTTGCGGCCGAAGCTTATGACCGTAACAGCCGTCCTCGCGAGTCTCATTCCAATTCTCTGGGAAGCCGGAATTGGCTCTGATGTGATGAAACCCATCGCCGCTCCCATCGTCGGTGGAATGATCACATCCACCATCCACGTGCTGATCCTGGTGCCGGTTTTTTTCGCATTAATGAAAGAGCGCGCTTTGCGTCGTGGGACTCTGCGCTTCTCAACAGCCAGCCGAACAGAATGACCTGTGACTGAACACTATTGGCCTTTTGCAGAGGCCAGCGACAACTCGACAATCCTACCGCGCAAGCTGTCGGTTGAAACCGCAGATGCGTCCCAAAGCACATCTTTTGGTACGCTCCTGAGTGTGATTGGGATGACTTTGATATTGAACAGGATAGCAAAGGCTATGTAGAAGCCCTTTGGTACAGTCGGATGCAACGAGGGACAAAGTGTCGACCAAAGTTTTGAATCTTAGTACCGCAAGCTTAACTTCTGGTCCCGGCGCGTCCTCATGGAGCGTCGTTTCCCTGTTCTAGCTCTTGGACGCGCTTCAAGGAACACCGCAGAGGTGGGGCAGTGATCTGCATGCGAAGACATTAAGGCAGAAAGATTTGTTGGCTTGGTAGATTGGACGTGCTTGTTTTTCGCTGGCGGCCGCTCTACAAGGCCAGGCTCTCACTGCGCAGCTCACTAACCGCTCTGGCCGACTACGTCGACTCCATCGTGGTACTTTTTCTGAGCCTTCCGGTGGTAGTGATGTGGGGTTTCACCATCGTCGCGCTGCTAAAGGTCGGGTGGGTAGTCTTACAGCGTGTCGTGCTGCTGTTCTTTCCCCCACTAACCACGTGGTTGCGTCGGAGTGCTCAGTCGCAGGCGAGATAAATAGACAAACAGGCGAAGCCAGTTCTAAAGGCGCGTCCGTTCAGAGGAACTCGCTGAGAATCAGGAATAGAACTGGACGGGGACGCTCTCAGAATGACACTGAACCAAAACGCTTGAGACCACTTGGGACCAAAACTTGGGTGCAAGGTTCGGTTATTTGGAGACCATCAGGGGGTGTTAGTGGCGTCGAATCAGTAAGTTACGTTCTTTTCACAACCAAACTACTCGCCCACGAGCAGCAAATCCATCTTAGCAAAGCGAAAATGGGTTGCCAACACGCGCCAGGCGCACAGTTCTTAGCAAACAAACGAATGGGCACGCCGTGTGTTGCGTGTCGCGTCCTGCTCCGCGCCACACCTCTTGGTCCGGCTTAACGCGAGACTTGAGGGATGCTTGCAAGCTTTACGGCTGATCCGTTCGAGCCGCCTATGCGCTGGGCCATTATCTTGTGAGCGTTTTGGTAGAGCGCGCGGGCCTGCGGAACAGCTTCCACGGCCTTCTGCACCTGCGGGTCGCCTTCCAGCAAAACTTTGAATCCTTCCTGCATATTGAAGACGGACATGAAGACTTCCTGTTTGATTTTGCGCTTGATCCATTCCTGGTTTTCCGCGATTTCAGGTTCCGTGTAACGGACATTGTGTTTGCTGAGATATTCGCGGAGCGTCCGCATCACATTGTCATCAACCTCAAAATCCTTTGTGACGGCGGGTTTCGTCCCCAGGAAATAGCGCGTGAATCCGCCAACGCCCGTTTCCGCCGGGAAGAGCACATCATAGCGGAGCAGCACTTGCTGGAACTTTGTCAGCTTTGGCGCATCCACGACGATGTCCGGTGTGATTCCGCCGCCGCCGGTGACCTGACGACCACTATCCGTCAATCTTACCTCGGTCGGATGCTCCGGCACTTTGCGTTCGTAATGATATTCGTAAAGCGAAACGGACTTGTAATCGCGCTGAATGAGTCGCCCGCTTGGAGTGTAATAGCGTGCGGTAGTCAAGGCTAGCCCTGTGTTTTCGCTAAGCGGAGTGACCGTCTGCACCAGTCCCTTGCCGAAAGTGGTCTCGCCCACAATCAGGCCGCGGTCATGATCCTGCACGGCTCCGGAAACAATTTCTGTCGCCGATGCAGAATTGTTATTCACCAGAATTACCAGCGGCGTGGTCATCCCCTGGTTGCCGCGCACAGCGTAATAACGGCGCTCAGGCGACGTCCTCCCGTGATGCGAGACGATCAACTGATTCTTGTCCAGGAACATGTCGCCAACTGCAACGGCTTCATTCAGCAAGCCGCCCGGATTTCCTCGCATGTCGAGAATCAGTCCATCCAGCGAAGGAGCATCCAGCTTCTTCAAGGCTTCAGCAATTTCGCGGTCCGTGGTTTCGTTGAATCCAGACAAGCGGATGTAGCCAATGCCCGGCTTCAGCGAGAACGCAATATCCACGGAATGCCGCGGAATCTCGTCACGCGTCACGGTGAACACGAGCGGTTCCGGATAGCCTTCTCGCGTAACGGTGATTTTCACCACCGTACCTTTCGGGCCTTTCAACAAATCCGCAACTTCGGTTGTGGAGAGTTGTTCTGTGGATTTGTCATCCACTTTGACAATCACGTCGCCAGGGCGAATTCCCGCATTGTAGGCCGGTGCGCCCGCATACGGCGCCAGCACTACCGTATGGTTTTCGCGTGGCCCTACGATCATTCCCACGCCGTAATACTTCCCGCGCTGGTCTTCCCGGAGCAGCGAAAACTGTTTGGCGTCGAAGAAGCTGGAGTGCGGATCGAGCATCCTGAGCATGCCGGGAATCGCGCCCTGGTAGACCGCCTTGTCCACGTCGACTTGGTCGGCGTAGTTGCTCTGGACTACGTCGAGAACGCGGGTGAAGTCCCGCACGGCGGTCTGGTAGTCATCTGCGGAGGCCGCCGTGGCCCGTACGTTCGGCCCGTATATGCCTCCCAACACAGCGGATAACAGCAGCACTCCAATGACAATGACAAGCCCGCGACGCTCTGATTTCATTCTGACCTCGCGCCCAAATCCATAAAAAATTATAGCACACCGGAAACTCCGGTTTGACAGCAGCAGAATACCCTTTCTATGATGCCATTGGGGTCTTAGACGGCCATAGGTTCGAAATGTTGAGCATTCCCCACATGATAGTGGTTTTCGTTGTGGTGCTGGTCGTTTTCGGGCCAAAGAAGCTGCCTGAGCTTGCGCGCGGGCTGGGGAAACTCATGGCCGAGTTCCGGAAAGCCTCTATGGATTTCAAGTCGGCCTTTGAAGAAGAGATGCGCGACCTGGAGCGGCAAGCTTTGCTGGCCGAGCGCAAGAAAGCTGCGGAAGCTGCAGCAGCCAGTGCGGCTTCGGTGGGCGAGCCGGTTCAGCCTGGCGGGCTCCCCCCTTCCTCAACGACTGCCGCGACCGAATCCTCCGCAGAATCTCCTGCCGGCGAAGCTCCGGTCACTGCGACCGTTGCCGAGTCCGTTGCGCGTGGCTCCGAAGCCGTTGCGGAAAACGGTACGGAAGCCGCCGCAAATTTGCAAGAATCTCCCGAGGATGCCCGTCATCCGGCGTGACCTCGTGGCTGACTCCGCTCCCAACGCGCAAGATACTGGCCGTACCGAAGAACCCGGCGGCACCATGACGTTTTTCGAGCATCTGACCGAGCTGCGCAAGCGCATCATCTATTCCCTCTATGCCATTGCCATCGGCACATTCATCGGCGTGTATCTTTCCAAATATTTCATCGCGTGGATTAACAAGCCCATGCTGAAGGCGCTCGCGGACGCCCACTTGGATCCAAAACTGGTTTACACGCATCCCGCCGGCGCCCTTAATCTCGTTCTTACCATAGGCGTGTACCTTGGAATCGTGCTGGCTTCACCGATCGTTCTCTATCAGATCTGGCTTTTTGTTGCACCGGCGCTCTACAAGCACGAGCGGGGCGCGATTACCGGCTTCATGTTCTCCACCGTTGTTCTTTTTCTGGGAGGAATTGCGTTCGGCTATTTCGTGACGTTGCCATATCTTCTTCACTTCCTTGTGAACCCCGGGCCGTTGTTCGGGCTCGGCCGAGATGTTGTGCCAATGACCAGCGTGAACGAGTACTTCGACTTGATTCTGCTCGTCCTTTTGGGTATGGGGCTGATGTTCGAGCTTCCTGTTTTGATTTTCTTTTTGTCACTTTTTGGGATCGTGACGCCGCAGTTTCTGTGGAGAAATGCGCGTTACGCGATTGCGATCATCTCGGTTGTGGCCGCCATCGTAACACCGACTCCTGACGCCACGACCATGCTCGTCTTTATGGCTCCGATGATTGGTTTGTATTTCTTGGGTATCGCGGTCTCCGCGGTGGTTACGCGGCGGAGAGAACGCCGCATTGCTGCTCCTGCGGAGGCGCGTTGATGGCTCCCTTTTCTGCGAATTCCTTGAGGATCGTTTTACTCTTCAGTTTTGCGTTTGTTTGTCTCGTAGGTTGCCAGGCCAGCGACTCTTCGCGCGGCGCGGGCCAGCCTCCTTTCATGAGCGCGGCAGCCTCGAATCCCCCGCAGGGGACCGATGACGCTGCTCCGCCCGACAAGACCGGAGGCTTCGACGGGAAGCGCGCTTATGCGCTGGTCGCCAAACAGGTTGGCTTCGGTCCGCATCCTTCCGGTTCGCCGGCAATCGCCAAGGTGCAGGATTTTCTGCAATCCGAGTTGAAAAGCTACGGCTGTACCGTGGACACGGACAGCTTCAGCGCTGACACGCCAGTCGGCCGCCTGCCAATGAAGAATATTCTCGTAAAGATTCCCGGAGAAAAGCCTGGAATAATTCTGCTCGGCACCCACTACGACACCCTTTTGACTGTGCCCAATTTTGTTGGAGCGGATGACGCGGGTTCCTCCACGGCATTAATGCTGGAACTGGCACGTCTCTTATGCCCGCACCACGGAAAATACGCCGTCTGGATTGCTTTCTTCGATGGCGAAGAAGCTATGAAGCGGTGGAGCGACACCGACAGCCGCTATGGCAGCCGGCAAATGGCTGCGAAGCTGGCGATGAGCGGGGACCTGAAGAAGGTCAAAGCCTTTCTGCTGGCAGATATCGTGGGCGGCCGAAACGCGCGGATTCTTCGCGACTCCACCTCCACTCCTGCTTTGGTGGACCTCGTTTGGAGCGCGGCGCACAAATTGGGGTATTCGGCAATATTTCTGAATGAAGAGACGGCTCCGCAAGACGATCATGATTCATTCATGGCGCGCGGGGTCCCTGCCGTCGATGTCATCGCGGACTTTGTGAACAACGGCTACTGGCACACGCCGGAGGACAATCTCGAGAAAATCAGCGCAAGAACGCTGGCCGTTGTCGGGCATGTTTTTCTGGAAAGTGTGAAGGAACTGCACTCGCGTTAGTCACCGGCCTAGGGGAGCGCTCAGTTTCTCTCGCCCCTGTCTAAGCCTCGAACCGAACTTCCTTGCCTTTTTGTAAGGCTGAATGCTTCGCGAAGTCCTCATCATTCCGGAAGGGAAAGTCCGAGCGGTAGTGGCTGCCGCGGCTCTCTTCGCGGGCCCGCGCTGCGCGCGTCATGGCCAGCGCCAAGGTGTGCAGATTGCGCAGTTCGTGGCCACCGCGCCCCGACTTTTCGCATTTTGGGTGCTCGATCGCTTCCAATTGCTTGATCGCTTCAGCCAGGTCTTTGCCGGTTCGCATGATGCCCACGTTGCGCCACATGAGGTCGCGGATTTTTGTCAACGCTGGGCACACCGCCGAAGCGGGTTTAGCGCCGCCATTTTTCGCCGCTCCGTTTTTCACGGCTTCTTTCGGTGCTGCTGAGGGATTGCCCGGGAGCGGCGCGGGACTTCCGGCCAACGCTTGCCCTTTGCGTTTTCCCGCGGGTGCATCTTTCATCATGACTTGTCCCGCGAGCGCGCCGAATACCAGTCCTTCGAGCAAGGAATTGCTGGCCAAGCGGTTTGCTCCATGCACGCCCGTTGCCGCAGTTTCTCCCGCGGCATAGAGGCCAGGCAGGGAAGTGCGCCCGTTCAAATCCGTTTTCACGCCGCCCATCATGTAGTGCGCGGCAGGGCACACCGGAGCCATGTCGCTCGCCAAATCGAGCCCGTAGCTAGCACATGTCTCGTAAATTCGCGGGAAGCGCCTCTTCAGGAACTCCTCGCTCTTTTTCGTCATGTCTAGAAACACATGCGTGCTGTTCGTTTGCTGCATCTCGCTGACGATGGCACGTGCCACCACGTCGCGCGGGGCTAACTTCTGTGCCTCGTGATATTTCTTCATGAACCGTTCCAGGCCGATGTTGCGCAGCACGCCGCCCTCGCCGCGGAGCGCTTCGGAGAGCAGAAAGCGCGGCGCTCCCTGAATGGCCAACGCCGTCGGGTGGAATTGCATGAACTCCATGTCCGACAGAACCGCTCCCGCTTCGTACGCAATGGCCATACCATCGCCTGTGGCGACATCAGGATTCGTGGTCTCGCGATAGATTTGTCCCACACCGCCGGTGGCGAGCATCACTGCCCCTGCCCGTAATTCGTGAAGCGTCCCATCGGTTTCGTCGAGAAAACGCACCCCCGTAGCTCGTCCGCGCTCGACAAGCAATTCGGTGGTAAAGGCGTGGGCGCGCAGGTGCAAGTGCGCGATCGAGTGCGCTCGCGCAAGCAATGCCCGGCTGATTTCGCGGCCTGTAGAGTCTCCGTGTGCATGTAAGATGCGCGAGCGGCTGTGCGCCGCTTCCCGAGTAAATGCAAGCTTGGTGCCAGCCCGGTCAAATTCCGTGCCCCACTCGATGAGCTGTGTGATGTACTTCGGACCTTCCTCCACCAGCAACGCCACGGCTTCGGTTCGGCACAAGCCGTCGCCTGCCTTGATGGTGTCCTGCTCATGCAGCCCGATTTCGTCCTCGTCGGAAAGCGCTACGGCGATGCCGCCTTGCGCCCATGCTGTGGCCGAGTCGCTCAGATTCGATTTCGCTAGGACCAGAACGGTGCCCGCCTCACTCAGTTCAATCGCGGCGCGCAAGCCTGCGATTCCACTGCCCACGACGGCGTAGTCGGCATGATGAACTTTGTGGGAGGTGGTCATGGGAGCGGGGGATTGCGCTCAAATCGCTCAAATATGGTAGCACGAAGAAAATCAGCGCATAAGAAGGCGAGCGTTGGTATGGCCCCGGCGAAGCGTATGTTACATTGAGAATCTGCCGCACATGAAAATCACACGCATTCGGGTGCAATCTTCCTCTGGTCCCTACTCCATCGTTGCCGGAGCAGGAGCGATCAGCCATGCGGGGCAGGAAATAGCATCGCTCGGGCATTTTTCCAGCATGCATGTTGTCTCTTCACGCGAGGTTTGGCGCGCGGTCGGCAAAGTCGTGCACTGCGGCTTGCGGCTTTCGAATCGAAACGGCGTGCATCTTTTCAACGACGCGGAATCCGAGAAACATCTTGGCAGCGTGGAGCGAATCGCGCGCTCTTTGTGCCGCGCCGGGGCGGACCGCAAATCGCTGATAATCGCGGTCGGCGGTGGCGTCGTCGGTGACCTCGCTGGTTTCGCGGCGGCCTCTTATTTGCGAGGCGTCGCTCTCGTCCACGTTCCTACCACTCTGGTTGCTCAAGTGGACAGTTCCATCGGCGGAAAAACCGGAGTGAATCTTCCGGAAGGCAAGAATCTCGTTGGTGCGTTTTATCCGCCACGCCTGGTAATAACAGATCCCGACCTTCTTCGAACTCTTCCCGGCCGCGAGTTCCGCGGTGGCTTGGCGGAAGTCATCAAGCATGCGGTGATCGCGGATGCGCCGATGTTCACGCGGCTCGAAAAGGACATGGACAAAATCCTTCGACGGGACCGGGACGTGCTTGGCTCTCTAATCCCACGCAACGTCCAGATCAAGGCGCACGTGGTCAGTCGCGATGAGCACGAATCCGGCTTGCGCGAAATCCTCAATTTTGGACACACCTTCGCGCACGCTTTGGAAAGTGTCACGCATTATTGCCGTTATCAGCATGGCGAAGCCGTCGCCTGGGGCATGATGGCCGCGGCTTTCCTCGGACATGAAATTCGCCTCACTCCTGCCGAAGAGGTTTCACGGATCGTGTCTCTTGTTTCTCGTCTCGGTTCGTTGCCTCCCTGGCCGAGCGTTTCGCCTCCTACTTTAGTGAAGGCGATGCGTTCCGACAAAAAAGCTCGTGGCGGCGTTTTGCGCTTCGTTCTGTCTCCGCGCATGGGCCAGGCGCATACTCATGACAAAGTCCCGTTTGAGGCGGTCGAGCGTGTTCTCCATTTCACTCCTCGTTTGATCGCCGCCGTATGTGCACGTCCCGGTGCCTGGAATGATTGAGATTTCCTCGCGGGTGAAGGGAACCCGGCCGGAGGATGCCACCACCGAAGCGGAAGCCTCCAAAACGATCCGCGAGATGTTCACGCAGATCGCGCCGCGCTACGATCTGCTGAACCATCTCCTGTCGTTTGAATTGGATCGCCTGTGGCGCGCCCGCGCAGCGAAGCATCTTCGCCCAATTCTTGAGCGTCCGGACGCTTTGGTCCTGGATCTTTGTTGCGGAACGGGCGATCTTGCTTTTGCCCTTGCTCACGCAGGAAAATCCCGCATCGTTGGTGCAGACTTCGCGCACACCATGCTTGTTCGCGCTAGAGCAAAAAGTCAGCACCTGTCGGCAGCCGGCCGCGCCAGTTCCTCGACGTACATGCCGTTTTTCGAAGCCGACGCTCTCCGCTTGCCCTTTGCCGATGC
>Ga0126376_10000389_pt1 | contig 21186 bp, 19 predicted proteins | sample PanSoiMetPlot_15_FD_92760 | JGI IMG/M metagenome (GOLD analysis project Ga0126376, IMG submission 92760) | Tropical forest soil microbial communities from Panama - MetaG Plot_15 | ecosystem: Environmental > Terrestrial > Soil > Tropical forest > Bulk soil | place: Panama | collected 2016-02-17
ACGGCCCGATGGCTTCGCCGGTTGGAGCAAGACTTACGGGCTGAAGTTCGCCGAGACACCGCGGGTGATGGACCTCGGACTACTTTATCGCGCTTTGACGCAGCATCAGGCGGATATTGTTGCGGGCAATTCGACAGACGGTTTGATCGCGGCTTTACATCTTGTTCCCTTGGACGACGACCGGCACTATTTCCCACCGTATGATGCGGTTCCGGTCGTTCGCGGCGCCGCGCTCGAGCAATATCCGCAACTTCGTGCCGCGTTGGCTGATCTAGCTGGAAAGATCTCCGCAGAGGACATGCGCCGTATGAACGCGGCCGTGGATGCGGACCAGCGCGACGTAAAAACGGTCGTGCGCGAATTCCGCAACGCCAAGGGACTTTGAGTCGAGGGTGAGCTTCCGATTAACCAATGATCTTGGAACTACTCCGGTAAATGGATACAAGCGCGTTTAGGGATACTAATCCGACCGATGAACCGTAATTTCCCGGTCGCTCGTCATTCGTCTGAAATCGGCGCCATGCACCGGGACTCCAATTCGCGCAGCGGTAAGTTTGTGGCGCTTACTCAATCTCCCACACTTGCTTCTGGAACGAAGCTCCGGCGGCAGTCAGCACCATGAGTCCTCCAGCGAGCAAATACATGAGCTTCAAACTCCACGCAACAAAGAATCCTGCAATCGCGAGAGAGATGGGAGTTATTCCGAAGGTGGCCAGCATCAGCACGCTCGCAACTCGCCCGCGCACCGCGACATCGATCCGCTGCATGATCCAGGCGCCGATGTGGATGTTGACCATTCCCGCCGCTGCGCCCATGACCAGCAGCACGCTGGCGATACTCCATACTTTCCCCAGCAGGCCGATGGATCCCAAGCAGACGCCCAATGCCAACGACACGAAAAGAATCATCACGCCGCGTTTGCGAATCTTCCAGACACCAGCCAGTAGAGCGCCCAGCAAACTTCCCGCGGCAACCGCGGAGATCACAATGCCGTACACGGCCGGCGAACCGAATCTCGTCTTGGTCAAGTACGCCAGACCAATCGAAACCGGCCCGGCAATGCAGAAGTTCAGGATCGTGACCAACAGCATCAGGGAGCGCAGCGGCACATCTTTTCCCACGTAGACGATTCCCTCGACGATCGAGTGCAGCATCGCTTTCCGGGCGGTCTGAGACTTAGGTGGATCGGGCAGCTTCCACAGCGCGCCAATAATAAACAAGAAACTGATCGCATCCACGAAAAAGGCCCATGCCACACCAAGCGTTTTGATCACAAACCCGGCTGGAACTGGACCAACAATGGTGGTCATCTGCGCCGTGCTTTGACTGACCGACGAGGCCGCAACCAGTTGCTCGCGCTTCACCAGCGAAGGCATGTAGGCCGTTTGCGCAGGAGCGGCAAATGCATCGGCCACGCCAAATGCAACCGCCAGAGCGTATAGTTCCCAGGTCTGCAGGACGCGCAGCCAGACCAGAACGCCAATCACCGCGACACAGATAGTGCGTGCCATCGCCGTGGCAATCATGATCTTGCGCGCGGACATCCGGTCACTGACGGCGCCGCCGATAAGCATGAGAAGAGCACGCGGAATAGCGGCTGCCATCATGATTCCGCCCATGGCCACCGCGGAGTCGGTCTGCTGCAAGACGAGCCATGGCAAGGCCACCAGATAGAACTGGTCGCCCAGCAGCGAAATTGTGCCGCCGATCAGCCACAGGCGGTAACTCGGGTTGCGCAGGGGATGCTCGACCGTTGTGACGGGCACATTTGCGGTAGAAATAGTTGCAGTGGCCATAAGCATCTCCTCAATGCGTTTACCGGTGGGCTAAGCCCTGAAGAAGTAGCGCGCCGCGGTACGCTTGATCGGCATAATGTAAATGTATATTTACATTTACATTCGTGTCAAGCATTATTTTTCCGAAGTGATATAAAGGAAGGCCATGGCCGATAAGACGCTCGCTCCCCAACAGGCTCGTAGCCGGGAATCCATGCGCAAGTTGTTGAAGGCAGCGACCGAAGTCCTGGGACAGCACGGACTAGAGGGCGCCACCATTCCGCGCATCGCCCAGCACGCAGGATTGACGCCCGGAGCCATCTATCGCCGTTTTCCTGACAAGGACGCGCTGCTCGAAACGGTGATCATTGGCATCTTTGAGCGTCAGGACGAGAGGCTGCGCATGATGCTCACGCCCGCCATGGCGCGCCAGATTCCGCTGAGCGTGTTTGCCGAGCAACTCATCAACAACATGCTGGTCGGCTACCGCGCCAGCGCTGGACTGTTGCGTGCGATCCGCCAGTTCGTGCAAGGCCGCGATCGCACGTCGTTTTACAGGAAAATCACTAAGCTGGAGATGCGTACCCACCAGTACCTAGTCGAGTTGTTCCTGGTACATCGAAAGGAGGTCAAGCATCCCGACCCGCAAATGGCGGTGTCTTTTGCCCTTATGATGTTGACCAGCAGTCTGATAGAGCTGATTCTGGTGGATCACGATATGAAATACTGGCAGGCCGTGATTCCAAGAGACGACCTGCCGCTTAAGAGCGAGCTCCTGCGCTCATTTCTGCGCTACTTGGGTATCGAGTAGAAGGGTTGCTGTGCGCTGCACTAATAGCGACAGTGCCCGGCCCACGCCAAGTTTCCCAAAATCGAGCGAAAAAGCCCCTCCCCAGAAGTGGCCGCCACCATAGTTCGATTTCAAGCCGCTACGCGGAAACACCCGTTTCGTCGGCAAGCCGGAGGTATCCGGGTTCCATGCCTGATTATTTTCGTGAAGCCGGCATATGGGAAGTGATTGCAATTGCTCCCGGTTAGTGGCTACTCGAAAACAGACCGACTACAGGCTTTGGCGCCGGTTGCCGCACGTCTTAGTGTTTGTTACATTCAATTCGGTTCATAACATTCTCTTCGAGAGACTCATGCTTATTCCGCAATATCTGCTTGAGATTTTGCGTTGTCCGGTGTGCAAGGCGCGCGTGCATTTGGAACAGGAGGAAAGCTGCTTTAAATGCGAATCGTGCCGGCGCGTTTATCCAGTCCGCGACGAAATTCCTGTCATGCTCGCCGAGGAGGCGCAAATCGCGCCGGAATAATTCGCGCGGCTGCAAGCCATGGACCGGCTAACTCCTTCTTCCATCGCAAATCTAAAGAAAATCGTTCCGCGTATTAAGGGCAAACGCATTGGTGTGCTCGGCGACTTGATGCTGGACCGCTATTTGTGGGGAACGGCTTCGCGACTTTCGCCGGAGTCTCCGGTCCCGGTCGTTGAGTTTGAAAAACAGGAACAGTTTTTAGGTGGGGCAGGGAACGTTACTGCCAATCTCGCCGCCCTAGGCCTTAAGGTAGAAGCCTTCGGAGTAGTTGGCGCTATGAAAGACGGTGAAGATGAAGCGGGCGGGACGTTGCGCAGATGTTTGCGGGATTTAGAAATTGGAGATCGCGGAGTAGTGGCCGACTCGAGTCGCGTGACAACGATAAAGACGCGGATTATTGCGCGGCACCAGCAAATTGTGCGGCTTGATCAGGAGAGCCGAAACTCTCTCGGCGGAGAGGTAGAGGACAGGATCTTCCGCAAATTTGCGGATTCGGTCAAGAAACTCGACGGACTGATTTTGTCGGACTACGACAAAGGTGTGATCACAGATTCGCTTTCAGAACGGGTGTTCACGCAGTGTCACAGAGAAAAAGTCCCTGTTTTCGTGAGCCCCAAAAAGCCGCGCTTGTTCGCCCACCGCGGAGCGCGCGTCCTTACTTGTAATTTATCCGAAGCGGGGAAGTTTGTTACGTACCCATTGCAAGATGAAAAATCGATTGAAGAGGCTTTGAGCAAACTGCTGTCACATTTTGGATGTGGAGCCGTCGTGATTACTCGTGGCTCAGAAGGCATGAGCTTGCTTGAAGAGGGGGCTAAGAAAGCGCAATACGTTCCTGCGACCAGCTTTGAAGTGACCTACGAGCGAGTCGGGAAAATGGGGATTGAACATGGTGCGACTGGCCGGCAAGTTTTTGATGTGACTGGTGCGGGGGACACTGTACTGAGCGTCCTTGCGGCTGCGGTGGTGGCAGGTGCATCAGTTCCTGACGCCGCTATGCTGGCAAATACGGCCGCGGGAGTTGTGGTTGGAAAGTTGGGAACAGCGAGCGTCAGCCCAGCAGAATTAATGCACGCATTGGACGAGTTGGCGCCCTAACGCTGAGGCTAGTCTTCCGGCGTGGTTGGCGAAAAACTCAGAGCTTTGGAACCGGGGTCGACGAAAACGGGGATCACTTTCGTGCGGCGGCTTTTGGCTGCATCGTTCGCTCCGGGCATCGGAGAAAATGGACTAACGGCTACGCTCACAATCACGCCGTTCGATTCCTTCGGAGACTTGGCGCGCAAGATTTCGTAGCTTTTTACCGGGCCGTAGTAACCGCCCGGTCCCCAATCCGCCAGAAAATCGCCCATTTTGTAACTCGCGCTGGGTTGCCAGAGTTGATAAGCGTGCGTGGTATCGCCGGCGACGAGCGCATCGAGGAAATGGGTTACGGCGCGCTTTTCCGGATAGTAGCGGAACGCGAACCAGCCGCCAACGATCAGCGCCATTATGACAACGACCAGCGTGATTCTTAAGGCGTGCGATTTTGTTGGCGGGGGTGGATCGAGAAGTGTCATGCGGCGTCTCCAGCCTCTTATTTAGACACCGAAAATCGTAACAAAGTTTCCCCGAGCGAAGAAGGGAGCCACGTATGCACTTTGAGAAAAGGAATGGAGAAACTTGTTCGGGGAGCTACCCTTCGAGTGCGCCGCCAGCGCCTTCCGGCAATTCAATCTGATATTTTGTGCGCGCTTTTTCGCGGTGAATTTCCATCGCGAGCTCAATGAGCTTGTCAATGAGTTCGCGGAAAGGAATTCCGCTCGCTTCCCAAAGTTTGGGGTACATGCTGATGGAGGTGAAACCGGGAATGGTATTCACCTCGTTGAGGTACAGCTTGCTGCCTTTTTTCTCGAGGAAAAAATCCACACGGGCCATTCCGGAAAGTTCGAGCGTGCGAAACGCCGCGATTGCGTATTTTTGAATCTTGCTCACCTGCGCCTTTTCGAGCTTTGCGGGAATCAGAAGCTGAGTGCCTTCTTCGAGATACTTGGCGGTGTAATCGTAAAATTCGCGATGAGGGATGATTTCGCCCGGCACGGACGCTTTGGGATCATGATTGCCAAGGACGGAAACTTCGATTTCGCGAGCGTTCACGGCGCGCTCGACCAAGATTTTCATCGCAAATTCCGATGCGAGATTGAGCGCCGGAGCAAACTCCTCGCGCGAGTGAACTTTGCTCATGCCGACGGAGGAGCCGAGCGCGGCGGGTTTCACAAAAACGGGATATTTGAATTTCTTCTCGATCTGCGCTTGGATCAATTTGGGATCGCGTTCCCAGTCCGAGCGATAAACCGTAGTCCAGGGCACAACTGGAATTTTGCCCGCTTGCAACAAGCGCTTCGAGACATCCTTGTCCATTCCGATCGCAGAGCCGAGCACGCCCGCGCCGACGAAGGGAAGTCCCGCCAAATCAAGCAAGCCTTGAATGGTGCCATCTTCGCCGTAAGTGCCGTGCATTACGGGAAAAACGATGTCAATGCGCTGGCCGCCAGTGCGATCGAGCGGAATAATTGCGGCGTCGGTTGGGTCCGCTGACATAACGACGCGCTGGCCGGTTTTCAAAACTTCCGGCAGCATTTTCTGTGCTGCGCTGCCGATGAGCCAGTGGCCTTCTTTGGAAATGCCGATGGGAACGGGTTCGTATTTATCGGGATCGAGTCCGCGAATCACGGAAGCTGCCGATGCCAGTGACACTTCGTGCTCGCCGCTTCTTCCACCAAATAAAACGCCTACACGGAGTCTTTTCTTCTCTGGAGTCACGGAAGATATTTTTCCAGAAAAGCGGTTTCCGCCAAAGTGTGGATGCACGAACTGTTTCCAAAATTAGATTCCCGGCCGTATGGGCATGTTTGGTTTCGTTTTGGAGCTTGAGGCCGAGTTATAGGATTTTCTGGCCGAGGGCGGAAAGAACGAGTTCTACGCCGAGCAGGGCGGTGCGGTTGTGCTCGTCGAGGATAGGATTGATTTCAACAACTTCCATAGAAACCATGAATTCGGTGTCGGCAATCATTTCCATAGCGAGATGGGCTTCGCGGTAGGTCACGCCGCCGCGGACGGGCGTGCCTACGCCGGGTGCATCGGTCGGGTCAACGAAATCCATGTCCAGGCTGACGGCAACGCCTGCAGCGTCGTCCATCGCGTACTTCAACGCTTCGGACATGACGTCGCGCATGCCGCGCTCGTCAATGTCACGCATCGTGAAAACGTGGATGCCGGACTTCTTCACGATTTTGCGTTCTTGGGCGTCGAGGTCGCGCGCGCCAACGATGACGATGTTGCCGGGTTCGGCTTTTGGCTTGAAGCCGCCGAGATTCACCAGTTCGTCTGCGCCGTAACCCATGATTGCGGCAAGCGGCATGCCGTGAACGTTGCCTGAGGGCGACGACTCCGGCGTGTTCATGTCGCCATGCGCGTCTAGCCAGATGTAGCCGATTTCTTTCTTGTCTTTGCGGAAGTGCCCAGCAACGCCGGCGGCGACCCCGGCCGCTATGGAATGATCTCCGCCCAGGACGAGGGGCAGAAATCCCTCCGCGAGAGATTTCTCGGCGGTCTTGGCGATGTCTGCACAGGTTTCGGCGATCTCCTGCAAATACTTGGCGCGCTTCTCGCCGACGGGCATTTCCTCCGGCTGTTTGACTTCAAGGTTGCCGATGTCCTCGACTGTATGCCCAAGCTTCTTGATCGCGGCCTGCAAGCCCGCTCCACGCAACGCGGAGGGTCCCATATCCACGCCACGACGGCTCTGGCCCAAGTCCATGGGCACACCAATGATTCGCACTTTTTGAGACATTTTGCTTTCCGAGTTCGGTGGCCGGCCCGTGCGGAGCCGTTCAAAGCGCTACCCGCGCCCTGGCGATTCCCCGCCCGCCACTCCTAACTGCCGTGGAACGTTAAGGATACACCCTAAGGATAGACCCGGTAAATCATGCGCGGGAAGGGGATGACTTCGCGAATGTGCTCTGTGCCGCAAATCCAGGCGACGCTGCGTTCCAAGCCCAGGCCAAATCCGGAGTGGGGCACGCTGCCGTAGCGGCGGAGGTCGAGGTACCACTGGAACGAATCTTCCGGTAAGTTGTGCTCTTTCAAGCGTTTAACCAGTAGATCGTAATCGTGGATGCGTTGGCTCCCGCCAATGATTTCACCGTAACCTTCGGGGGCGATCATGTCAAAGGCAAGGGCCAAGTCAGGCCGGTTGGCGTCCGGCTGCATGTAAAAGGCTTTGATCACGCTGGGGTAGCGGTGAATCATCACCGGCCTGTCGAAGTTCTTGGAGATGATTGTTTCTTCGTCCCCGCCGAAGTCGTCGCCAAATTTTGCTGGGTTACCCTCTTTCACAAGCACGTCGATCGCTTCCTCGTAGGAAATGCGTGGGAAGGGCGGCTTGATATTTTCGAGCTTGGTGATATCGCGCTTGAGCATTTCGAGCTCGCGCGATTTGTTCTTCACCACTGACTGCACGATGGCACTGACCAGGCCCTCGCCGAGGTTCATGATCTCGGGTAATTCAACGTAGGCGGCTTCCGGTTCGAGCATCCAGAATTCGGTCAAGTGGCGACGCGTTTTGGATTTTTCCGCGCGGAACGTGGGGCCGAAGGTGTAGACCTTACCGAGGGCCATCGCGGTTGCTTCGATGTAAAGCTGGCCGGACTGGGTTAAATAGGCCTTCTGATCGTCAAAATAGTTCACTTCGAAAAGCGTGGACGTGCCTTCGCAGGCTGCCGGCGTGAACATGGGTGCGTCGGTCAGCGTATAGCCCTGGCTGTCCATGTACTCGCGACCGGCACGAATTGCTTCCGCTCGAATGCGCAGAATCGCAGCCTGGCGCGGCGTGCGCATCCACAGATGGCGGTTGTCGAGCAGGAAATCAACGCCATGCTCTTTTAACTGAATGGGGAAGGGAGTGCTCTCGGGAACCTTTTGTACGATTTGGACTTTGTGCACGCCGATTTCGAATCCGCCGGGGGCGCGCTGTTCGGCGCGGATTTTTCCCGCTACGATGACGCTCGACTCCTGTGTCAGACCCTTCAGCGCTTCGAATGCTTCCGGACTTTCTCTCAGGGCGCACACGCCCTGGATAATTCCCGTGCCATCGCGAAAAATCGGAAAGATCAATTTGCCAGACTCGCGCAAATTGTAGAGCCAGCCCTTGATCGTCACTTCCTGCCCGTCGTATTTTCCAGCTTGCTCGATCGTGATCGTCGTCATGGTCTATTCCGCCGCTGTACAGCGAATTCATCAGTCTACCAGATTGAGGCACGGGCTTGCCCGAGCGCAGCCGGCATATCGTTTTGGGAGCTCATCCATCAATGCTTGCGAAGCTGGCTTCCGAAGTTGCCTCTTCGTCGCTGGAGCACGCTACAATGTCGCCCCCGGGGGCAACCATGTCGCATTCATCACAATCGCGCAGAGATTTCATCGCAACGACTTCAATCGGATTGATTGGCGCGGCCGCGATTCCGCAAAATCAAGCGCCAGCGTCATCGCAAGAGCCGAACGCACCACCGGCTGGCGCGCCGCCTGCATTCGGCGCGGGACCGGCGTTCGGTCCTGAAGTTTCTCCAAACACGTTCGCCGAAGGGGAAAAACTCGTTCAGTTTGAACTAACGGCTGCGGAGCGAACCGTCGCGGCCGAAAGCTGGCGTAAGACGCTGGCCTCGGTGTACGAACGGCGCGTGGGCCCACGCAAAGTCGCGATTGAATCGAGTGTCGCACCCTATTCGCAATGGAACCCGGTTCTTCCTGGCCGGAGTTCGGGGCCAGCAAAAGAAAACTTTGTTCGATCTCAGGTCGATGCAGGGCCGTTGCCGGAAAAAGAAGAAGACATCGCTTTTGCTCCAGTGACAAAACTGTCGCGCTGGATCGAGCAGCGGAAACTCACTTCCGAGCGGTTGACGCAAATCTATTTGAAGCGCATTGAGCGCTTCGATTCCAAACTTCGTTGCATCATCACGCTGACGAAGGAGCTCGCCCTCGCGCAAGCGAAACAGGCAGATGCGGAGATCGCGGGGGGAAAATATCGCGGCCCGCTTCACGGGATTCCTTGGGGCGGAAAGGATTTACTAGACACTGCCGGGATTCGAACTACTTACGGCGCGGAACCTTATCGGGATCGCGTCCCGACTGCCGATGCTGCGGCCGTCAAGCGATTGCACGAAGCAGGCGCAGTTCTTCTTGCCAAGCTCAGCCTCGGAGCGCTTGCATTGAACGACATTTGGTTTGGCGGCCAGACGATGAATCCGTGGCTGCTCGAAGAAGGAGCATCCGGCTCCAGTGCCGGACCGGGCGCAGCGACTGGGGCAGGCTTGGTCGGTTTTTCCATCGGCAGCGAAACCGGCGGCAGCATCGTCGCCCCTGCGATGCGGTGCGGCATCACTGGATTGCGCCCAACGTACGGTCGCGTGCCGCGGACTGGTGCGATGACCCTTTGCTGGTCGCTCGACAAACTCGGCCCGATGACACGTTCAGTCGAAGATGCGATCCTCGTTCTTCGCGCCATTTCCGGACCGGATGCCGGTGATCTTTCCAGTGTTCCTAGCAAGCTCGATTTCAATGCGAGCGCGCCAATCAAGAATTTGCGGGTTGGCTATTTCCCGAAGTGGATGAAAGAAGATCCCGCTACCGATGTGGATCGCAACGCACTCGAAGCCGTGAAGAAGCTTGGAATAAAGACCGTCGAAGTTTCACTTCCCGATTGGCCCTACGATTCGCTGCAACTGATCCTTTTTGCGGAAGGCGCGGCGGCGTTCGAAGAACTCACGTTAAGCGGTGGTCTCAATCAATTAAAGGCGCAAGTGCCCGACGCTTGGCCGAATCTTTTTCGCCAGTCGCGGTTTCTTTCTGCAGTAGATTTCGTGCAGACCGATCGCTTCCGTCGCAAGGTTGCGCAGGAGATGGCGCGCATCTTTTCCGAAGTGGATTTGCTGCTCGTTCCGTCGTTACGCGATGAAATGCTGACCATCACTAATTTTACCGGGCAGCCTTCGCTCACGTTGCGTGCGGGGTTCGTGGAAGTTTCTGAGGCTCGGAGTGATTGGGCGCCCGATCCCAAAAATCCGCTACCAAAATTCAATCCGCCGCGCCGCGTGCCGCACGGAGTCACACTCATTGGCCGCCTTTTTGAAGACGGAGCACTTTGCACCGCGGGCATCGCGCTCGAACGTGCCTTTGGCGTCGTGGACCAGCGGCCACCGGGCTTCTAAGCTTAAAACCCTCCCTCGTCGGCTGATTGGCCATAGATGGATGGCACGAGGGCGTCATTCAGTCTCAAATAAACCGTCAATTGTCCGCGATGGTGCCGAAGGTGCGTAAACACGGCATCGCGAATCGAGACATAGCGCGGCGAATCGCTCACAACATGGCCGCCGACTAGCATCCTCCAGTGTTTTTGCAGATGCTCGTCCGTTGTTCCTTGCAAGGCTTTACGTGCCGCGTCAACAGCCTCATCAAAAGAAGCCACTAGCTCGCGATTCGTATTCAAATCCCTTGGCTGGAATCTCGCGTCTTTTGAATTCAGCTCGTATTCGTCCTGATGGATCATCATCGCAATCCAGCCGGGCATTTTCGCCACAAGCGCCGCCAAATAACCGAGAGGCATGGACTTTTCGTGCAGCTTCCAATCGTTTTTGCCTTCGGGAACGCGCTCCAGCGCCTTCCTTGTGCTTTTTGTTTCCACCTCAAGCTGCTCCAGAAAAAATTGATTCAGCTTCATCGTTCCTCCGTCCGTCGGACCGCCTTGCAAAACTGTTAGCTAGAATAGATGACTCCCATCAAAAATGCTCCGTGAGGACAGCTGTACCCGGCGGGAATGGGGAATACGTCGCATTATGAGTTGGTCAAGGCCCAGTGGTGGCGGTTCAAATACCTTTCGCTACGCAAGTGCCAGGCTACCTGCGTGCAATGGAGGAAGAACCCATGAGGTTCCGTCTTGCAATACCTGTAGCTTTGGCTTTTTTGATCGCAATACCAATTTTTGCGCAGCGTTCGGAAGAGCATGACGAAGGCCCGCGTGGGAATCACGGCCGTATTCCGGAAGGTCCGCCGCCCAAACGCGAGATCCACGCCAAGCCGGAAGTCGAGCGCCATGAAGGCCGTGTCAATTCCGTTCCGCACGTGAACAACGACCATTGGTATGGGCACGATCGCCCGAACGACAAGCGCTACCTTATCGCGCACCCATTCGAACACGGCCATTTTGAGCACATTGGCGCGTCATACCGCTATCGAGTCGAGCGCTTCGACCGCGACCATCACCGTTTCTGGTTTCCCGGCGGATTTTATTTTGAGGTTGCTTCCTGGGATTGGAGCCTCTGTTCTGACTGGTGCTGGGATTGCGGCGACGACTTCACGGTTTACGACGATCCTGATCATCCGGGATGGTATCTGCTCTACAACATCCACACCGGCGGCTACGTCCACGTAAGCTACATGGGAACGTAAGAGCTAGCTCCACGCTTTTTCGAAGCGGTCCATCGCTGCACGGCCGGAGGCGAGTTGTTCTGCCATGCCCGGCGCATCGGCGCCGGTCTTTTCTTTGAGTTCCAGCACGATCGGCAAATTATTGTCTGTGGTTCCTCTTAGCATCGGAATGGCGGTTTTCCAATCAATCGAGCCATCGTATGGCGGCAGATGTTCGTCTTTCTCGCCATGATTGTCGTGCAAATGCACGCTCACGATGAGATCGCGCATCGGCTCGAACGATTTTGCGATGCGTTCTTCAGCGGGCTCGTCTCCTAAGTTTGCGTGGCCAATGTCAAAGTTAAATCGCAAACCGGTCAGCCGTGTCTCGTCCACAAACGCGCGCAAATACGACGGCTGTCCCATTTCGCTTGTCGTATTTTCTACGCAAAGCGTCACGCCTACGTGCTTTGCGTGCAGTACCAGATGCTCCAGCGTGCTGAATGCTGCGTCGCGCTTACGTGGATCCGCCTCTTCCCGTGAACCGCCCATATGCAGTACCATGCGCGAAAACGGCAGCTCTTCCGCCACGTCAATCGCGCGCTTGAACTCATCCATCGCTTCGACACGCCGCACTCGTTCCACTTCGCACACGGAAAGCGGAATGCCGCTCTCGCGCATAGCACTCGCATCTTTGCTTGTCGGGGCGTGGAGTGAAGCTAGTTGCAACTGATGACGCCGCAACATTCCTGCCAGCGTCTGGACCTCCTGCTTCGAAGCGTAATCAAAATGCGCGCGAGAGCAGAAAACCTCGAGCGCCGAGAATCCGTTCTCTGCAACCTCGCTGAGAAATTCCGGCGTCAATTTTCGCGATACGGACAGATAGGTGGATAGGATTCTTTGCATTCGTTTAGTCCGGGAGTCCTCGTTCTTTGGAGCTTTTAGTATCCCACGGCCGAACCCTCATCGCGGGGGTCCGCTGCACCCAGACGTTCTCCAGTCGTTACATCAATTCCAATAGCGTTTACGAGGCCGATATGCCCGATTTTTCGCGTCGAATGTCCCATGCCCTCGAGCGCCTGCTGCACCGCGGACGAAAATGGATTCTCCATCACGATGCGGTCCGGAAACCACTGATGATGGAATCGCGGCGCGTTGATTGCGGCTTGCGCTTCCATTCCGAGCCGCATCCAATTGACTACCGAAAGCAGTACCGCGGAAATGATTCTGGGTCCGCCTGGGGAACCGGTGACAAAACTCAATTTCCTGTCGCGCACCAGAATTGTTGGCGTCATCGAACTCAGTGGCCGGTGACCGGGCGCAATTGCGTTTGCGTCTGATTGAATCAGTCCGTAAAGCGCGTTCGGCACACCGGGCTGCGTCGTGAAATCGTCCATCTCGTCGTTCAACAAGAAACCAGCGCTGGACGTTACGTGCGAACCGTAGCTGTTGTTCAGTGTCGTAGTGCTTGCAACTGCGTTTCCCGCGGAGTCCACGACGGAAAAGTGCGTCGTGTGCGGGCCATCATTCAAGCTGATTTCGTGCGTTGCCGTGGCGCTTGCTTCCAGTCCGCAAACATGTGGCTGCCCCGCTTGAATGTTTTTGCTCGAAGACGCATGCGCCGCGTCAATCGTCGCCCGCAACTCTTTCGCATAGCACGGGCTCGTTAATCCATCCACGGGCACTTTCGCAAAATCCGGGTCGGCCAGATATGCAGCGCGATCTGCAAACACCCGCCGCATCACTTCCGCCAAGATGTGCACGCTCAGTGGATCATCCCAGCCCTTTAGTCGCAGACCGTCCAGCATGTTCAGTGCTTCGATTATCGCCACTCCGCCTGAACTTGGCGGAGGCGACGTAATCACGTCCCATTTGTGCCCTTCAATTTCATAGTGCGCGCGCAGCACTTCTCGCACTTTCGCCTGGTAATTCGCCAAATCTTCCATCGTGATCAGCCCGCCGAGCCGCGCCATGTCGTTCGTCAGCATGCGTGCGGTTTCGCCGCGATAAAATTCCGCTGCGCCGTTTTTCGCGATGCGCCGCAGCGTTGCAGCGAGTTCCGGCTGCTTCAGCGTTTCGCTAGCGTTGTACATCGCTCCGTCTTTCAGGAAAATCCGTCGCGAAATCGAAAACCGCTGCAAATCCCCGCGCTCTTCCGCAAGTTCGGACGCCAGTTTTGGGCCGACAGGAAAGCCATCCTCGGCCAGCCGGATCGCCGGCGCTATCACGTCCGCCAGCTTCATGGTGCCGTACGTTTTGAGCGCCAGTTCAAGCCCTGCAACCGTTCCAGGTACCGCGACCGACTTGTAGCCAACGGTTGAAGCTTCGGGATCGAGATTTCCGTCCGGACCGATATACATGTCACGTGTCGCGCGCCCGGGTGCCACTTCGCGATAATCAAGAAATGTGGTGCGCCCATCCGCGAGCCGCACCAACATGAAGCCGCCGCCACCGAGGTTGCCCGCCGCTGGTTCGACGACCGCAAGCGCGAACGCCGTTGCCACGGCCGCGTCAATTGCGTTGCCGCCTTTTTGCAAAATTTCCACGCCCGCGCGAGAGCCGAGCTCTTCGTCGCTGGCAACCATGCCATGAGTCGCGCGCACCGCCTGCTTCGGCCAGGATTTTTCCGTTTCAGCGCGCTCGCGATATTCCGTCGCGTTTTGGGCAAGAACGGGAATGGTTAGAAGAGAAATCAGGGCAAGAAGGGAAGTACGCACGCAAACAAAACGGGAGTATTTCATCATGGAACAAAAACAGTAAGGGATAAGAAACGGCGCGTCAAGACGCGCTGCGCAGCATCTGATTTGAAACTACTAGCTGAGGAATTCCACGGTTGCCGGACCCGGCAGCAGTCCTGCTTTTGTTCCGCGCTCGATCAATTCATTTACCGCAGTTTTACCCTTCTCGCCGTAGCCGAGCGTCCATTTGTTCACATACATCCCGACGAACTGGTCCGCGAGATCCGTTTCCATGTCGCGCGCAAATTGCATTGCGTACTTCAGCGCGTCGTCGCGGTGTTCCAGGCCGTATTCCACGCTGTCACGAATTGTTTTCGCGATCAGCCGCCCTGTCTCCGGCCCGAGCGACTTTTTCACCGCGTTTCCACCCAGTGGTAGCGGCAACCCAGTCAACTCCTGCCACCACACTCCCAAATCCAGCACCTTGTGCAAGCCCATCTGCGGAAACAGCAGCTGCCCCTCGTGAATCAACAGCCCCGCCTCCACCAGCTCGTTCTGCACCGCGTCCAAAATTTTGTCGAACGGCATCACCACGGCTTCAAAATCCGGCTCGTACAATTTCAGCGTCAAATACGCCGTGGTTTTCAGCCCGGGCACGCCAATTCGCTTGCCCTTGATGCCTTCCTTCTTCACGGACTTCGCCGAAACGACGATCGGTCCGTAGCCTTCGCCGAAGCTTGCGCCGCAGTCCAGCAACACGTACTTGTCGCGAATGGAGGGATACGCCGCAAAACTCACCGCGGTTACGTCGTACGTTTCGCTTAGCGCTGCTTCGTTCAGCGTTTGGATGTCGCTCAAAATGTGGGTGTATTTGTAGCCTGGCGTGGCCAGCTTGTGCGTGGCCAGCGCGTAGAACATGAACGCGTCGTCGGAATCCGGAGAATGGGCCAGCTTGATCTCTACCGGCTCGGTTTCGGTCTTCTGCGCTGCTTGTCTTCCTGCCATATAGTGCAATTTCCTCGGAATTGTGCCGGCCTGGGCTGCGAAGAAACTTTTCCCTTCCGCTGGGTAAGAAGTGGTCGGGAGGAAGAGAACGTACCCTACGCTGGGACGTGCGAGGCGCCTTGCCGGGTTCTTTGCGCAGAGAGAGCCTAACACACCCTGCCCAGACCATCCAAATGTCACTAGAGCTTTCTGGGAGGCGGACTTTGATCCACCCTCATTTAGCTCCGTTTTCCCTCTTTTCAATTCCATCGCAAAGCGTACAATCCAGCCAAAGAGGTGCCGCATGAAACCTCAACCGGCGCGGGAAGCTTTTGGCGAGGCCGAATCGCAGACTGTGTGCGAAGCCGTTTCGCCCATGGATGAACCCTGCAACGAAGCCGCCAGCGTTTTCTGCGACCGTTGCGAGCGCTGGTTCTGCACGGCGCATGCAGAAGACGAAGAATGGCATGCGTGCGGCGTTGAACCGGGCGACGAAGGCGGCGAAGGGTAGCGGGCCGCGGCACGCTCAGGCCAATTTGTCCGCGCTGATTTTGGTGTGTGTTTGCCGCGTGTTCTCTTGCGTTTGACTTGCCAAGCTACAATCCGTCTATGCCTGACCCCGGTCTCTGGTTCGAACGCAAATTCGAATTCGCTTTTTCCGCTGACCTGTTTCCCAACCTTTGCGTGAGGCTTCGGGGAACTCCTGCCCGGCTCGAAGAAATGCTACGCGGCCGGCCGCGTGACGTGCTCATCACACGACAGGGCGAAAAATGGACTATCCTGGAACAAGCCGGTCATCTGTTGGATTTGGAAGAGTTGTGGAGTTCGCGTCTTGGCGATTTCCTGGAGGGCAGACCGCATCTTTCGGCGGCTGACTTGCAGAATCGCAAAACGTATGAAGCCAATCACAACGCCCGTCAAATAGAAGACCTTCTGGCTGAATTCAGAGCCGCGCGCACATCATTTGTAGACAAACTTGATGAGCTGAACCACGGTGTTGTGGCTCATACTCTCTTGCACCCGCGTCTGCAAAAGCCTATGCGCCTCGTTGACCACCTCTATTTTGTCGCCGAGCACGACGACCATCACCTCGCCAAAATCTGGTCTGCCCTTAATTCCTGATTTTGCTCAATCTTGGCGGGTCTTTCGCTGGAGTATGCAGTGGGAGCGGGTGGCGTCCTCCCATAGAGGCACAGATTTGAGGTTGCTCTTGGCCACCCGCTTGGCAGATGTGGTGTGTAATTTATACTTCGCTGAAACTCCGCCCATCGGGTGATTTCTGCAATCGTGGGTCGGGGAATCACCTGACATTAGCGCAACGATTGCCGCCCCTCGTCAACTTCCTTGGTTCCGGCTACTGCCCCAATTGAGGTGCGCAACGTGACTCGGCACAGTTCTTTGCGGAGGGGCGAGCATAATCTCGCCCCCACGCCACCACAATTATGAAGATCCGGCCTTACGCCTTTCCTGCCGCTTTCCCTGCGAATCTTGTTGCGTTGTCGAGTGCGAACTGCGCGAAGTAAGTCGCCTCGTAGCCTGTAACATCACGGATTGCGGAGGTGACATGCTCCGCTTCGCCTTTCCGGTAGTGATCGTAGTCTTCGACCACGCCTTCCGCCTGCCACCCTGGCAAACCGCTTTTGAGAAGCGTCTCCTTCATAACTTCCGGTGAGACTTCCACGTGCTTAATCGGCTTTCCAACTGCTTGCGTCAGTTGCTCCGCCATCTCCGCATGTGTCAGCGCTTCGGGCCCCGTCAGATCGTAAGTTTTGCCTTCATGCTTCGTTTCAGTCAGCGCTTTCGCCGCAACCGCTCCGATGTCGCGAACGTCCACGACGCTGACGCGAGCCTGCGATACGGGAGCAAAAAACACCCCTTGCGACGCAATCGTCGGCCGGAACTTCAAAAACGCCTGCATGAATAGATTCGGCCGCAGGAACGTGTATGGGATTTTTGACTTGAGGATATATTGCTCCGCTGCGCCGTGATAACGCTGAAACCGCCCGGAAGCATGTGTTCCCGCCCCAAGCTGCGACAGCTTCACGATGCGTCTCACTTTGCTGTTCTTTGCCGCGTCAACAAAATTGCATTCTTGTTGTTCTGCATCAGCCGAAGAAGAAGTCAGCAGAAACAGAGCCTCTATTCCTTCCAACGCACGCGCAAAGGTTTTGGGTTTTGTGAAATCGCCTTCCACAATTTCTACACCTGGAAGCGCGATTTCGCGTGCCTGCGTTCGATTGCGGACAAAGGCTCGCGTGGGATGTTTGCCTTCTGCAAGTTTTCTGATGACTTCCGTTCCGATGTTTCCAGTTGCGCCTGTTACAAGGATCATGTTGCCCCCTAATGGTTTTCTTTCAGGGGTGGGCAAAATCTTAGGATGCAGGCTCGCAAGAATCCGTTTTGCTTTCTTTACAAATTCAATGAATCCTTCCCAAAACGTCCGATTCACCCAGATTTTTCAAAAATTGCTATGTAGAATTTTCCTAGGGATTCGGAGCATATCCCTCACTCCGTAGTTTTTTCCCAGTTTTTCTCCTTACGGGGGTTCAGAGCTTGAAAGATGTGTTCTTGCGGCAGAATCACAACGTCCGATTCTCACATAATAACTGCGCTCGTTTGCGAAGGTCCAATAACTATCTGTCTGCGTCCCGAAGAAGAAGTAAGTGGCTGGCAATCGCTAATCGGTATCATGCCCATGCGCTTCTTCATGAGCAGCATGTCCGAATACGCCGCGTTCTCTCGCAACACGGCTTCGTTGAATCTCATAGGCCCGGACCAGAAAGATTACCCCCGGGGATCGCGTCGAGAGCGTTCTCTGGACGGACAATTACAGCAGCCTCATCCCCGTCCTCCACCACTAACATACGATTAGTTGCATCCGCTTCATTACTTCCGCTTCTACCGTTACACTATTTGTTCTTATTTTCACGGAGGAACCGCATGGCCGCAGTGCAACGCGCACTCATCAGCGTTTTCGACAAATCCGGCGTTCTCGACTTCGCCAAACGTCTTGCCGCCCTCAAAATCGAAATTCTTTCTACTGGCGGCACGGCAAAACTGCTGCGCGAGTCCGGTGTCCCCGTCAAAGACGTTTCCGAGTTTACCGGCTGGCCGGAAATGCTTGGCGGGCGCGTCAAAACGCTTCATCCTAAGGTTCACGGCGGCTTGCTCTTCCGCCGCAATCTTCAGGAAGATCAAAAACAAGCCGCGGAGCACGGCATCGAACCGATTGATCTCGTCGTAGTCAATCTCTATCCCTTTGAAGCGACAGCCGCCAAATCCGGCCTCACAGCCGAAGAGCTCATCGAAAATATCGACATCGGAGGGCCCACTATGCTCCGCTCCGCCGCAAAGAATCTTGAGAGCGTTATTGTCGTTTCCGATCCGGCCGACTACGACCGAGTCGCCTCTGAGCTCGAAAAGAACGGCGACACTTCACTTGCCATGCGGCTCGAACTCGCGCGCAAAGTTTTCGCCACAACGTCGCGCTACGATGGCCTCATCACCATGGAACTCGAACGCCTCGCCGCCAGCGGGCATCAAATCGAGCTCGCTGCAAGATCGGTTCTTCCCGAGCGTTACCATCTCGCTTTGCGTCTTCAGCAGGAATTGCGCTACGGAGAAAATCCTCATCAGTCCGCTGCGCTTTACGTTCCCGCGGGAAAAACTCCAGATGGTCTCGCCGCAGCGAAGCAACTTCAAGGAAAAGAGCTTTCCTACAACAATCTTGTTGATCTCGAAGCCGCGCGCAGCCTCGCCGCGGAATTCAAAAGCCCTGCTGCCGTGATCATCAAGCACAACAATCCCTGTGGCACGGCCGAACAACCCACGTTGCGCGAAGCATACGTCAAGGCGCTTGCCTCTGATCCTGTTTCCGCTTTCGGCGGGGTTCTCGCTTTCAATCGCGAAGTGGATGCCGCGACAGCGGAAGAGGTCGCAAAGCTTTTTGTCGAGTGTATCGCCGCACCCGGTTTTGACACGAGAGCAAAGGAAATTTTCTCCGCAAAGAAAAATCTTCGTCTGCTTGAGCTTCCCCCGAACGGGCTCGATCCTGAGCGCGAACTCCAGCTAAAGCGCATCCTAGGCGGCATGCTGATTCAGCAGCCGGACCTCGGTGAACTGGAGGACGATAAATTGAAAATCGTTACGAAACGCCAGCCCACAACCGAAGAAAGGTCCACGATGAAATTCGCCTGGAAAGTTTCCAAGCACGTGAAATCAAACGCGATTGTTTTTGCAAAAGGCGGCGCAACTCTCGGCGTTGGTGCCGGTCAAATGAGCCGCGTGGATTCGGTCAAAATCGCGGTGATGAAGGCGCAATCCTCGCTTGAAGACAGTATCGTCGCCTCCGACGCATTTTTCCCGTTTCCGGATGGAGTCGAAGAAGCCGCCAAAGCCGGCGCCAAAGCCTTTATTCAGCCAGGAGGTTCCGTCCGCGACAACGACGTAATCGCCACTTGTGACCGCCTCGGCCTTGCCATGGTCTTCACCGGCATTCGCCACTTCCTTCACTAAGGAAGTTTGAGGTGTTTTCGAGCCTGAACTTTCGCCAAAACATTGCGGCGAACGGCGTTCCACTCCTTGTCCGCAAGTGAGTTCTGCAGCACTCGAACGATATCGCGGATGTGCGGCAGGTTCTCCCCGGCGCCAACGATTTTTGTGGCGGCTGCGCCCGCGGCGTTGGCAGCCAGAGCCGCTTCGGATTGTGATCATCCACGGAGTCGCGCTTGCAAAAACGCGGCCACAAAGGCGTCACCAGCTCCGGTGGAATCAACGACGTGGACCTGGAACGGGGGAACTTCCTTAACCGCGCCCTCCCGAAAAATTAGACAGCCATCTTTGCCCAGTTTCAGAACAACCTCTTTTGGGCCCGCGTTGAGCAGGCTGCGCAACGCGTTGCGTGGATCGCGTTCTTGTGTCAGCGAGAACGACTCCGTCCTGTTCACGAAAAGGATGTCGACTTGGCTCGCGAAATGAAGAATTTTTCGTGGTATAAGCCTGCTTGCCTCTGGCCCAACGTCGAGGGATAGAAGTGTTCCGCGACCGCGAAGGCATTTATGGAGGTACCGGGCCGTGGATTCGATGACGGGAGTGAGAAAATTATAGCCTGCCAGATGGAGCGCCGCTGCGCGATGGAGCAAAACGTGTGGGCGCTGCGGTCTACGGACCAGCATGTTCGCCCCGCGGCTGCCAAAAAAAGTGCGCTGGCCATCCGGAGTTACGCAGATGTAAAGGAGACCGGTCATGGCCGCTTTTGTGCATTGGATCCATTGCACTGCGAGACCATACTCGCGGAGAGTACGGCGCAGAAAGTTACCGAACGCATCTTGGCCGACACAGCCAACCAGCCGCGGCTGAAAGCCCCAGCGAGAGAGCGCGAGGGCACAGTTGGCAGCAACTCCTCCTACGTGCATTTCAAGATGCTGTGCAAGGCAATCGTCGCCGGGCTGTGGCAAGCGTTCCACGGCGCCGAGAATGTCCACATTGATGTCGCCGAGGACAATGATCGAGTCTCGAAAAATCATGGGGCGCGTAGTCTATCATTAGCAAACTGGAGGAATCCTGGCTGATGGACATTTTGGAAATCAGAGAGGAGGTGCGAGAAGTACTGGCGAAAGGGAAGGCAGTTGTTGCTTTGGAGTCCACTGTAATCGCGCACGGGCTGCCACGACCTCAAAATATTGAAACTGCCCATGCGATGGAAGCGGCAGTTCGGGAGTCTGGCGCAGTTCCTGCAACGATCGGGATTTTGGATGGACGGATTGTAATCGGAATTAATGGCAAGGAAATCGAGCGGCTGGCTGAAGCATCGCATGTCGTCAAGGTGAGTCGCGCGGACTTGACGGCGGTCGTAGCGGCCAAACGCACGGGGGCCACTACGGTTGCGGGAACGATGATTGTCGCCGCGATGGCGGGGGTCCGGACCTTCGCAACAGGCGGAATCGGCGGCGTACACCGGGGTGGCGAAACCAGCATGGACGTTTCCGCGGATTTGAC
>Ga0126376_10000391_pt1 | contig 21179 bp, 18 predicted proteins | sample PanSoiMetPlot_15_FD_92760 | JGI IMG/M metagenome (GOLD analysis project Ga0126376, IMG submission 92760) | Tropical forest soil microbial communities from Panama - MetaG Plot_15 | ecosystem: Environmental > Terrestrial > Soil > Tropical forest > Bulk soil | place: Panama | collected 2016-02-17
CGCTCGATGTCGCCGCCGTAGACGGCCTCGATCTGCCTGGCCCATTCCGGGTTGTCGGTGAGGTCGTCGAAGCTGGCGACCGGGCGCATGTGCAGCAGCCGGCGGAACTGGTTGTACCGGGGCACGCCGAGTTCGCGGGACCGCAGGATGTCGGTGGCCGCGAGGTCTTGCAGGGTGCCGTCGGGCCGGTGGAACTCCTGCAGGAACCGCGGGAAGTTGTGCAGGGTCACCAGGCCGGGGTACTGGGTGCCGAAGGAGTACATCAGGTCCGCCATGCCCAGCTTCTGCGCCACGGTGAGCGCACCGGCGCCGGTCAGGTCGCGCAGCGCCGTCTGCATGAGCGCGCGGTCGTCCGCGCTCGAACGCAGGTCGTAGTCGTCGGGCACGAGCGGGTGCATCCGGTACACCGCCACGAACTCCTCGGTGAGCGAGTACGGGACGCCGTAGTGCTCGGTCGCCGAGCCGGGGATGCCGCTGATGACCTCACTGCTGCTGATCCTGCCGAACGCGCGGCGTATGCGCTCGCCGGCCAGGCCGTACCAGCTGGCGCGCATCCCGACCTTCGTGGTCGGGTGGCTGATCACGGCGGGGGTCCACTCCACCGTGTGGATCTTGGCGATCAGCGCCACGTTGATCAGGCGCGCCCGCTGGAAGATCTCCTCGTCGGACCAGTGCGGGTACTCGGCGCGAAGCCGGTCGCAGATCGAGTTGTGCTCCAGGGTGAACAGCGTCTGCAGCATGAGCAGACCGAGCCAGAAACCGGGCACCATCCGGGGATCGGTGGCCGGGTCGTCGGGCAGCGGCGGCAGCCCGTCGGCGTCGACGCGCAGTTTGCCGTCCTGGCCGGCCCGGACGAACTGCTGGTGCTCCGGCGTGGTGCCGTAGATCTGGGACGCGTCCCACCACGGCGTCTCGGTGTTCGCGTAGGTCGGCGGCTGGTTGCCGCCGGGCGGGGCGGTGGGGTCGGGCCGGGTCCGCATCACCCGCATCGGCCGGTCCGGCCACGGGTCGTCGTCGGTGAGCGGGATCTCCCAGGGGTTGTCGCGGGGGCCCTTCCCGTGGCTGAACCAGTCTTTGATCATGAACTGGAGCCACGCCGCGACGAGCGCGTTGACCGAGGTCGCCGGGATGAGCTCGGCCCTTGTCAGCAGGGCGCGGCTCACCTCGCGGGGGTTCGGCTGCATCAGCTCCGGAAGCGGATCCGGCTGGGCGTACCCCAGCGGCACGTTCCGGCCGAACCGCGATCCGGCCATTCCCATGCGCGGCTGGGCAAGGTCGTTGTGCGTGCCGTCGAGGCTCCGCGTGGTGCGGACCTCGGGGGTGGCGGGCGGCACCGGCGGCATGTTCGCCGCGGGCAGCCCGCTGGTGTCGTAGAGGTTGTTCTTCCTGAGGACGTCGCGGATCCCGATGAGCACCGCAAGCCCCAGCGGCACCGGGAGCCGGTGCCAGCCGATCTTGCGGTCGGCGAGCTCGGCAAGCTTTTCGTACAACGTCCAGAACGCGGACTGGTGGTAGCCCTTACTCATTGTGGTCACCTCGTCGTGGGTGGAGCGGCGGGCGCGGACACCGCGCCCGCCGGTAGCTGGTCCAGGTAGCGGAGAGCGGAGATGCTCGGAAGGAAGAAGTAGGCACCGCCCCGGGTCCGGACGAACTGGGGCAGGCCGCGGTACCGGCGGCGCACCGGGCGCCCCGGCGCGGTGAACGTCGCGCCGCGGCCGTCACGGCTTCCGGCCAGCGGGTCGGTGTCGTCGTACAGGCCGTTGAAGTTCGGGTTGTTCAGCCACGTGTGCTGCACGAACTCGAACTGCCTGGCCAGGCTGGCCACCAGGCAGACGAAGTGCAGCCCCGTGCCCCCGCGCGCTGGAGATGAGTCATCGCGCGCCGGCCGTATTGCATGATCGTCGTCGGCCGCGGTGCCGGCGGTGCCGGGGCCGTAGGGACGGCCGCGGCGGAGCAGGCGGTGCCGGTCGTTGACCGCGAGCGACTGCTCGCTTCCGGGGGCCGGGTCCAGCGAGTCACGCGGGTTCATCCTGCGGATGTGCGCGCCGCGCGGGCAGGCGAGCCCGTCCGGATCGGTGTGGTGGTAGCCGAAGTCGTTGTCGTCGCGCAGCCGCGGGTCGTCGTTGTCGGGTGCCTTGATCAGCGGCGCGCCGCTCGGCCAGCGGCCGACCATCTTCGCGGCCAGGGCGGTCCGCGCCTGCGGATCGTAGGAGCCGTCCGGCCGCCTGGTCGCCTCGGCCGCGTACTCCCAGAACGCGCCGACGTCCTGTTCGAGCTGGCGCAGCACCAGGTAGCAGCCGTCGCGCCCCAGGTCCGCTGCGCCGCTCCCGGCGGGATCGCGCGGCAGCAGGTGCCGCGGATCATCGGACGCGGGCAGCAGCGGCCGGTCGGTGAACTGGTCATAGGCGTTCGGGTAGCCCAGGACGAACTCCCCGGCGGGCAGGGCCCTGGCGCCCCTGGCGCCCTTGGACAGGCCCTGGATGACCGGCTGGGAAATGCCGTCGTGGAAGCCGAACGGCTCGTTGTCGCCCAGTTCCACGGTGTCGAGCACGGTGACCTGGTGGATCCCCGCCGCGGCGAGGCAGCCGGCCAGCTCCGCCTGCCGGCGGCCGAGGATCTCCGGGGTGGCCGCGTACAGGAGCACCACGGCGTCCGCCGGTGACCCTTGCGGCGCCCCCCAGTCCCAGAAGCGCGGGCTGGAGCCCTCGACGTCGCCCAGGAAGCGGCTCCGGTCCGGGCCGGCCATGCCCTCGCCGAACTCGGCCGAGAACCCGGCGATGACGCCGTCGGGCAGGCCCAGCCGGCGCAGCCCGGCCGCGCTGAACGCGACGTGCAGGGCGCTGTCCGCGGTGAACTTGCCCGCGGTGGTGATCCGCGGCAGCAGCCACGACAGCGCCGCGTGGCCGGCGTCCGGGCCGGGGATCGCGATGACCGTGAACCGGGCGTAGGACAGGCCGCGGTACCCGCGGGCGACCAGGCCCTGGATGTTGTCGAGGTTGAGTCGTGCCGTCATGGGTGCCTCACAGGAGCGAGAGCCAGCGCTGCGCGTCCGCCGGGCCCATCTCCCCGCGCAGGCCCGCCCGGATCTGGGCGTTGTTCTCGATGTTCTGCGCGGAAAGCGACGGGTAGGCGGTGTACCACGCAGGCACGGGGATCTGGTGGCAGCGCAGCGTCGCCTTGAACTGCTGCTCGTACTGGGCGCCGCCCCACAGCAGCCACCGGGTCGGCGGGTAGCCCACGCCGTTGCCGAACGCCGCGTTCAGCCCCCACCAGACGATGTTGATGAAGTCGTCGTTGTACGCCTCGACAGCACCGTCGTAGTCGCTGGCGAAGGTCATCCGCCGCCAGCCGTCGAGGGGGACCCACCGGGCGAAGTGGATCGTAGTGATCCCGGCGAGGCTGGCGTGGTTGTACACGTGCCGGACGGCGTAGTCGATCGCGAACATCACCGCCCGGAACGTCAGCTGCCGCAGCCGGCTCGGTTTGACGAAGCCGACGACGGCGAACGGGTTCTGGGTCACGAAGTCCTCGTAGCCGGCCAGCTCCTCGAGGTGCGCCAGCGCCGGCCGGTCGGTGACCGGCCGGTCGCGGCGCTCCTCGAGCCGCAGTGCCACGGCCCAGACCGGGAGGATCAGGAGCAGTACCGGCAGGAGCAGCGCGAGGGCGAGCGGCACCGCGGCCATGTGCACGGCCTCGCGGGCGCGGAAGAACACCGACGGTGGCGCCGGCGGCCGCTGCGCCCAGGCCAGGTCGGCGCGCCCGGCGACGTAGGCCTGCAGTTCGCGGCGCACCTCGGTGGCGCTGCTGCCGCCCCAGTCACGCCCGTCGAGGTAGTCCGCCAGCGCGCCGCGCAGCGCCGCCTCCTGCCGGATCTGCTCCAGCCCGCGCCCCACCGTGTTGACATAGAAGGCGCTGGCGGCGACCCGGTGCCCGCGCAACCAGGCGATCTTGGCACGGCGCCGGGCATCCGGCCCCGGGTAGCCGGTGCAATGCCGGAACGCCTGATCCATGCCTTCGCCGGCCACGTCGACGAGGTCGGCGAGGTGCCGCCGCAGCGGCGCGTCCACCGCGCTCATGAAGACCAGGCTTGCCGGGATGCTCCGGCCCTCCAGGTCCGCCGTCTCCTCGAGCAGGTAGAACCTGGCGAAATGCAGCCCGCGGACGTGAGCGAGGTCGAACGGGCCCTCGGCCAGGCCCTTCCGCGAGATCTCGGCGAGCCAGGCCCGCAGTTCGGGCACCCGGTCCACGGCGACCGGCGCCTGGATCGTGACGCCTATTTGGTGTGGCATGGCCATCTCCCCCGATCAGGCCGTTGTCTTATCCCCCGGTTGTCATCACCCGCGGTTCATCGCCGACGGTTCATCGCTCGTGGCGAGGATCCAGGCCAGCGCGGTGTTGGTCACCGAGATCCCGGCCGCCGCGGCGGCGACCCGCGCGGGCAACTGCCGGCGCAGCCCCGCGGCGATCGCCGACGCCGCGTCGGCGGCGTGGATCACGACGCCGACCTGTCCCTGCTGCCGTAGGGAGCCGCCCCGCTGGCCGGAACGGCCGGCGAGCAGCTGGCCACCGAGCACCACGGTACGGATGCCAAACATCCGCAAGGGGTAGACGGCCACGCGGCCCGGGTCCTTGCCCGCACCGGGATCGGCCTCCTGGCCCGCCTCGAAGCGCCGGAGCATCACCTCCGGGGCCAGCAGGGCCAGCACGCCATTCACCAGCCGGATGCTGGCCAGAGCGATCCGGGCGTGATCGCGGCTGATAGCCATGGGTCTCCTCGCGGAACGTCTACCGGCCTGAACAGGCCGTCACAGGAACAGAGAACGGGCATGCGGCCCTGATACACCGCGGCTCGAACGCAGCGCCCGGCCCGCCGGGGCCCGGCGTGTCGTGCGCCAGCCTCGTGGACATGCGTTCACTCCTTGTGCTCAGGGCTCCAGCAAACCGGCGATGGTGCCAGCCGCCGCGGCACCGCCCTCGTGTGGCCGGGTCGGCCCGCTGATGCCGCGGCGGCTGGTGGTAAGGGTGTACCGGGATCAGTTGGTCTCGATCACGGTCCTGGTGATCATGATTGGGGTGGACTCCGCGTACCCGAACATTTCCGAGAGCTTGTTCGGGTCACCCGTCGGCGAGTGGTTGATCACCGCGGTCAGCTGGTACAGACCCAGCTGCGGCTTGGGCGGCGAGACCGTGAACTTGTGCTGGAACTGCAGCGGGCTGACCCCGCCGGTGATCGAGACGGTGTCGGGCCCGGCGATCAGCCCGGTCATCAGGCCCTGACCGTCCATGTCGTCGGCGTACAGCGCGACGATCCAGGTGCCGCCGACGACCGGCGTCGAGTTCCCGGTGAGCTCCCAGCTGAGGACGACATCGAACTCGTCATCCACCTCGAGCAGCGAGGTCTTCTCGTTCTGCTCGGTCGGGTCGAGCACGTCCAGCCCCGTTACCTGGCCGTCCAGGATGTTGCCGACCCCCGTGTCGGTAACCGTGGTCTGGAGTGAACCTGACCGGAGTTGCGTTGAAGCCATGATTTCCTCCCGTGGCGGGACCGCTGCGCGGCCTGCCCGCGCAGATCACCGGCGCGTTGCCGGGGTCCCTGGTGGCTACCAATGCAGAGGGTCAGGTCTGTGTGCCAGATACGTCCCCGTCCGTCGTTTTTTCCGGCGGCACGACTCGCCGGGCGCGGGCCAGCACGTTTAGCGCGGTCCGTGCGGGCAGGCGTGGCAAGCTGGGCAGGAGGAGTGCCCGCCGGAGATCGGAGTTCGCTTGTCCACCCCACACGAGATGACGCGGACGAGAACACTGGAACACGGCGTCGAGGAGTGGTCGTGCACCGAGTGCAGCAGGCGGTTGCTTTTCCGCTGGCCACCAGCCTTTGCGAAGGTCGTGCTCGACCGCGGCGATCAGTGGGCCGCCCACGTGGGCGGCAGTGGTGGCCTGCGGATCGCTGCGGCGGATGTGGCGCCCCCGGAGAGGGCGGATCTTCCCGCCGCTGACCGCGACTGGCTAGCGGCTCAAGGGATCAGGTGGGGACCTGAGGACACCCCATAGCGGTACTGCGCAGGCCGGCGGTCTGCGGCCTGCGGTGCATCACCAGCCGGGCGCTGTCAGGTCCCCGGGACGCAGCCGGTATTCCTGCAGCCGGAGGCCGTGGTATTTCTCGGTCTCGCCCACCCACTCCATGCCGATCCGGCGGACCATCGCCAGCGCGCGGGTGTTAGTGGCCCGCACCAGCGCAACGACCTGCTCTATCCCCTCCGCGAACGCCCACTTGGCCAGCGCCAGCCCGGCCTCGGTGGCGTAGCCGTGGCCCCACTCCCGCGGGACAAGCTGCCACCCGACCTCGAACTCCTCATCGGGCGGCAGCGGCAGCAGGGTCGCCCCGCCGATCACCTGCCCGGTGTCGCGAAGCTCGATAGCCCAGCGGCCGGCCGGCGCCATCAACCGCGCATCCTCGGCCACCCACTGCTGCAACAGCAGGCGCATGGCCGCCAGGTCACCAACCCGGTCCATCGCCGGCGTAAGCCAGCGGGCTACCTCGGCATCGCCGTAGGCGTCCAGCGCCGCCGCGGCGTCATCGGCATCCCAGCCGCGCAGCACAAGACGCCCGGTAACCAGCCTGTCAGACATGGCCCAACCATAGCCACCGGCAGCGCCCGCCGAGGCCGGGAATGCCTCTGCGCTCCCGCCAGCATGCCTTGACAGCGCATGATTGGTTAGGAAGACTTCCTAACCAAGAGCGGGTCAGGCCGCCGCTGGCTGGCCCAGTATCCCTCGGCAGATGCGGGAGGGTGGCCCGTGACCAGGTGGATCAGGTTCCGCGGGTGGCGATCGCCCGCCGTGGCTGTGGCGTTGGCGGCCGGCTGCTTGGTTGCGGTCCCGGCGGCTTCCCACGCGGCGCCGTTGACGGTCGTGACCATCCAGTTCGACGACGGCAACGCCGATGCGTTCCTGTGGACCAGCTCGGTCAACAACCACGGCTTTCCGGCGACCTACTACGTCAACAGCGGCAGCATTGACACGCCCGGGCATCTGACCTGGGCGCAGCTGACGTCGCTGTCCCAGGCGGGCAACGAGATTGCCAGCCACACCGTGGACCACGTGAACATCAAGAAGCTCAAGCTCGCCGACGCCCGGTTCCAGGTCTGCCAGGACCGGGTGAATCTGGCCGCGCACGGCTTCCAGCCGGAGTCCTTCGCCTACCCGTTCGGGGCCTTCGACTCCGCCGCGGAAACCCAGGTCGTCCAGTACTGCGGGGACAACAGCGCCCGCACCGTCAGCGGGGTCAACGACAGAACGGTGTTCGGGGAGACGATCCCGCCCGCCAACCCGTACGCGACCCGGACGCCGGCCGACCCCAAGCAGGGCACCACGGTGGCGACCATCGAGGGGTACGTCACCTCCGCCGAGCAAAACGGCGGCGGCTGGGTGCAGCTGACCTTCCACCACATCTGCGACAGCTGCGACGCCTACTCGATCACCGCGGCCAACATGCAATCGCTGGTGGACTGGCTCAGCACCCAGGTTACCGCCGGCGCCGTCGCGGTCGAGACCACCGAGCAGGGGATCGGCGGCACATTCAAGACACCGTTCTGCTGTTAGCCCGCCCGGTAGCCGCCGGAACCGGCCCCGAGGAGGGCCGATCGCAACCTGGTGCGGGATGCGGCCACGCGTTGGGAACGGGCCGGGCACGGCCGGTTCCGTCGTTGGCCGCGCGCGGCAAGCCGGCGGGCTTGTCGTGCAACGCCGGCGCAACGGCTACGCTGTGCCCGCAGGCTGGGTGACTCCGTGCGTGGTACTGGTAGCGCCGCTCAGGGGTGCGCCGACGTTAAGGAGTTTGCCTCATGAGCGTCCCCGAGACGGAATCCGCCCGGGCCGCAGAGCGCGCGGCGACCGGTGCGGCGGCCGCACCCGAGAAGGCGGGTTCGTGGAATGATCCGCGGCTGCCCTGGCACGGGAAGCCGCGGACAGCGGACATCCTCTGCTGGCTGGGCATCGTGTTCAGCGGCTTGTTCTTCTGGGTCTTGCTGCCGGTGCGGGTGTCGCTGGTTGGTACTCACCCGGTCGTGGCTGAACTGCTGAATGGCAGCACCGAATCCATTATCTCGGCCTCCGCGTTCGCCAGGGTCGGGGACGGAACGCTGGCCGTGGTGCTGCTGGCCGCGATCCCCGGGCTGATGAAGTTCGACATCCTGTTCTGGTGGGCGGGGCGGCTGTGGGGCGAGCGGTTCATCATGGCCTTGCCCGGCAGCCGGCGCGTGGCCAAGTACATGGCGCGCGTGCGGCAGGCCGACCGCCGGTTCGCCTGGCCGGCCATGCTTGTCAGCTCGTTCCTCCCCATCCCCAGGGCGATCATTTTTGTCATCGTCGGCTGGGCCGGGATGAGGCTCGTCACGTTCCTCGTCCTGGACCTGATCGGCGTCCTGCTGTGGGCTGGCATGCTCGCTGGGCTGGGGTATGCGCTAGGTCACCACGCGGTCGTCGCGGCCCAGACCGTCTCTCACTACAGCTGGTGGTTCACGATCGGAATCGTGGTACTGACCGTGCTTTTTACCCTGCGCTCCCAGCGCCAGCTGAAGGCGGCCGTGGTGGCGCCGCCCGGCGCCGCGGTGACCCTGCCCGGCGCCGCGCCGCCTGCGCCCGGCGCCGCGGTGGCCCTGCCCGATGCCGCGCCGACTCCGCCCGAAGCCGTGGCGGCCCAGCCCGACGCCGCGCCGGCCCCACCCGAACAGGACGGCCGATAATTCCGTGTGGTGCAGGTCACGGACGCCGTTGACGAGAGCCTCGACTGCTTGATCGAACAGGGCCGGCAGGTCGCTCTCGCCGCGGTCGCGCTGCCAGCGCTGGAAGGCAACGTTAACGGCGGCGCCCAGCGCGGCCGCGGTGACCTGAAGCTGCAGGTCATCCGCGGCGACGTTGCGTTTGCGCGCAATGGCGGCGGCGGCCAGCTCGACACCGGCGCTCTGCGTCTCAAGGAAACGGGCACGCAGTTCCGGCACCGAGCTGATTAGGTGGTAGCGGGCGAGGAGCTGGCGAGGGTCCCGGCGGTAAAGACCGTCGACGACGTGACGGATAAGGGCGCGGACGCCTTCGGCGAGCGGTTCGTCGTCCGGGCGCGACTCGAGCAACTCGAGCGCGAGCGGGTCGTACTCGTCCCAGAGAACGACGTCTTCCTTGGCCGGGAAGTAGCGGAAGAACGTGCGCGGTGAGATCGCCGCGGCGTCCGCGATCTCCTCCACGGTCGTTTCCGCGTACCCCTTCTCGGCGAACAGCCGGAACGCCTCCGCCTGGATCATCAGCCGCATTCTGCTGCGCCGGCGCTCACGCAGGTCGAACGACCGCAGCGGGCGTGGCTGCGGGCCTGTGCCGGCTGTCGCGCTGTCGCTGGCCGGGCCGGTCTTGGCTGCCATCACAACCTCCTGTCTACCAAGGTTAGCGTGGACGGCGTGTGTTGTCAGTTCGACATCGACTAGCTCTTTGACATAGTATGACAACACGACATACTATGTCGCAACCGATGAACGAGGAGGCCACGATGACTACCGCCCCTCCCGCCCCCGCCCCCACCCTGACTTCCGAGGACCGGCTTTCACCGGAACTGGTCAAACTCGCGCTCACCGTCATGCTGGGCGCGGTGATGGTTTCCCTGGACGCGACGATGGTGAACGTCGCGCTCGACACGCTTGCCCGCGACTTCGCCACCTCGGTGGCGACGATCCAGTGGATATCGACCGCCTACCTGCTCGCGCTCGCGATCGCGATCCCGGCCAGCGGGTGGGCGATCGAACGCTTCGGCGCCAAGCCGATGTGGATCACCTCAACCGCGGTGTTCACCGCCGGCTCGATACTCTGCGGCCTGGCCTGGTCGGCGGGCAGCCTGATCCTCTTCCGGGTCGTGCAGGGCATCGGCGGCGGCCTGATCCTGCCGCTGATGCAGACGATCCTCGCCCAGGCCGCCGGGCCGAAGCGCCTCGCGCGGGTGATGGCGGCGGTCGGTGTTCCCGCCATGCTTGCGCCCGTGCTCGGCCCCATGCTCGGCGGCCTGATCGTCAGCGACGCAAGCTGGCGGCTGATCTTCTACATCAACGTCCCGATCTGCCTGGCCACCCTGCTCGCCACCCGGCGCGTCCAGATGCCAGACACCAGAAGGCCGGGTGCCATGCGGCTCGATCTCGTCGGACTGCTGCTGCTGTCACCCGCGCTTGCCGCCCTCATCTACGGCCTGGCCCAGGCCGGAACCCACGGCAGCTTCACGGACTCCCACGTGCTCGTCCCGCTCGGCGCCGGCGCCGCCATCCTGCTGGGCTTTGCCGTCCACGCGCTGCGCACACGGACGGAGCCGATCATCGATCTGCGCCTGTTCCGCACCCGCAGCTTCGCCGGCGCCTCGGCCGCCGTCTTCTTCTTCAGCATGGCGATGCTCGGCATCACGCTGCTCATCCCGCTGTACTACCAGCAGGTCCGCGGCCAGGACGCGTTGCACGCGGGCCTGCTGCTCGCCCCGCAGGGTCTCGGGCTCGCCGTTGCCCTGTTTATCGCCAGCAGACTCGCCGACCGGATCGGCCCCCGGCCGATCATGCTCACCGGACTCGCCCTCACCGCACTCGCCACACTTGCCTACACTCGCGTCGGCGCCCACACGAGCGTGCTCTTGCTGAGCGCCGCGCTCGCGCTCGGCGGCCTCGGCATCGGCGCCGCCCTCGTGTCCGCCATGGCCGGCGCCTACCACGGGCTCACCAGGGGCGCGGTCCCCAGGGCCACCAGCTCGATCCGCAGTGTCCAGCAACTCGGCGGCTCCTTCGGCATCGCCATTCTCGCCGTGGTGCTCCAGCAGCAGATCAGCGCCGCTGGACACCCCAACGCCGCGAGTTTGGCCGCAGCCTATGGCCATGCCTTCTGGTGGGCGCTCGCCTTCACGGTCCTGGCCACGCTGCCAACCCTGCTGCTCCCCGCACGCCCGCCCGCCGGGCGGTAACCGCCGCGCGGCATGGACGCTCCCGCCGGGGCCGTGCTGGAGGTGAATGCGCGGTGACAGCAAGGCATCAGCGCCGTATGCCACGGTCGATCTCGTATCCGCACCACGGGATGGAGGCAACTGTGAACCTGGCGGAGTACGAGAGCAACCGTCACGTCGCCGACACGAAGTCCGGGCCGGTCGGCTACGTGGATATCGGCTCTGGCCGCCCCGCGCTGTTCGTGCACGGCGTGGGCACCAGCGGGCTGCTGTGGCGCAACGTCATCGGCGCACTGAACCGCGAGCACCGTTGCATTGCCCTGGACCTGCCGTTGCACGGGCGCACGCCGGCCCGGCCGGACCAGGACTTGTCCCTGACCGGGCTGGCCGCGGTGGTCGAGGACTTCTGCGCCGCGCTGGACCTGACCGGCGTCGATCTGGTGGCCAACGACACCGGCGGCGCGGTGGCGCAGATCGTGGCGGCACACCAGCCGCAGCGGCTGGCCACCTTCACGCTGACCAACTGCGAGACGCAGGGCAACGTGCCGCCGTTGGCGTTCAAGCCGGCCGTGCTGCTGGCCCGGGCCGGCCTGTTTGCGCCGCTGTTCGGGCCCCGGTTGCTGCGCAACCTGCCCGCTGCCCGTAAGCGGTTCTACGGCATGGGTTTCCAGGACGTCGGCAAGCTGCCGCTGGAGGTGGCGCGGTCGTACCTCGAACCGCTGATCGGCACCAAGGACCTGGCCAGGCAGTTCCAGCGCTGGATCGCGTCACTGCACAACCGCGACCTGGCCGCGGTCGGACCCGCGCTGAAACGGCTCACGGTGCCGACGCTCATAGTCTGGGGAACCGGCGATATCTTCTTCCGCCTGCGTTGGGCACAAAGGCTGCGCGACACCATTCCCGGCGCCAGCGCGGTGGTGACCATCGACGGCGGGCGGCTGTTTTTCCCTGACGAACGCGCTCCCGAGCTGGCCACCCACCTGAGCGCCCACTGGGCCGCGCACAACACCCAGCTGAACTAGGCGGTCAGCGCCATGCCCAGGCCCGCCTCAGCGGCCAGCTTGCGAGCCCAGCGCATCCGGGTGACCGCGGTATCGGGGTGGTCGCCAAACTCCTGAGCCACCCGTTCGGCACACCCGCGCGGGCCGAATACACCGACGGCCGCGGCGACGGCCTGCTCGACCTGTCCGGCGCTGGGCTGGTCACAGCGTTGCAGCGCCGACACGAACAAGGCGTCGGCCCAGACGGCCATGATGCTGGACTCGTGCATCGTTGGCTCCATCGTGAGCCTCCCCATCAGGGGGTCCCCGGCTACCGCACGAAGGCCCCGGCATTGCTCCTATCAGTGCAGAGCCATCCAGCCGGCTCCTGATACATGCTGGCCGGAAACCACCCGCGACTCCAGCGGCCACGCCGCCGCAGGCCAGGACTCACCGCCCGCACCCACCGGGCCACGGCGACAGCTCCGCGTCAAACGCGGCCCAAGCTGACCGTTCCCGTCACCCCTGCCCGCCGGAGTTGCCTGACGCCACGAGGGGTGAGCTCAACGCGGGGCATGGTGGTGATGGCCCACGCCTTTGCCGCCTCCTCCTCGGCCGCGAACACGGGCCGCTCGGCCTCGGCGGTCACCCGGCCGATCGCGGAACTGACCGACCGGGCCGTTACGCCAAACGCGCCGCCAATCGCGGCAATGGACGTCCACACCTGGGCAGCCCCGCCCAGTTCGGCGGCGGCCAGGTAGAGGATGCCGCCCAGCGCCACGGCAACGCACAACAGCACGGCCCAGTAGTGCGCGAGCACGCCACGGACAATCCTGGCGGAACGGCTCAAGGCCGCCTCCCCCGCCGCGACGTAACCCTCGGGGGTGAGCAGCCCGGAGGTGGACCGAGCGCCGATCAGCAGCATCAGCCACACTTCACCCTGCTGGAGCAGGTAGTTCTCCATTTTCCCGGCAAACTCTTTCTCGTCACCCGCCCGCCGCCGTCGTTTGGCTGACCTGCCCACGGTCACCGCGGCAAAATCACTCCACCGCCCGATCGACGCGGCCACGATGGCGCTCACCTGAGGTGGAAATTCGGCAGACAAGGTGGCCAGCCATTCCTGGAGCTGCGCGATACGAGCGCGGGCGAGCTGCCTGGCGATCGTTTCTTCCGGGGCTTCCGCGCGGCCGGGATCCGCTGGCGGATTCGCCGTGTCACGAAGCGAGCGGCCAAGCTCGTAGGCCAGCTCCAGCTCCAGCCCGGCGGCCGCGAGCCCCTCGAGGACCCGCAAATTCAGGGCCTCTAGCCTGGCCTTGAAATCGGCCTGAGTTGCGTCGATCCCCGACGTGGTCGCGGTGAACCCTGCGCATTCCGGCATCTTGGCCAGCCGTTCCAGCAGTCGCCGCAACCGGCCGAGCTCAAGTGCCATGCGCTCCGCCACCGGCAATTCGTGCACCGTCGGCAGCTCGGCGGGCCGCGCCGTTGACGGCACCGGAATCCTGCCATAGAGCACGGCCATGGTCCAGCCCGCGTACAACGCGAGTTGCGCCGCGGTCAGCGGCACCGGCGTCACCGGCCGTGACGGCGCCCGACGATCGGTTGCCGGCGGCGCCGCTCCCCCTGAGCTGGGCCTTTGGGCAGCAGTCACCGGCGCGTCCTCCGCCAGCGGCGCGCTTGCGGGCGGGGCCACAGAAGAGGCGACGCTATCGGCGGGTATGAGTTGCGATGCCGCCGGCTGATCCATATCAGACACAGAGACCCCCTCCTGACGCCTGGATGAGCAAGACAGCCGGAACCGGCCAGTATCGCGCTATAGTCTGCCGGCGCCAGCAATAGCACGCAAGGCTTGTCACGAAAGCGGTCACGAGTCCGGCCTCCCGGCGCTCCATTGCCCCGGGCCGCACCTATCCCGCCGCGGCTGGGCCATACTTCATCGCGCCGATGGATGGTCATGGCATATTAGCCGGAGCCGCCATGGGGGACAGCGCCGGAACGCCAACGTGGCCGCGGGTCCTGACATCCGGCGGCATCCGATCTTGAGAGGCTGTTGCGATGCTGAACCGGCTCGAGGCGGCGGCCGCCCGGCGGCGGCTTGCGCGGCGCGGGGTGGATGCGGGAGCGCGCCCGCAGTTGGCGATGGCGGCAGGCAGTGACTGTCTTCCTCAGATCGAGCACATCGTCATCTTGATGATGGAAAACCATTCGTACGACAACTACCTGGGCATGCTCGGGGGCCGTGGCGATGGCCTGCCGCTCGATGAGCACGGCCTGCCGACACCGGCCAACCTGGCGGGCGACGGGACCGCGGTGCGCATGCGCCACTTCACCGGCACCCGGCAGCGTCCGGGCGTGCCGACCCAAAGCTGGAACGCCAGCCATATCCAGTGGGACGGGGGCACCTGCGCCGGGTTCGTGCGCAGCATCGAGCAAACCCTGCCCGGCCAGGACGGCTCGGTGGCCATGACCTACTGGGATGAGGACGACCTGCCGTTCTATTACGGCCTGGCCCGGACTTTTCCCCTGGCGACGCGGTGGTTCTGCTCCTGCCTTGGCCCAACGTTCCCCAACAGGCGGTTCCTCATCGCCGGTACCGCGCACGGGCTCATCGACGACCTGCCCTTCGCCATGGTCGACTACCCGGCCAAGGGCACGATCTTCGACCTGCTGGCCGCCCACGGCATCAGCTGGGTGAACTACCACCATCTCTCCCCGGTCCGCGTCCGCTGGAGACGGTTGTCACATGCGTGGGGGCTCAATTACCTGCGTACCCTTGGTGCCCTGTTCGTGGCGCTGTTCCCGCAGCTGATCCCGGCCTTGGTGAGCAAGGTGCAGGCCACGGCCGACCTGTACCCGCTGGGGTTCTTGCGCTCGGTGAACCACCTGCGGCCCATCGCGGAGTTCTGGCAGGCCGCCAGGGCAGGCAAGCTGCCGGCGGTGAGCATCATCGATCCGGACTTCGGCACCTACTCAGAGGAGAACCCGCAAGATATCCAGGTCGGCGAGGCTTTCGCGGCCAAGGTCATCAACGCCGTCATGACCGGGCGGGGATGGTCCAAGACGCTGCTGGTCTGGCTGTATGACGAGCACGGCGGGTACTACGATCACATCCCGCCGCCCCGCGCGCCCGAGCCAGACGGGGTGCCGGGCCAAAATCCCATGCAGCGCTTTCTCCTGCTCCGGCTGCTCCGCCTCACCAGCTACGCCAAGCTGATCGATGCAGCCGACGCCGGGCCGACCACGTATGACCGTCTCGGGTTCCGGGTGCCGGCGGTGATCGTTTCCCCGTACGCCAGGCCAGGGCACGTGACCAGCACGGTCTACGACCACACCTCCATCCTCAAGCTCATCGAGCGAAAGTGGAACCTGCCGCCGCTCACCAGGCGCGACGCGGCGGCCAACGACCCGCTGGACGCGCTGGACTTCCAGAGCCCGCCGCACTTCCTGACCCCGCCGACGCTGCCCAGGCCAGCCCGGCAATGGCATGGCGGATGGTAACCGCTAGTCGGCCGCCATCCACGGCGAGACCCGGTCCACGTCGAGCAGGTCTGGCCGGCGAAGGTAACCGACCATGAGCCGTACCGATTGCCGTGCATCCCGGGTCAGCGCGAAGCACTGCGATGCCGAGCGGCAGCGATCGGGGCCAAGCTCCCGCGCCAGGGTAACGATGGCGTCCGCCAGGCCGCGCAGTTCCTCAGCGTCCCCGGGCCCCAGCGGCCAGGCCTTCCTGCCCGGGCCCTCCCCCAGGTTCGCAATTTGATCATGCAACCAGCGCCAGGGTTCGGCCGTGAGCTCCGGGTCCCAGGCCCGGGGGCTGGGTTCGTTGCCGGAAAACCCCGGATGGTAGTGCGCCACGCCAAAGCTTCCCGGGACGTCGGTCAGCCGGTCAAACAGGTCGGCCCGCCACAACGGGCGGTCTGCCGTAATAAGCTGCGCCGCTGATTCACTGCCGCGGTGCGGCTGCGAAGACAGTTCCCGCAGTTCAATCCGCGCCCCATGCTCCATGGATGCGTCGTCCAGGTCGATCTCGAACCAGTGGCGCACGATGACGGCACTGTGCGACAGGGCCAGGATGTGCTGCACGGTTCCTCCAGGATGCCGATCGTAGTGCGTCGTTGGCACCATGGGTCACACCGGTCACACCGTGTGGAAGCGGTATGGAGACGCCGTGAAAGCGGCACGAAGACTCGCTTCTCCAGTTACTTGTCATGGGCGAGACGCAGGACACGCCAACTTGGCAAGGGGCTCGTCGACGCCCTGGCAGCGGGCGGCGCGTAGGCCAAGGACAACCGCCGATCCGGCCGGCAACGGCCGGATCGGCGCCTTGCGCCGGTCAGCGGAAGTTGCCGGTGTGCCCGAGTGAGTACCGCCCCGGCTGCGGGAATACGCAGACGCCGTGCGGCCCCGCGCCGACCGGGATCCTGGCGAGCAGCCGCCCGTTCCGGGTGGACATCGCGTAGAGCACCCCGTTGTAGCGGCCGCTCCACCACATCACCTTGCCGTCGGGGGAGACGCCGCCCATGTCCGGTGACCCGCCGCCGGGGATCCGCCACTTGTGCACCAGCCTGTTGGTGGCGAAGTCGAGCACCGAGATCGAGCCCTCACCCCGGTTGGCGATGTAAAGGTACTTGCCGTTCCGGCTGACCTGGAAGCCGTGCGTGCCGGCCCCGGTGTGCATGAAACGGATCAACCGGAACCGGTGGGCGTCGATGAGCCAGATCCCGTTCGCGGCCATATCGGCGACGTAGAAGATCTTGCCGTTGGCGGACAGGCGCACGTCCTGCGGCATGCTGTACCCGGGGCCGGGCGGGGCCATCGGGGCGCTCATCGGCTTCCCCAGGGTCAGGGTCTTTTCCACCTTGCGTTCGCGGATGTTGATCCACAAGAGCTCGGCACTGAATTCACAGCTCGCCACCGCGTAGCGCCCGTTCGCGGTGAAGTCCATGTGATTGACGCCGGCACACGGCACGTGCATCGAGTAGCGCAGCCGCATCGTGCGCGGGTTGCGGAAGTCGATCCGGGTCAGCGCCTCGGCCATCACCATGGCGTTCTTGCCGTCGGGGGTGAAGTACAGGTTGTACGGGTCAGCGACCGGGACCGGCCGCCCCGGCCTGCCGGTCTTCGGGCTGATCGGGGTGAGGCTGTAGCCGTCGGTGTTGTTGACCCACAGCACCGAGCCATTCCAGGACGGGGTGACGTGGTTGGGCTGCCCGCCCACCGCGAAGGTCCTGATGACCTGGTAAGTGCGCGGGTTGATTTCCGTGACGGTGTCGCTGACGCTGTTGGGCACGTAGATCCGGTACGGATCGCGGGCCCACTTCGGCTTCATCATGCCGGCGGCAATGTGGGCGTATACGTTCCGCGGCGATGACCCCGAGCGCACGGGGCTGGTGGAGCTGGCCCGGGGCGACGCGGTCGCCGGGGCTGTCGGCGCCGCCGCATGAGGTGCCGCCGAGCAGCCGCAAGCCAATCCCGCGACCGTGGCGACGGCGAGCAGCGGAGCCGCGGGCCAGGCGCACCGACTGGCGCCGCCCGTGCCAGCACGACGGTTACTCACAGCAGCACGCTAGCGAAGACCAGCACGCGGTAAGCCCTCAAGCGATAGGGAAACCGGCAATTTACTCCCGGTTGGACCGCAGACAAGGCTGATCGTATGGGCGGCAGGCGCGGGCCGGGGTGAGTACTGTTCAGCACGTGCCTATCGAGCGGCGGGAGTTCCTCCTCCTGGCCGGCGCGGCCGCCACGGGGGCGGGGTTGGCGGGATGCGCGAGCAGCCGGCGCGGCACCACGTCACCACGCGCCAGCCGTTCCGGATCGGCCGCCGCCGAACCGTCACCGACGGTACGCCCGCCCGGCGACGTCACCGCAAGGCTCGGCCCGCAAGTCGTGCACGGGTCACGAAGGCGCGCCCAGGTGGGGCTCACGTTCCACGGCCAGGGGCCGGTACCGATGGCCGATGCGCTGCTCGGCGAGGCAGAACGCGCGGGGGCGCGGGTCACCGTGCTCGCCGTCGGGACCTGGCTCGGGCAATACCCGCAGATGGCCCACCGGATCCTGCGCGGGGGCCACGAGCTGGGCAATCACACCATGCATCACCTGGACATCGCGACAATGGACGCCCGCGGCGCCTATGCGGAGATCGCGGAGTGCGCGCGGCGGCTGCGCACCCTGACCGGCTCGATCGGGCGCTGGTTCCGGCCCTCGCAAACGCACTATGCGACACCGCTGATCGAGCGGATGGCCCGCAAGGCCGGCTACCAGACCTGCGTGTCCTACGACGTCGACTCGCTCGACTACACCGATCCCGGGCCGGATGCCGTCGTGGCCACCGTGCTCGGCCTGGCGCGCCGGGGGTCGATCATAAGCCTGCACCTCGGGCATCCTGGCACCGTGACCGCCATGCCCGCGATTTTGCACGGGCTGGCCAGGCGCAGGCTCCGTCCGGTCACCCTGACCGAGTTGCTGGCCAGATAACGGGCCCGCCCGCCGTCTTTCGCGCCTTCTGGGTTGACGCGCTACCCGGCTCACGGCAGGGTTCGGGTCATGGCCGCCAATCACGTCCCCCGTCACAAGCTCCGGAGGTCACAGTGAGCATCATGGGCACCCGGGTGGCGCGGACCGAAGACCCGAAGTTGCTGACCGTCGGCGGGACCTATGTGGACGACATCAGGGTGCCCGAGCTGACGGGAGCGGCGCGCGTCACGTTCGTGCGCAGCCCCCTCGGGCACGCGCGGATCACCGGCATCGACGCCTCGGCGGCGCGGGCGGCACCGGGCGTGGTCGCCGTGCTGACCGTCGCCGACATCGACGACCTGCCACCGCCACCGCCACCGCCGGAAGGGCCGCCGCCCGACGAGCCCGCGCCCCTGCCGCTCGGCGGGGTGTGGCAGGAGCCGCTGCTGGCGGTGGACCGGGTGCGCTTCGCAGGCGAACCGGTGGCGCTGGTGATCACCGATGACGCCTACCGGGGTGCGGACGCGGCCGGGCTGGTCAGCGTGGACTACGAGCCCCTGCCCGCCGTGATAGGCCCGGAGGCGGCGCTGGCGGGCGAGACCCTGCTGTTCCCCGAGGCCGCGTCCAACGTCGCCGTGACCACCGGCAAGCCCGCCGACCCGGCGGCGTTCGACGGCTGCGACGTGGTGGTGGAGCGGACCATCGGGAACCAGCGGGTCGCGCCGGTGCCGCTGGAGGGGCGTGCCGTCGCGGCGCGGTGGCACGACGGCAGGCTGACCGTCTGGGTGAGCACGCAGAACCCGCAGATCTCCCGCTTCATCATGGTCGGTGCGTTCGGGCTCGACCCCGGCGCCATCCGGGTGATCACGCCGGACGTGGGCGGCGGGTTCGGTGCCAAGATCGGCGTGGACCGGGACGCGCTGCTGGTCGCCTGGGCCGCCAAGCACACCGGCCGGGCCCTGCGCTGGACGGAGACGCGAACCGAGAACCTGATCGCGATGACGCACGGGCGGGCCCAGCGGCAGACCATCAAGATCGGCGGAACCAGGGACGGGCGCGTTCTTGCCTACCGGCTCGACGTGGTTCAGGACACCGGGGCCTACCCGCGGCTGGGCGGGTTCCTCCCGTTCCTCACCAGCCTGATGGCGGCCGGCCCCTACGACATCGGCCGCGTGGAAACCGCGTACCGGGTGGTGGTGACCAACGCCACCCCGATCAACGCTTACCGCGGCGCCGGGCGGCCGGAGGCGACGGCCGCGATCGAGCGGGCCATGGACCTGTTCGCGGCCGAGGTCGGGATGGATCCGGCCGAAGTCCGGCGGAAGAACCTCGTCCCGGCCGGCAAGTTCCCGTACCACAGCCCCTGCGGGCCCGTTTACGACACCGGAGACTACGTCGGGGCGCTGGACAAGGTGCTGGCCGGCGCGGGCTACGCCGAGCTGCGGGCCGAGCAGGCACGCCGCCGCGCCCGCGGGGATGTGGTCCAGCTCGGCATCGGCGTGGCGAGCTACGTCGAGATCACCGCGCAGGACGCGGCCAACGGTGAGACCGCCCGGCTGGAGGTCCACGACGACGGCACCGCCACGGTCTACACCGGAAGCTCTCCCCATGGGCAAGGCCACGACACCGCGTGGGCCATGCTCGTGCAGGACGACCTCGGCATCGGCATGGACAACGTCACCGTGGTCCACGGTGACACCGACCTGATCCCGCTTGGCATCGGCACCTACGGGTCGCGGTCGCTGCAACAGGCCGGCGTCGCCGTCCACCGGGCCGCCCTGGACGTCAAGGACCAGGCCCGCCGGCTGGCGGCGGACATGATGGAGGCCAGCGAGGCCGACCTGGAACTGGATACCGAACGCGGGGTCTGGCACGTCCGCGGTGACCCGGCCAGCGCACGGACCTGGGCCGACGTCGCCGGGCATGCGGGCGCGGACGGCCTGGCGGCCTCGATCAACTACGCCGAAGGGACGCCGACGTTCCCGTTCGGCACCCACCTGGCGGTGGCCGAGGTGGACACCGAGACCGGCAAGGCCACGCTGGTCCGCCACGTGACCGTGGACGACGCGGGGACCGTGCTCAACCCGGTGCTGACCGAGGGCCAGCGGCACGGCGGCATCGCCCAGGGGGTGGCGCAGGCGCTGCTGGAGGAGGTCGTCTACGACGCCGACGGCAACCCGCTCACCAGCACCCTCACGGACTACGCGGCGATCACCGCCGCGGAACTGCCGAGCTTCGAGCTGCTGGCGAGCGAGACACCGGCCACCATCAACCCGCTGGGGGTCAAGGGGATCGGCGAGGCCGGGACGATCGGCGCCACCCCGGCCGCGCACAGCGCCGTCATCGACGCGGTCAGCCACCTTGGCGTCCGTCATATCGACATGCCGACCACGCCGGCGCGTGTCTGGGCAGCGATCAGCGAAGCGAGGAACCGCCAGTGAAGGTGACGATGACCATTAACGGCAGCGCCGTCGCGGCGGAGGTCGCGGACCGCACCCTGCTCGTCCAGTTCGTGCGCGAGGTGGCCGGGCTGACCGCGGCCAACATCGGCTGCGACACAAGCTCCTGCGGCGCGTGCACGATCCTGCTGGACGGGCAGTCGGTGAAGTCGTGCACGGTGCTGGCCGCGCAGGCGGAAGGGCGCGAGGTCACGACGGTGGAAGGGCTGGCCAGCGGGCCCGATGAGCTGCACCCGGTGCAGCAGGCGTTCCGTGCCGAGCACGGGCTGCAGTGCGGGTTCTGCACCCCGGGCATGGTGATGGCGGCGATCTCGCTGCTCGCCGACAATCCCCGCCCCA
>Ga0126376_10000393_pt1 | contig 21135 bp, 18 predicted proteins | sample PanSoiMetPlot_15_FD_92760 | JGI IMG/M metagenome (GOLD analysis project Ga0126376, IMG submission 92760) | Tropical forest soil microbial communities from Panama - MetaG Plot_15 | ecosystem: Environmental > Terrestrial > Soil > Tropical forest > Bulk soil | place: Panama | collected 2016-02-17
AGCACTTCGCGGTGGACCGCCTCTTGCTTCTGGATCGAGCATGCGAAGAGGCCACGCGATGCTGGTTCGGTTCGCGCTGGCAACGGCGATCGGGGCTTCGGGATGTGCGGCCGGGGAAATCGCTGCACCGACCCAAACGCAGAGCAGCGTGGTCGGGGCCGAAGCGCAGCTCCCCATCCTGGGCCCGTTCACGACCACCTACACATCCTGCAGCGGGCCCGCGTCGAGCCCCGCCTGCGCGCCCGCCGGCACGGCCGGGCCCTCGCCATGCTGCGAGACTGCGACCATCTTGTACTGGACTCCGGCCGCGCCCGGCAGCTATCCGATCGCTCTCGCTTTTGTGGGCGCTGGCGATCCGATCACGATGGCACCCTGGACCACCGTCGCCACGACCATGGCTCAAAAGGGAATGATCGCAGCCGTGGTCGAATACCTGAACGGGTCGAGCTGCGCCGAGTTTCTGGCGGCGGCCCAGAGCATCGCCGATCTCAGCCTGCCCACGAGCGCCCTGGTCCAGCTGGTCTCGGCGGTCGAAACCAATCCCAACCTCGCGGGTGTCTCGGCGTCGGTGCAGAAGGGCATCGTGACCATCGGGCACAGTCAGGGGTCAGCCATGGCAGGGCTGGCCGGCAACTTCAATCCCTACGTCAAAGCGGCCTGGAGCATGGGAAGCGGCGACCACATTCTGCCCGGAGGGCCGACCGGCCTGGGCGAGTTCGCGCAAGCTGCCGCCGACTACTCGGCCTGCGCCTATTACGCCAACCGGGCGCTGCGAACCGGGCGCGCGATCAACGGACAGCACGACATTCTGATGGGCGGGGTCAGCGCGAGCAGGCAGCCCACCTACAACCGTTGGAACCTGCAGGATGTGACCGGAATTGGATTTGGTTGGTTCGGCTTGCGCTCGACCGCGACCGCGCTGTTTGACGAGTCCGGGACCGGCTATTACGAGGTGGCCGAGAGCGAGGTTTGCAATCCCGGGCCCGACCAGGCTCAAGCCGGCCACATGTACTTCCTGTGCGCGACCTCCTGCGTGTGCCAGCAGTTCTACGCGCCCGAGGCCGGGCTGCCGGGTCAATGCTCGGCCAGCGCCCCGTCCGTCTGCACCACCTGCGACACCACGTTCAACAATTGGGGCGGCGTGATCTGTCAGGCTGGGCCGACGCCAACCAGCTGCCCCCACCACCCGGAATACTCTTGTCCGCTTACCGGAGACGTCAACTACGACGACTCCGATCCGAGAAATGTTCGCGTCTCGGCCCCCGATCCCCTTTGGACCAGCCCCACCACGCCCACGTGGGGCCTGGCCTACCATGCGAGCTGGCTGTATTCGCAGGTGACTCCGTGAATCGTCGCCGCCGGCCGACCCCCTAAGGCGTCTGGCCACTCAGAATCTGGATGAGCTTGGCCGAGTCGATGTTGCCGCCCGACACCACGCACACGATGCGCCCGGCCCCCGCCCGGCCCGAGCAGGCGATGGCAACCGGTGCGGCGCCGGCTCCCTCGGCAATCACCCGAGCGCGCTCGGCCAGCAGGCGCACGGCCGCGGCCACCTCGTCGAGCGAGGCCACGCGCGCTCCCGCGAGCAGCTCGCGCGCCAGCGGCCACATGCGCGGCAGCAGCGACTTGCCCCCGATCCCGTCGACGAAGGAGGGCTGGTAGTCGATGGTCTGCGGCGCGCCCGCGGCCAGCGAGGCGCACAGCGGCGCGGCGGTGGTCACCTCGACCCCATACACGCGGACCGCCGGCTTGAGGGCGCGCAGGGCGCTCGCGATTCCGCTGGCCAGCCCGCCGCCGCCCCAGGGCACCAGCACGGTGTCGACATCGGGAAGGTCCTCGAGGATCTCGAGCCCGATGGTGCCGTTGCCGGCCATCACGTTCTCGTTCTCGACCGGATGCACGAACAGCCCGTCTACGCCGGGGAATTCATGCTCGACGATGCACTGCCACCAGCGCTCGAACGGCACCCGCACGATACGCCCGCCCAGCCGCTCGATCGCAGCCAGCTTGGTCTGGGGCGCATGCTCGGGCACCACCACCGTGCAGGGCACACCCAACGCCCGCGCGTTCCAGGCCACGCCCTGGGCCATGTTGCCGGCCGAGGCGGTCAGAACGCCACGCGCCAGCGTCTCCACCGGCGCTGCCCGCATGGCATTGGCTGAGCCGCGGATCTTGAAGGAGCCGATGGGCTGCAGGTTCTCGAGCTTGAGCCAGATCTCGGCGGGTCCGCTATGGTCCGACAGCCGGACCAGCGGCGTGCGCAGGGCGGCCCCGGCAATTCGCTCGCGCGCCCGGCGGATTTCCTCGAGCGGGATCACGAGAACACCACCCGGGTGCCCAGACCGCGCTCGCGCGCCGCGCGCAGGCACAGCTCGGCGGCCGCCAGATCCTCGATCGCCAGCCCCAGCGACTTGAAGATGGTGATGTCCTGCTCGCTCTCGCGGCCCGGCCGCAGGCCTGCCAGCACCTCGCCAATCTCGGCCCGGATGTGATCGGGGCCGATCAGGCCTCGGCGCGCCGGAAACAGATAGTCGCCCGACTCGGCCAGCGTCGATTCGCGGCGATCCACGAACAGTGCGCCCGCCGCCACGGTCGCGTCGTCGAGCTCGCGCGCGCTCGGCACGCAGGCGCCCACGGCATTGATGTGCGCGCCCGGGGAGATCCATTCGCGGCGCACGACCGGCTCGCGCGCGCTGGTGGCGGTCACGATCAAGTCGGCGTCTCGGACCGCCGCCTCCACGCTGTCGGCGATCTCGATTGGAACCGGTGCCGCGACGCTGGCGGCGAAGGCGCGGGCGCGCTCGGGACGGCGCGCGGCCAGGCGGATGCGGCGCAGCGGCCGCACCGCTGCCATGGCTGCCACGTGCGCGCGCGCCTGGACGCCAGCCCCGACCAGCGCCAGGTCGCCCGCCTGCCCGCGCGCGAGCAGGCGCGTCGCCACCGCCGAAACCGCGGCCGTCCGGATGGCAGTGACGGCCGAGGCGTCGAGGACGGCCAGCGGCTGGCCGGTCTCGCCGCTCGAGAGCAGGACCACGCCCTGGTGTGCGTCGAGCCCGCGCGCCGGGTTGTCCGGAAAGATGCAGACTGCCTTGAGGCCGAAGGTGCCGCGCCAGGCCGGCATGAGGCCCAGGAAGCCGGGTGCGTCCGGGGGTCGGAACACGCTGCGCAACGGCTGGTGGGCCTGGCCGCGCGCGAGCGCCGTCAGCGCCTCGGCCATGGCAGCAATGCATCCCTCCATCGGCAGCAGCCGCTCGACCTCGTCATGACCCAGAACGATGAGCTCCATGCCCTCCCGCCTACCACAGCCGCGGGGCCGGGTCGAGCGGCGCTCGGCTGGCTAGAGGGGGCGGTACCGAAACACGCTTTGGCCCACCGCGAGGAACGTCCCGTCTCCGAGCGACCGAACATCGCCCAGGAACAGATCCTGGCCGATCGAAACCTCCCGCCAGGAGACTCCTCCGTTGGACGTGTAGAGCGCGGTGCCATGGATCCCTACGGCCATTCCGTGGTCGGCGTCCGCGAAGTCGACCGCGTAGAGATCCTCGGTGCGGGGCGATTGCTCGAGCGTCCAGGTCTGGCCATCATCCGACGAAGCCAGGATGCCGCCCCGATCCCCGACTACCCACCAGTGACCGTCGGGCGCGGACGCGACGCCGTTCCACCACTCGTGCGCCTGCGGTGCATTGCGCAGCTCGAACGACACCCCGTCGATGCTGCGGCCGATGTAGTTCCAGTAGCCAACTGCGATCCAGGTTCCCGAGGGACCGGGCGCGACGGCAGCGCCCTGGGCTGCGAATCCGAAATTCGACATCGAGCCGGCCATCCAATGGAGACCCGCGTCGTCGCTCACCGACGCCGCCTAGTATCCGGTACCGACCACGCGATTGCCCGTGCAGCCCAGGGCAGTCAGGTAGGAATAGCCAAAACCGGAGGGTGGCACGGCTTCGGGCGCGGGCGGTGCGGCGCGCCAGCTCGCGCCCTGGTCGTCGGTCAGCGCGACCATGCCGTCGCCGCCCACCGCGACCCCGTGGCCCGACGGAAGCATACAGACGCTGCTCATCGGGGACAGCACGCCTTCAGCGTTGCTGATCGTCGCGGCCTGCGTCCAGGCGCCCGTGGCCGCAATCCGACGCCAGAGCTGCCCGTTCGCCGCGGCGCCAATCAGGTTGCCGTCGCCGGCCCGAGCTAAGTGCAAGAGCCCGTCGGTCGCTGGTAGCGTCGTCTCCAGCGTCCAGCCATCCGCCGTCCCCGGGGCTGGCAGGGGCGCAGCTCCCCGGTCGAGCCAGTCGAACAGCTCGCGATAGTGCCACCCGTAGAGCTCATGCCCGGCGTCGCTTTTGCGGAAGAATATCTTGGACTGGAACGGAAACGCGTGCGAGTCCAGGTAGAAGTACAGGTCGCGCAGATAGCGAAACATGTAGTCGCGAAAGCCCGTGGCCAGGTAGATGCGGGGGGCGTCCGCACCGAAGTCGGAGCGCGCCGGTGGAGTCCAGATCCCGCCGCCGATGGCCGCGTAGCCGCGGAACAGCGGAGGATTGTCGGCGATGAGTTGCAGGGCCTGATTGGTACCGCTGGAGAAGCCGGCAGCGTAAAGACGTGATGGATCGACGTTGTAGCGGGCCTGCAGAACCGCCACCAACACGCGCGTGAAGGCAACGTTGCGCCCGACGTCGCCGGGATTTTCGTCCCAGCGGTACGCGCGCGAGCTGCCGGCTGCGTCTGCGCGCGAGCGCGGGCGCGCGACCATGAAACCGGCTTCGTCTGCAACCTGAATCAAGTCCGAAAGCGCGTAGAACTCCTCCACGCGTCCCGCCGGCGTGTTGACGCTGCTCTCGGAAATCGTCGCCGTACCGTGGAAATCGATCAGCAGCGGCCAGGGACGAGAAGGATCGTAACCGGGCGGCACGTGCAGATAGAAATAGCGGGTCTCACCGCCGACCTCGAGGGTCTGATCCGAGAACGAGCCCGGCACGCCCCTTCGGACCAGGTCGTGTGATCTGGCGTAGGCGAGCAGCTTCGCGAACGTGCGTGGACCCACATAGGGGACTGCGTCGAGCTCGCGCAGCGTGCGAAAGGTCTTGTCATCGCCCGTCCCCTCGATGCCATCGCTGCCTCGGCGAAAGGCGAGGATTCCGTCAGCGGAGCGGCTGGCCAGGCCGGCTCCACCTGCGCTGGCAGGAGCCCGGAGATCGGCTTCGCGGAGCGCGCTGGCAACTGCAAGAACGCCGAACGCCTCGGGTGTATTCTCTTGAATGCTGTCTGCCTTGCCGTCGGCCAGAAAGGAGTCGTCGGGACCGTCTGCGTCACCGGCTTCGGTCCCGGCGCACCCAATCCACGGCCACAGCGCCGCCACCAGGACCGGCATCGTCAACGCCGAGCGAACGCCGATTCGCCTTCCTGTTGCGTGGTGCTGACGGTCCTTCCGGGCGGCGCTGCTGCTGCGGGTGGTGTGGGCGGCTCGCTTTTCCATGGCGCGGGCCGACCGAGCAATCGTCGTACCAGGGCCCGGCACCCGGCAACGGCTCGACAAGATTCGGCGCGCTGCGCTTTCTATCGAATCGAACGCAGGCAGCGGCGGCTACACTCGCCACCGCGCCAACGAAGTGTAGAGAAAACCAACACGCATGCGCTCTGCGCTCCCGAATGCCGCTACGGGCCGAAGCCGGCGAAGCTCTGCTCGCGCCAACGGAAGAAGGCCTCGTCGCCGTCGGCCGAGTTGTCCCACAGGAAGCGCGGGCAGTCGGTACCGCGGTTGGCCTTGGTGAGCCGGTGAATCGTGAGCGCCGCGCTCGCATACTCGAGGTCCGCGTATCCGGGGGCCGAGGAGGTGTCGTGAACGATGTCGTCGCGGAGCCAGAGCCCGTACTGGTACATCCAGGCGTTGATCAAGCTCGTCAGCGAGGTGCGTTGCTGGTCGGTCATGAAGTTGGCGTCCCCGGCCTGTCCGCCAAACATCGAGCCGTCGTAGGCAACCACTTCGACACCCAGAGTGGTGGTGTTGTAATTGCCCATCCCGTCCGCGCTGCCGCCCGCGTGGTAGGCCGCGAACTGATCCTCCACCACCCGGTATATCGTTCCGTCGCGGTCGATCACGACGTGTGCCGAGGTCCCATTGCGCCCGGAGGTGAAGTCGCTGAGCGTGTTCGCGAACGGCTCCTCGGTGTTGTGGACGACGATCCGCGCGATGGTGTCGGGAGAGCGCGGTCGATAGGTATTGGGGGCGGCTGCCGACGGAAGCACCGTGGTCGTGCCGGTCATCGGATCCGTGGACGCCCATTCGGTCTTCATGTGCAGCAGGGTCGTCACGTCCGAGGGAATCGAGTACGTCTGGGCAAAGCAGACCTCGCCGGCCGGGATGAAGCGCTGTTGTCCGTCGATGCCCACGAGCGCGACCGCCTTGCCGTGACCGGCGCCATCGTGCACGAAATCCCAGAGCATGATGTCCCTGCCACGCGCAACCACGCCGACCGGCACGCCCGCGCCTCCGCGCATGTCGGACAGCACCTCGATGACGGGGACGTCACCGGTGTGCGTCGCGTCCTCGGGGCAGACGCGCATGGGCCCGGCCGGGACCTCGCACAGCGTGCTCCGTCCGGCGTCGGATTGCGCGGGAATGGTCGCGCGCACCCGGATCAGGGTCTCGATGGTGAGCGAGCCCTGACCGTCGTCGTGCTGGAGCCGCACGATCGAGCCCCCGCCGATGCCTGCGATCCCGTTCTGCAGGCAGATGCGACGGATGGCCCCGACGCCCTCATCATCGGGACCCACACCATCTGTTTTGCCTCCGGCGCCCGCTCCCCCGGGCCCGCCCGGAGCCGGCTGGCAGGCCACGATGAGCAGCCCGGCCGCAGCGACGACACGGGCCGGTTGCAAAATGCGCGCGCGGATGTCTCTTGCGAGTGACGGCCAGAACCGAGCAAGCGAGCTCAGGGAGGGTGGCATGCCGCGCCAGCGTGCAAGGGTCACGCCGCACGGAGAGGGTGCGCGGTTTCGCGGTGGTGGTCTGCTGCCGCGCCCACCGACGACACTGATGCTTGTCAGCACGACCGAGAAATCAGCGGCCAGAGTAGCCACGATGGATAGATGGGCCGCCAGCAACCGGCGGTGACAGAGGCGTGCGTCAGCGGTCGAAGCTTCCAGAATGACAGCGCCCAGCCATCTCGACGGCGCCTGGCCGACGTTGGCACATCGCGTGCTCACCGCACGGCCAAAACGCCGCACCCGCGCATAAGCAAAGCAGGGAGCCATGAAAAAGCTGTCGAAACGAGCGCTGTTTCCAATTCTGCAGACCGGTCTGTTCGTGGTCGGCTGCGTGGGCGGCGCGGGCCCGAGCGCGCCCGGCCCCGGCGGTGGCGGTGGCAAGGGCGATCAGATCAGCCCCAGCGATGATCCAACGAAGCTGTTCGACGGCGCCTCCTTCCGGCTGGGCGACAACGTCAGCGCCGATGATGTCGGCAAGACCTTCGGCACCGACGACGACCACATTCCCTATCCTGACACCTACTGGCCCTATTCCGACAACGGGATCGACGCGCACTGGAACGGCGAGGTCTCGCCGCTCGACAAGTACATGTCGATCGCCGACCCTGCGCTCACGGACAACACGCAGTACGCCAGGAACTGGGAGCGCGCGTACCACGGCTCGGTCCAACCGAGCGTCGCCAGCTGGGCGGGCCATTGTCCGGGCTGGACCGGGGCGGCGATGACGAATCGTCCGCTCCGGCACGGCGTATGGGCGGCCGCCGACGGCGCCGGCGGAATCCTACCTTGCAACGAGGGCGACGCCGGCTGCGTGAAGTTCGAAATCGGCGACATCAACGCGCTCGAGGCTGAGATCTACAAGGACGCCCACTCGAACCTCATCGGGTCCAACTGCGATACCAGCCCCTCGGAGATCAAGCGCGATGAGTACGGCCGCATCGTCCGCAACGGCTCAGGCTGCCAGGGCCTCAACGCAGGCGCGCTCTTGATCGTGGCCGCCGGCCTCATGAAGGGGCGCCATCAACCCTTCGCGATCGACGCGCAGAACGCGTTCAACACCGACGAGATCTGGAACCAGCCGGCCTACCGTTACTCGGTCTACCGGTTCGAGGTGCTGACCGAGGCGCAAGCGGCCAACCTGGTCGCCTACGGCAAGAAGGACGGCGACCTCACTCATTATATGTGGAACGACGCCGCGCGCGGTTGGGTGCTGGTGGACTTCGGCATCAAGTGGGTAGCCGAGAATGGGCCCAACCTTACGCCGGTGTCGGGCGCGGCCTCGACCAGGGAAACGCGCATGGTGGCCGTGATCGAGCTGGACGGCGACGGGGGCAATCCCGACTCGCTCATCATCGGCGGCGAGTATCTCGATGATTCGTCGGTGGGCGCCGATCGCGTGCGGGTGCCGCCCTACGTGTGGGTGGCGCTGGGGCCGGGCCCCGAGGAGGTGGCGAACAGCCTGGATGAGCTGGCCCACAACCCCTACGTCAAGCCGAGCCTGGTCCTGCAGTTGGTTGCAATGGGGCAGAGCTCGCCGTAAGGCGGTTACTCGGCGAGCGCGTTGATGTCGCGATTCTCGACGACGGGCGCGGGCGCGCCCCGTTTGGCGACCGCCAGCATCGCGCGTCCGACCTTCTCGGTGGTGGTCACTGCGCCGGGCGCGAGCGCCCGCACCAGTGGAGTCAGCGGAGCGGCTGCCGCGTAGAAAGCGCGGTACATGCGCGTCTTCGACTTGATCCCGTGCAGCGGCTGGATGAAGGCGGGCCGGAACAGGTAGACCGCCTTGAACGGCAATGCGCGCAGCGCATTCTCGGTCTGACCCTTGATGCGTGCCCACATGCTGCGGCCCTTTTCGGTCGAATCGGTGCCCGCGCCCGAGACATAGACAAAGACCATGTTCGGATTGGCGCGCGCCAGCACTTTCGCGGCCGCGAGCGTCAGGTCGTAGGTCACGCGCCTGTAGTCGGCCTCCTTCATACCGGTCGACGAGACGCCGAGGCAGAAGAAGCAGGCGTCGAACCCACCGAGCTCGGGCTCGAGCGCCGACCAGTCGAGGAAGTTATCGTGGACGCGCTCGCGCAGCTTCTCGTGCACGGTGCCGGACGGCGCGCGCACGATCGACAGCACGTGCTCGACCTCGGGATCCAGCAGGCACTCGCGGAGGACGCCCTGACCGACCATGCCCGTCGCGCCGAAGAGAAGGACTTTCATGCTCACCGCGCGGGAACGTACAGCACCCGACGGTCGGCAGCAATCGGTAGAGTTTCGCGTGCTTGTTCTCCTCATGCGAGGGCGCGCGGCGCTATGATTGCGCGTGCTGTCGAGCGGGCGAATCGGGCTGGGCACGCTGCGCCTTTCGGGCCGCGAAACGGCGATTGCAACCATTCACGCGGCGCTCGACGCCGGCCTCCTCCTCTTCGACACCGCCCGCGCGTACGGCGATGGCGAGATGGTCCTGAGCGAGGCGCTGGCGACGCATGCTGCCGCTGCGCGGGCCTTCGTCGTCACCAAGGGCGGCATGACCCGGCCCCAGGAAAAATGGCGCGCCGATGGACGCGCCGCCAGGTTGCGCCATGACTGTGAAACCAGCCTCGGGGCGCTGAGACGGCCGATCGACCTTTACCTTTCGCACGCGCCCGATCCCAGGGTGAAGTGGGCGACGACCGTGCGCGCGCTGGCCCGGCTGGTCGAGGAAAAGCTGGTGCGGGCGGTCGGCGTGAGCAACGTGACGCTGGCGCAGCTCGACCAGGCGCTCGCGCTCGCGCCCATCGCAGCCGTGCAGGTGGCTTTCAGCCTGTTGGATGATGTGCCGCTTCGATCGGGTGTGCTCGACCGGTGTCGCGAGCGCGGCCTGGTTCTGATGGCCCATTCGCCGCTGGGCGGTCCCCGGCGCGCCAAGACTCTGCTGGCCACGCCGCTCATCGTCGAGATCGCGCGTCGCCACGACGCTCCGCCGGCCGCGGTGGCGCTGGCCAGCCTGCTGCAGGCGCATCCCCATGTCGTCGTGATTCCGGGCGCGCGTCACCCGGAGGCGGCGCGTGAGGTAGCGGCGGCCGCGAGCCTCCTCCTCGACGACTCCGAGCGCGCGGCTCTTTCGCAGCAGTTCGCGGCGGTCCGGGAGCGCGTGGCCGTGGCGGTGGCGCCGAGCAGGGGCGAGGTGGTGCTGGTGATGGGTTTGCCGGGGGCAGGGAAAAGCGAGCTGGCAGCGACCCTGGTCGCCAAAGGATTCGAAAGGCTCAATCGCGATCAGCTGGGTGGAAGCCTGGCGTCGCTGGCTGCGCGCCTCGAGGAGCGGCTGGCGGCGGGCACGCGGCGGCTGGTCCTCGACAACACCTACCTCACGCGGGCGGCGCGGGCGGACGTGCTGTCGGTGGCCGCCCGTCGAGGGGTGGCGGTGCGCGGCATCTTTATCGACGTGCCGCTCGCCCAGGCGCAGGTCAACCTGGTGTGGCGCATGTTGGAGGCTCACGGACGATTGCTGGCTCCGGAAGAGCTGCGTCGCGGCCGCGACAACACCACGATCGCACCCACGTCACTGTGGCGGCTGCAGCGTTCGCTCGAGCCGCCTGTCGTTGGCGAGGGCTTCGAGTCGCTCGAGCAGCGCCCGTTCGCCCGCGCACCCCGATCGAGGGAGGGGCGCGGGGCGCGGTTGGTCACGCTCGATCTCGCCGAAAAGGTGCCGGCCGAAGAGCTCATGACGTCGTTCGTGGTCGGCTGGGCTCCCGAGGCACCGCCCGATCTCGACCCGCAGATAGCCGCGCGCTGCGCCGGCGTCGCACTGTGCCGCCACGGCGGTGGTCCGCCCGTCTGCTGGTGTCGGCCACCCCTGCCCGGGCTTCTCTTGGCGCTGGCGCATGCGCACGATCTCGACCTGGCGGTGAGCGAGCTGCATGGGACCAGTCGAGCGCATCGCGCGTGGGCCACCGCCGTGGGCGCGCGCTTTTTCGACCATAGCCAAAAGTAGACTCCGCGCGTCCGGTGCGCCTCCCGGTTATTGTGCGCGTTCGCCATTTCCTTTATGATTGAAAAGCGCTGCTTTCACCAAACAGGAGGAAGCTCATGTGTATCCGGATGGCCTTGTTGTCGTTGGTCGTTGCCGCATGCAGCACCTCGACGGGGCAAACCAAGGCGACCCCGGAACCGGCCGCCACGGCCGCTGCTCCGGCGCCCCAAGCGGCCGGTGCGGCTCCCAAGTCCCTGTACGATCGGCTGGGCGGAAAACCCGCCATCGTCGCGGTGGTCGACGAGTTCGTCGCTCGCGTGGCGGCCGACAAGCGCATCAATCAACGCTTCGGCAACACCGACATACCGCGCTTGAAGGTACAACTGGTCGAGTTCGTGTGTGCGGCCACGGGCGGCCCCTGCAAGTACACCGGCCGTGACATGCATACCGCGCACGCGAGCATGGACCTGGTGGAGGACGAGTTCACTGCGCTGGTCCAGGATCTTCAAGGTGCGCTCGTCAAGCTGAACGTCCCCGCGGCCGAGCAGAACGAGCTCCTGGGCGCGCTGGGTCCGCTCAAGGAACAGATCATCCACCCGCCGCCTCCGGAGGCGGCCAAGCACGACCCCGCGCTGGCCAAGCAGGCCCTGGAGCGGGCGGAAAAGCTGCGCCAGGCGGGCAAGGCCCAGGCGGCCGACCTGCTCGAAGTTGCGGTGGCAGCTCGCACGCGCGGTCAGCGGCCTTACGCCGAGCACCTGTTCAGCTCGGCAGAGCTGCTGGTGGAGCCCGATGCGCTGGCGGCCATCGCGCCGCTGTTCCGGGAGGGCGCACCCAGGCGCGTGACCACGCCGCTCAAGACCATGCCCACCGACAGCCAGCCGCAGCCCACGACCGCCGTCGGCAACTCCGACGAAGACCAACCGGAGGCGAAGCCGAAGCCGGCATCCCTGGAGGGAAAAATCACCGTCGACGGCAAGCCACTCAGCGACGGCATGGCTGTGATCACGCTCTCTCCGGTCGCGGGCAAATGGGCGAAGCGGATCGCAAAGCTGCGAGTGATCGAGCAACGGGATCGGCAGTTCGCTCCGCACGTCCTCGCGGTTCCGGTCGGCTCGACGGTGGCCTTCCCGAACTTCGACCCCATTTTTCACAACGTGTTTTCGCGCTCCCAGACCAATCCCTTTGACCTGGGCATCTACAAGAGCGGGCAGTCACGCGACGTGAAGTTCGAGAAAGAGGGGATCGTCCGGGTGGGTTGTGACCTCCACGCCAACATGCTGGCGTATGTGGTGGTGGTCGCGGCGCCGCACTACGCGGTGACGGGTCGGTCGGGGGTATTCAACTTCCGTAGCTTGCGACCGGGCAAGTACAAGGTGCAGGTGTGGAGTGACCGCAGCGCGTCGCCCAAGACGCAGGAGATCACGATCAAGCCCGCCACAAACTCGCTGACGATGGACATCCACGGCGACGCAGCGGCGGATCTCGGCACGGATAAGTTCGGAGTGCCCCGTGGGAAGGCTCACTAGCATCGGAGTCGCACTGGGCGGCCTTTTGGCCGGAGCTGCTTTGTTCTGGACGGGCGCGCGGCGGGCAGAGCCTCTGAAAGCGGACGTCGATGCGCTGGGCACGGAATTGGAAATGCGGGTGCGGGAAGCCTCGGCGGGCGCGCGCGCGCGTGCCACCACGTTGTCCGAGCTTCCGCGCCTCCAGCTTGCCGTCGCCACCGACGCTGCGACGGTGCGCGATCTGACGACCGAGGAGCTGGCTTTCCAGCCCCAAACCGGCGAGACCATCGAGATCGGTCAGCTGCCGCGAGGGCGCGCCCCGGTCTCGCTCATCCAGCTCCCACGGGGCTCGGCCTTCCACGCGCCGCTCGAGCGGACCGGTAGCTGGCTGCTTCCGGTGTCGGGACAGATGGCCGTGTGCGTGGTGGCGAGCGTGGAGCCGCGCGCTCGGTCCGAAGAGGTCGGCGGCGCGGTCGCGGTGACCTGGCTGATCGACACCCAGGCGGTGGCGGCGCGCCTCGATCAACTTGGCCTCGCCGCGCGCATCGACATGCCAGCCGGGACGGTGGCGCTCGGCACGCGAGCGCTCCCGGACAGCGGGCCCAGGCTGGCCTTTTCCCTGGGCAGCGAAAGCATCGGCAGCGCAAAGCTGGTCGCAGCCGCGCCCGGACGGCTGCTGGCGCGCGAGGTGCAGGCCGCCGGCTGCCTGCTCGCCCTGGCCGCTCTCGTCGCCGGCATGGTCATCGGGCGGCGCGGAGGTCGAGCCGCGGCCGACAGCGCTGGGCAAGGCCGGTCGAATCCTGCGGGCTCCGCGGTGTCCGAACCGGCACGTCTCGGTGGGTCTGCGGCGGCCCCTCCGGTCGCCCTGTCCGCTGGTCCGCCCCTGCTGGCGCCGTGGACCCGCGCGCGCGCGGTGAGCGTTCCACCGAACAGCGGGGGGCCTCGGCCCGTGCCAGAAGCGCTGGCAAAGGAGGCGAGGCTCGGCACCTTCGACGAGGTCACACCCGACTTGCGCTTTCCCGTCGATGTGGTCGGGAACACCGCGCCGGCCGTGAATGGCGCCGGGCCGGCTCCCGCTCGGACGGCCGCACCGCCGACTCCGACCCAGCCCCCCGCGCCCCCGCTCGATCGGGCCGACTTCCCGGTGCACGTGGTCAGCGAACCGTCGGGCACGGTGTCTCCGGAGCCGTTGCCCGTCGTCGTCGATGCGCACACAGCCCGGCCGCCCGGCGGCGAGGAGGTGGTCGCGCGATACCAGGGCGTGTTTCGCGAGTTCCTCGAGCTGAGGCGGTTCTGTGACGAGGCCGCCGATATTTCGTTCGAAAGCTTCCTGGGCCGGCTGACCGCGGCGCGGGTCCAGCTGCTCCAGCGCGGCGCCTACGAGGACGTGACCTTCGACGTTTTCATCAACGGCGAGGGCAGGGCGGCGGTCCGGGCGATCGGGCGCGCGCGCTGACGCACGAGACCGCTCAAACCAGCAAACCGGCGTCGTTGTCGAACACGTAGACGTCCCAACTCATGCCGGTTTCGAGATGCGAGACCCATTTGAAGTCGGTGGCCTCGATGCGGAGGTTGGCGCTCGGGCCCGCGCCTTCCAGCGGGCACCCATCCTCGTCGGCAGGCGCGCGATCGAACGCATCTTGCAGCGCCTCCTGGGCTTCGCGCAGGCCCGCGGCTGCGCGGTCCGCTGCTTCGAAGTAGCGACCCGATCGCGCTCTGCAGATGAGCGGACGCCAATGCCTGACCTCGCAGTAGCTCACGCCCGCGACGAAGCGCTCGACCAGTGAATGCTTGCGCTCTCGGTGCGCGCGGCGCATCTCGAGCGTGGGTGGGCGTATCAGCATTTCGTCGGGCGTCTCCACGTCGGTAAGCTCTATGAGCTCATCAAACGCCACCTCGCCCGCAATCGGGCCGCCGGGCGCGTCTTGCGATCGCCAGACTGGCGTACCGCGGTCGCACCGGATCGGCGAGGTCGCGCTCTCGTACAGGAGCGAGAGCCCGAAGAAGCGGGAAAATGGAAAGTGCGCACCGCAGGCCGTGGTGGGAACCAGCTCGATATCGACGCGTGCGCCGTCCCGGCCCACGCAGCGGGCGCCGTGAATCGGCGAGCTCATCTTGAGAAACTACGGGCCGGAGCACCGACTCTTCCGCGAGGGATGCGCGGTTGCTTGACATGCCGACGGCCGCGAGCCGATGATCGAACTCATGATCGATCGCGCGGGGGGGCTCCTGTGGGTCCTCTTCCTGGTGCTCGGGTGCGGAGAGGTCTCGAAACAAACCGATGGCGCCGTTGACGCGCGAGCGGACAGCGCGCCGGGCTCGGAGGCGGGTGCCGACGCCACACCGGGCCTGGAGGCAGGGGTCGACGGTACGCCCGGCGCGGAGGCGGGGGCCGACGCCGCTCCGGACGGGCCCGTGCAGTGCGGCGCCGTGAACCAGCCCTGCTGCGGCGGGTCGGCCTGCAACTCGGGCCTTCTGTGTATGGGCGGCACCTGCCGCTCCTGCAACATGGTCAATCAGTCCTGCACGCCGGGAACGTGCTGTTCGAGCCTGACCTGCAGCGCCGGCTCGGGGACTTGCGTCGCCTGTGGGGCGGCCGGATTCCCCTGCTGTGACAATGGCACCTGCGGTGCCGGTCTGGCATGCGGCAGCAGCAACTATTGCACCGCGTGCGGCGCTGCCGGCGAGATCTGCTGCCCGGGCCGAACCTGTGGCGCTTCTGATCTGGGATGCTCCCCGGCCGGGTACTGCACGATGTGCGGCGCCGCCGGCACGATCTGCTGCGCGGGCAACACCTGCAACGCCGGGCTCACCTGCGGGTCGTCCGGGTACTGCGGCTGATTAGGTGGCACGCAGCCGTTCGAACCCGCTCTTCAGATGTAGCTCCCGCTGCGGGAAGGGGATGGCGATGCCGGCGCGCTGGAAGGCCAGGCAGACCGCAAACCGCAGATCGCTTGTGATGATGAACTCGAGCTGCGGGGTGTCGATCCAGACCGCGAGCTCGAACTCGAGCGCATTCTCGCCGAAGTTGCGGAAGAAAACGTGGGGCGGCGGCTGCTGGAGCACGCGCGCGTCGGCGGCCGCAACCTCGAGCAGGGTTTTGCGTACCAGCTCGGTGTCGCTGGCGTAAGCAACTGCAACCGCCACGCGCACGCGCGCCGTGGTCGTGGGCGCGCTGCGGTTGGTCACGCGCGCCGTGATGAGCTCGCTGTTGGGCACGATGATCGCAATGCCGTCGCGGGTCACGATCCGCGTGGCCCGCATGGCGATCTCCTCGACTGTCCCCACCGTCTCGCCGACGTTGACGAAGTCGCCCTTTTGCACCGGCCGCTCGATGAGCAGGATCAAGCCGCAGATGAAGTTCTGCGCGATGTTCTGCAGCCCGAAGCCGATCCCGACCATGATGACAGCGCTGAAAGCGGCCAGCGACTTGAGCGAGATGCCGACATTTTCCATCCCCACCAAGAGGCCGACGATGACCACCATATACTGCGAGATCCGCGCCACCGAGTAGGCCAGACCCTCCGGGCCCGGGCCCGCTCCGAGGCCGGTGCGCCGCAGCAGCATGCGGCTGACCAGCCGGCGCGTGACGCGACCTGCGAGCGCGGCCAGGGCCAGCGTGACCACAAACAACAACAGCGACAGGGGTGTGACGGGCGTGCCCGAGAGCTGGAACAGGACCGTGTCGAGAAATCGTCTCAGCCATTCCATGGTGCGCTCCTGTGTGCGATCGCACCATTTTAGAATAGGCGTTCCAATCCTGGACACCTGCCAAGAGGAAGGCCAGCCGGAGCGGTCCTTTATGTTAGTGTCATCGCTTGCCCATCGTCCCGAGGTTCGGGCGCTGCTCGGTCCCGACTGAAATCTGGATGCAGCGACTCGCCGTCGGCATCCTCTTCCTCGTGCACGCGCGCACCGCTCGCGCCGGCAACGAGGACACGTTTCTGTTCGGCGACCAGGCCGCGCTCACCGGAGGCGCCGTGGTCGCCTCCATCCGCGACACCGCCGCGATCTGGTACAACCCGGCCGGGCTGGCGCACAACCAGCGCGGTCGCCTCGAGGTCAGCGGCACCGCCTTTTCGTTGCGTGTTCGGCGCATTCCGGGCGGGCTGGCGCTCGATCTGCCCTCTCGCCGCGCCGAGGAATCGATCGAAAGCACGCAGATCTCGGTGACGCCGACTGCGATCACGCTGGCGCGCGCGTTTTCGCCGCGGCTGAGCGTCGGCATCGGCCTGTTTGTCAGCGAGCAGGACATCTCCAATTTTGGGGGCAGCGGGCGCGAGTCCGACGCGGGGACAAGCCTCGACGTCGCCGGGGCGCTGCGTGGGACCGTGATTCGCTACCAGGCGGGTCCCGCGCTGGGATGGCGCGCAACTCCACGGCTGCGTCTGGGGGTCTCCCTGCTCGGCGTGTACGAGGAGCGCCACGAGTTTCGCAAGCTGTTCGCGAACGCCCAGATGACCGGCGGAGCGTACCAGACCACGTTCCTCGAGCGCCTGGTCGATTCCGAGGTCACGCGGTTCGGCCTGGAGCTGGTGGCCGGCTTACAGCTCGACGCGGGCCCGTGGCAGCTCGGCCTGTCGGCGCGCGCGCCGCGCCTCATCGTGCGCGAGGACGCGGCGACCGACAATTCGACCTCCCTGATCTCTAAGGGCATGAGCGCGCCCACGGTGGCCGAGTCGGCGGTCGACCACGCGCCCATCGGCGCCGAGGGCACGGGCGCGACCCATCCGCCGCGCCTCGTCGCTGGCGCCGCTCGCCGCCTGCGCGCCTGCGAGGTCAGCGCCGAAATCGAGCTGCGTCCCTCGGGCGTCGGCGACAGCGCGCAGAACTGGGTTGTCAACGCGCGCGCGGGGCTGCTGTGGCTGCGCGGGGACGCCACGCTGCTCGGCATCGGCCTGTTCAGCGACCGCAGCGGCGCCGGTCGACCAGCCACCTTCCCCGACTCGCGGGTCGACTATTACGGAATGTCGCTGGGCTGGAAGCACCGAACGACCGTGCGGCTGCACGCGGCCGAGTCGACGAGCTCACTCTTGTTCTCGACCACGGTAGCAGCCCGCTACGCCGTCGGGCTGGGCCAGTCCACGCGCATCCGCTTCGATTTCCGTGACACGCCCAACAGTGGAATCGTCGGCCGCGTCGCCGACGAGCTCGAGGACGTCACCTACCACGAGCTATCCTTCTATCTCGGCACCGGGCTCGAATTCTAACCAGGGCCGACCGAGCAGGAGAGCGAGCCCGGGGTCCTCACGGGCGGTAGCAGAAGTACAGGTTCGCGCCGATCGGGCCGTTGGGGCACGGGGTCAGAGCGCGGTACTGTCGCTTGCCGAAGCCGGCGGGGCAGCTGCAGGCTCCCGTCAATGGGTTGGCCGCCTGACAGGTGGAGCCGGCCACGCAGGGTGCGTCGAGCTGGAGATACATGCCCCCGAAATTGCCCAGCGAGCTCGGCGTCGGGCCCAGACAGAACTGCAGGTGGCCGAGGATACCCACGCCGCCGCTGAGGCCGGAAAAAATCGGCATGCCGGCAAAGACCGCAGTTCCGGGCGGACAGGTGCACGTGTTGCTGCTGTAAGGATTGCCGGCGCGGCAGGAGCTCATTGTGTCATCGACCTCGTACAGGCCCCGCCAGTGGCCGGCGGTCGAGCTCTCACAGGTGAGCAGGTTCTCGACGCCGAAGTTCGGGCTGGCGCAGTCGGTCACAAGCTGGTACGGCTGCGACAAGGTGGTGCCGCTCGGGCAGGCGCAATCGTTGGTGTACGGATTCAGGCCTTCCATCGGGCACACCGGACATTGGGCCAGGTTCTCTGCCCAGGTGCCGCCAAAGTTGGTGCAGACGCCGCCCAGGCACACGCCCTGATTGCAGGTTGCGGTCGGACAGCAGGGCTGATTGAGGTTGCCGCAGTCGGGCGACGGCCCATCGCCGGCCATGCTGTCGATGGCGGGCGCGTCGGGCAGCGCGCCGTCGATCGGCCGTGCATCGGGCGCGGCATCGGTGCCGCCGGTGCCGCCAGTGCCGCTGGTGCCGCCAGTGCCGCTGGTGCCGCCGGTGCCGCCGGTGCCGCCCCCGCCGGTTCCACCCGCTCCACCATTGCCGCCGCTGCCGCCGCCGTCGCCAGGGCGTGGGACGCTTCCGAGATCGAACGAGCAGGCCGCCAGGACCAGCGCCAGCACCCACAGCCGTCGCACTCGTTCAGTGTCGCCGGACCCGGCGGACGCCGTCAACTGTGCTCACGTTGGAGCCTTCAGCGCAGGGAGGCGCTGAGGGGGGCGCCCGGCTTCAACGTCATCGTGGATGCAACCTGTTCGATTCCGGCTTCGCCGAGAACCAATGTCTCCGGGCTCGTGTGCACCGAGTAGTAGCCGGTCACGAGCGGGTGCGGGTGCTTCGCGGCCGAACCAATCACGAACTCCACTTCGCCTTGCGCGACGCAGACGATGGGCGCGTGACCTTCCTCGAAGACCGCCATCTCGCGACGGAGCGGCCGCGCGTCCACCAGCAACGTGCCGGCGGTCACCGCCAGCCAGGCCACGTCGTGGTCAGCGGGTGCCTGATAGAGCCACCGCTCGCCGTCCCGCAAGCGCACGTGCAAGTAGGTCACGGGCGACTGGTACGGAATCGGGCTGCGCATCCCCAGATAGGCGCCCAGCAACACGCGCACACGCCCATCGCCGGGGATCGTCGCCTGGTCGACGTAATGGCTTTCGGCCGGCGCCAGCTCGAGCGGAGGAGACAAGGCCACCCAGAGCTGGAATCCGCGCAGCCGCTGTCCCCGCAGCGGGGTGCCGCCATGCCAAACCCCCCCGCCCGCCTGCATCCATTCCACGCTGCCCGAGCTCAGCCTGCCCGATTTTCCGGTCGAGTCCCCGTACAGCAAGGAGCCCTCGAGCAGCGTCGTGTGCGTGGCGATGCCAGAGTGCGGGTGCACGGGCCCGCCGTCCCCACCGGAGCTCGAGAAGTCGAAGGAGTCCAGAAAAACGAACGGCTTGACGAGCTGGCCCAGATCGCCAGGGCTCATCAGCCGCGTGATCGGGCCCTGCGAGTGTCCCTTGGTTCGATATGCAATCCGACGCTCGCGCGTCGACAAGATGTGAGCCTGCTGTGGGGTCATCATGTCCGTTCTCCTTCTGACGCCGGTTGTGCTTTACGCTGCCTGTGCGGCCGCCGCTCTAACAGCTTGCAGTTCGAGCTCGATGTCGACGCGCTCGCCCACCAGCACGCCACCGGCCTCGAGCAACTGATTCCACTTGAGACCGAAGTCCTTCCGGTCGAGAGAAGCCTTGGCGACGAATCCGATCCGCTCGTTGCCCCACGGGTCCTTGGCTCTGCCGCCATACTCGACGTCGAGGGACACTTCGCGCGTCACGTCGCGGATCGTGAGCTCTCCGCTCACGCGGTAGCGGGCATCCGCGATCTTCTCGATTCGCTGGCTCCGGAACCGGAGCTCGGGAAACTTGTCCACGTCGAAGAAGTCCGGAGACCGGAGGTGTGCGTCGCGCTGAGGCGTGCCGGTGTCGATGCTCGAGGCGTCGATGGTCGCCTCCACGACCGAACGTGTGAGGTCGCCTTCATCGAGGTTGATCGTGCCGGCGTACTTGCCGAACCGGCCTCGAACCTTCGAGAACACCATGTGCCGGATCGAGAAGTTGATGCCTGAGTGGGCCGCATCGAGGTTCCAATTGGTGGTCGTCATGGGATCGTCCTCCATTTGCGTTGGTGCTCCGTTCTTCGTTGCGAAAAAGATATGATCGTTCCGCTGGTAGGACTAGAGAGCCAAATCTGGAATTACTGTTCTATGTATGGAATAATCGACTCCCCATGGATCTCAACGAAATGCTCGTGTTCGCGCGAGTCGTGCAGGCCGGCAGCTTCACGACGGCCGCAGCCGAGCTGGGGATGCCGAAGTCGACCGTCAGCAGAAAGGTGTCGGAGCTGGAGGAGCGGCTCAAGTCCCGACTCCTGCAGCGCACGACCCGCACATTGAGCCTGACGGACGTCGGTCGCACCTACTACGATTACTGCGCGCGCATCGTGGCCGAGATCGAGGACGCGGAGCGCGCCGTGAGTCGCTTGCAGGAAACTCCTCGGGGGCTCCTGCGCGTGACCGCGCCCGTCAACTTCGCTTTCCTGGGGACGATCGTGAGCGACTATCTCAAACGCTACCCGGAGGTTCGGATCGATCTGTTCTGCACGACGCGCACAGTGGACCTGGTCGAGGAGCGCTTCGACCTGGGCATCCGAGCGGGAACGCTCGCGGACTCCACAATGATCGCCAGGAGCCTCGGCAGCGCGAGGTGGTTCCTGGTCGCGACGCCCGGGTACCTCAAGAAACGTGGACGTCCGCGGTCACCCGAGGACTTGAAGAAGCACGATTGCCTGCTCTTTGGCGCGGGCTTCGACGGCGCTGGCGTGCGCCTCGAAAACGCCGACGGGTCCGTGCAGGTCGCGCTGTCCCCGCGCCTTCTGGTCACCGACATGGACGTTCTTTACGCGGTGGCGACCGCCGGTCTGGGCATCGCTCTCCTGCCCGGGTTTCGCAGCGTGGAGGAGCTACGAGCCGGCCGACTCGAGCGCGTTCTTACCGACTGGAACGCTCCGTCGACACCGGTTCATGTGGTGTATCCGAGCACCCGGCACCTCTCTCCCAAGGTGAAGAGCTTCGTGGACTACCTGCACGACCGCATGACGCCGCCGCCGTGGGAGCTGGG
>Ga0126376_10000396_pt1 | contig 21047 bp, 18 predicted proteins | sample PanSoiMetPlot_15_FD_92760 | JGI IMG/M metagenome (GOLD analysis project Ga0126376, IMG submission 92760) | Tropical forest soil microbial communities from Panama - MetaG Plot_15 | ecosystem: Environmental > Terrestrial > Soil > Tropical forest > Bulk soil | place: Panama | collected 2016-02-17
CTGTACGGGGTGATGGGGTACATAGTGGCCCGCCGGACGAACGAGATCGGGATCCGGATGGCGCTGGGAGCGTCGCCGCGACAGATTCTGCTAATGGTGGTGGGAGAGGCGAGCAGCTTGCTCGTCTTCGGCGTTATGATCGGTGCCGTGCTGGCGGTGGCGACGGGAAAATCGGCCACGAAGTTGTTGTATGGATTGAAGCCGTACGATCCCTTGACACTGGTGTTAGCTGCAGCCGGGTTGGGGGCAGTGGCCATCGCGGCGAGCTTCCTGCCGGCGAGGCGAGCGGCGAAGCTGGAGCCGATGGTGGCGCTGCGGGACGAGTGAGAAGTACCGAGTAACAGGTGCCGAGTAGCGAGCGATTTCATTGGCTTTTCCGGAAGGCCCTCTGCAACGGAACTTCCCTTCAGGTCCTGCGAACCCCGCGTGAAGTCAACTGTCGTAATCAGGCGATTACACTCAAACTTCGATCGCTTTCGATTCAGTTCACATCCGAGCGTTTTCTGAACCACTCATTCAAAGCCCTGGATTTTGTCTCAAGCTCTGTTGGAAACCTCTGATCGATCATTTACTGACGGGGTGTAGCTCCCCCGAGAAGGGGATAAAACGCTAGATCCGGCCTAAGCACTAGCGTTAAGACTCACTTGCTTGCTCATTCTGGCTAGGAGCATGCCTTTCACGGCGAGCATGCTGTCTAGTCGGTCGATCAATTGGAGTAGTTTGGATCCGTCTGTCTCGGCTTTAATTTCCAGGCACAGCGCGTCGATATAGTCGTTTAAGTTCATGTGCGGATTCTTACGCGACCGTGGCCCAGCCACAATAGGGCGAAGATGGTCAAGTCTAATAAAACCCTCTAGGGAAACTTGCAGAGCCCCCATGCATTTCCCCTCCCCTCAACGGGATCATTGCTCAGCATGTACTTCTCAGAGAGAACTGTGTCTCTGGGAACGGTGTCCTTGGTGCCCTCTGACAGTTTTGACAGTGGCAGCTTGGCGATACCGCTGAGACTATCCAAGCACCTGCAATTAAGACAGAAACCGTTCGTTTGATTGCACCGGGGGAGGCGCATCCAGCGGACGGTTTTTCATTGTGCCAACATCTGGCTCACTCGGCTAGTCCTTCTCGGCTAGTTCCTATGGGCAATCGACCATCTAAGTACGACTCGGGCTATTCGTACCGCAGCGCGACCGTTGGATCGACTCGGGTCGCCCGACGTGCGGGAATGTAGCATGCCGCAGCCGCGACGAGCGTTAGCAGAATGGCCACGCCGGCCATGGTCGCAGGGTCATTCGCATGAATGTCGTAGAGCATCGATTTCAGATAGCGCGTCACTCCCAGCGACACCCCGATGCCCACGATCGCTCCGGTAATCGCCAGGATGATTCCTTGCCCCACAACCAGCCTTAGCACGCCTTCGCGTTGTGCGCCCAGGGCCATGCGAATGCCGATTTCACGTGTGCGCCGCGACACTTCATACGAAAGCAGCCCGTACAATCCGATGCACGCCAGGACCAGTGCCAGAATTCCGAAAAATCCGGATAGCTTCGCAATCATTCGCTCTTGAAACAGCAACTGGTCGATCAGTTCCGCCTGGGTGTGTACATTGAACACCGGCAAATTGCTGTCCATCTGGCTTACCACGCTGCGTATGGAAGCGGCGACGGCGGAGGGATTCATTCTGGTACGCACTTCGAAACTCGTGTTGCCGCCGCTGGAGGGAGCGTATATCGTAGGGTCGATTGGGCTGCGCAGGTCCTGATACTTCGCGTCACTCACCACCCCTACAATCTCCCAGCCCGGACCGGCCCATTCTCCTGTTGCTGGGTCGGCCTCGTGTGCGCCGAAATGAACTCCCAGCGGATTCACGTTCGGGAAATATTTCTGCACGAATGTCTTGTTCACAATCACCGGCACGGGCGCTTCCTTTGCTGCGCTCTCCGGTAGGGCTGCGCTCCCGCTCGGAGGCGGCAGTCCGGCTTCCTTCGCTTTCTGCACAGCCTCTCGCGCTCGATCCCTTTCCTCCGCCGATTCGGCTTTCGCGAAATCCGCCGAATTGAAGTTCCGCCCCGAGAGCAACCGCATGTGCATGGTGGAGAAAAAACCTGCCCCAATGGGAAGATAGTCGGCATCAGATTCCTGATCTTTCGGCGCGCCCTCAAGATGGAAGCCCGTTATCCACAACCCCCCACTGAGCAACGTGCCGCTCGAATAGCTCACTGACTCGACTCCTGGAATTGCCTCAATACGCTGCTGCAAATCTCTGTAAAACACATCAATCTGAGGCGTCTTGTATCCGATCAGCGTCGGGTCCAATCCGAAGGTCAGCAGATTGCGCGTATCGAAGCCGGGGTCTACATTTCTCAGGTTCTGCAGTGTGCGTACCAGAAGTCCCGCGCCCACCAGCACCACGACTGCGAGCGCGACTTGCGCGATCACCAACCCGTTGCCCAAACTGAACCATGTTCCCCGCGCGCGTCCGTCTGCCGCCGCGCTTATGGTGCCCTCTTTCAGCGCTGGTGCCAAGTCAACCCGCGTGCCGCGAAACGCGGGCGCGAGCCCGAAAACAATTCCCGTCAGCACCGCCGCTGCGAACGTGAATAGCAGCACGCGCCCATCAATGCCGGGGCTAAATCCAAACGGCTCGTCGGAGCTGCTGGCTAAAAGCGTCACAATCGCACGCGTGCCCCAAATCGCAAATAGGACCCCCAGCGCGCCGCCCACGAGAGAAAGAACAACGCTTTCCGTCAGCAGTTGCTGCACGATTCTTCTGCGCCCTGCTCCGAGCGCCAGGCGTACCGCAATTTCCTGCTGTCGCGCCGTGGCGCGCGCGAGCAGTAAACCCGCGACGTTAGCGCAGGCAATCAGCAGCACAATTCCGACGGCCATCATCAGCACGTACAGCTCACCAGACATGTCCGTCGTCGAGCCGGTCAGTCCGGACTGCGCAGGCAGCGCATCCACTCTCGGATCATCCTCGGGCTTCGAGAGCGGCTTTGCGCCGTTCAGCATGTCGTTACGGAAAACCGTCGTCACGGCGGCCTGCGCTTGCAATCTGTCCACGCCTGGCTTCAGCCGACCGATAACCACCAGCCACCAGCTGTAAATATCCGTCGCGCGCGTTTTTACCCATGGCTGAGAATTGATCTGCGGCAGCACGGAAAGTGGAACCCACGCATCGTAGACGCGCCCCGGGCTCAGGCTGTCGAATTGCGGGTCGGCTACGCCGATAATTGTGAACGGCACGTTGTTGAGGCTAACTGTTTTTTGAATCGCCGAGGGCGACCCGCCGAACTGGTGCTTCCAGTAGCCGTAGTTCAACACGACCACCGGTTGCGCGGAAACCGAATCGTCGCTGGGCGCAATCAGGCGTCCTGCAGCAGCACGAACGCCGAGCAGCGGAAAGAATCCGCCGGAAACCGCCTGCGCCCTAAGCACGCTCGCCGTTCCATTGCCGCTCAGGTCAACCTGACCGGCATAAGCGAATGCCGCGACGCTCGAGAAAGCGCTCACACGCGAGGCGACGTCGTTGAAGACGGGCATCGAAAGCGAGCAACCGGAAGATTCCCCTTTCCGCGATCCGCAGTCCCCGTAACTACTTTGGCCGTGAATATCGGGAGCCTTGCGGGCGCTCCATCGGAGAACCACGAGGTGCTGTGCATCCTGCACCGGTAGCCCGCGCATGAGTATGCCGTCAATTAGACTGAAAATCGCCGTGTTCGCGCCGATGCCCATCGCCAGCGTGAGGATGCCCACCGCGGTAAAGCCGGGGGATTTGCGCAACGTGCGCAGGCCATAGCGCAAGTCTTGAATCAGTGTCCCCATACCGCCTCCTGTCCGTGCACCAAGAGTATGAGGGAGCAATCGTATCGCAAGAAAGCCGCACCACTCCAGCTCATCCGATGGTTCCGAACGGATGGTCGCCAAAACAGGGAGTAATTCACCAGCACGGCAGATTCTGCGATCAGCTTTCTCGGGTCGGAACTCCAGTTTACGGGCGCAAGGGAACCGATGGGCGGTACCACAATTTCTATCGCCGGCTCACTCTATTCGCAAGTTGGAGAAGTAGGCTTCGGTATCTGACCCAGTCCATAACGCAATCCGGCCGTGGCTGTCTCCAAGTTTCAGCTCGTTCACGAGAAGGCTAGGCTGATCGGCGCCGTTCACATACAACTTGGCTTTCGTCCCCGAAACCACGATTTTGATCCTCGTCCAAGCCTTTTCCTCAATGTCGACATAGGATTCGTATACTCCCGGACTTTCCTGCCGCAAGCGGGACCACGGAAAATCTGGAAACGAACTGTATTGTGCGGAATGGTTCCGACGGAGTTGGTCGTCGGCGCGTCCGTTGGTGAAGCGCAAATAGAAGTGCTCAAACTTATCGACATCGCCTTGAATGCGAAAGGCAATTCCAATGAAGCCGCGGCTCTGGCTATTCGATCCTTGGCGTGGCATTCCAACCAAATAAAGTTCGATGGTCCCGTCCTTGAAGTCAGAGCCTTTGACAATGGCCAGCGACTCCCCTCCGGAAGGTCCGGCGGGGCCCATGGTCGAGTCGTCGTTGAGCATGTGGAGCGCTCGCCTGCCTTTGTAACTCGCGATGTCGGCTTTAACTTTCACCGGTTCCGCACCCGTCTCAGAAACACCCTTGATCTCCAGTCCATCGAGGGAATCGAGAGACAACGACTGAACTGTGGCCTGAGGCTTCGCGGGTGTCTCCGCATTGGCTTCGCCCGCACGCATTCCCGTTAGATGGATACACACCATAAGTGCTGCGGCAGTCATCTTCATCCAGGTTTTCGCATTCACAGTTAGATTCTCCGATTACTGGGCAGTCCCAAGCTTCTCTTTCGCGAGCCGTATTCCGCGGTCGAGCCAGCCCGACTCAATGCGGTTTTGCGTGTGCTGCTGCAAATATTCCATCGCCTTGATCCGGGCTTGTAGTGCGGGAGCGTTCTTCTCATCGTAGGCAAGGATCACATCGGTCAAATGCAGCGCCTCAACCGGCTTACCTGATTCGATCTTTTCGAGCGCCAGACGCGCCAGAGGCTCAGGCCCTCCAGCCATTTTGACCAGATCCGGATACACCGAAGCCGACGGGATCTCGTACATCGACGTGGGGTTTCCGTCGTACCAACCTGCGTATCCATCATAGATTCCGCGCACCGACCAGCTCACTTTCCCGAATATCTCCGTCAAATCGTATTGCGGCGGAAGCTTGATCTCTTGCATCAAGGTGAACACATCCTTGCCGTCATTCATTCCTTTCACCGTTTCATCATGAACATACTGGATCGCGTCGCGATAACGGGTGAGACGACGCGTGATCTCCGCGTTGCCCACAATAGGCTCTCCATGGCCGTTCAGCACGATTTCCGGTTTGAGGGAAAGAACCGTATCAAGGGAGTGAATCCAGTCCAGAGCCCAGCGAGGCTTCGTGCCACGAATCGCGTAGAGGTTAGGAAACGAGTTGGGTTCAGGGGTGGTAATACCAAAATAGTTGTCCCCGATAAAAGCCGCCTTATAGGCAGGAACCCAAACCGTCAAATGGTCGGGCGTTTCTCCCGGTGTGCTGAAGAGCTGAAATTCAATCCCTCCTAACGTGAATTTGTAGTTCTCATCAAACAGGATGTTCGGTTCGATTCTTCCGTCAAAGTTTCCCCGTGGGGATCCCGCCGGACCTGCCGCACGGTTGAAGGCTGCGGCATTGCGCGGAGCGAAGAATTCTTCCAGCCGGGTGACGTAATGCACGAACTCAACGTAATTCCTCTGCGCCACGACCTGCGTGCCTTGCTCTTTCCAAAGGGAGATTCCACCGATGTGATCCGCATGCGCGTGCGTGAGAATGATGTACTTAATCGGCTCGTGAGGCTCGCTATCGAAGATCTTTTTGACCTCTCCCGCTATTTCCGAGATAGCGGTATCGATCACCACATCTCCAGCGGGAGTCTTCACCAAATACACGTTGCCGGTCGCTGGCACCATGAAAATTGCATCATTGATTTTGACCGGCTTTTCGTCACCCTGGCCGAGGCAGCATGTGGCCAGAACTGTTCCGACGACAAAGCGCATTACAGCCCGAACGATTCGAGTCATCGATTTCTCCGTGGCATTGATGAGACGAGCGTCCGAGAAACTCGATAGCACTCCCAGTTGGGAAATTGATGACGGAGTTGGAATTGACAGTGACTGTTGTGTTGTTACGATGCTAATTTCCAAAGTAGGGGTGTTCGAAGAGGACCTCCCGGACTTGATCTCGCGGCACAACCACAGTTTTTTGAAACGCGATAGAGGCAAGCCAACTCCGAAGGCCAGGGCCTACTACGCCTCGCAAATGGAGTAAGTTGCACTTTTTCGCATACCGGCACTAAACCATGCGTGAATCAGCCCTGACTGTCCTATTGTGCTTGATGTTTTGCGTGCCGTTTGTGCTGGTTGGAATCAGCTACGCCGCAGCGCCCTCCGAACTGCCGGTGGTGCGGGGGTGGATCGGTCATACGGCACTTCTGGCGTCAAAATCACTGTTCATGGTTTTTCGCGTTCCCGTGATGAATCTGATCCACGGCCTTATGGCGGCCGTCATGCTCGCCCGCGCAACAGTTTTCGATAACATCGAACGGAGAACTTCTTACTCGAACATCTTCTTAACCCTCCTGTTCACCATTGCGCTCAAATCGGACTTCGAAGGTCTGGAGTTTTATGCACCCGCGTCGCCGACTCTCCAGCCTTATGCGAATTGGATTGGGTTCGGCACCTCGATGTGCATAGTGGTCGGTCTTTGTTTGACGATAATACGCGGCAGGAAAGTGCCCCTCCCTTGGCCGGAACTGCAATTAGCGATTCGGGACAAGATTGTTCTCTCCTGCTTGTTCGCTATCTACCTTGCAATTGTGGTCGCGTCTATATCCCGTGCACATCGAGTGCACGTCTTACCCTAGCTAGGTGTACGTACTTCCCATTTCCGGGTGCGCGAAAGGTCGGGCCATTCGGGACGCTTAATGCGGAGCACATTCGAACTCAGGTTGGTGAGAAACCTGATTCCAGAAATGGCAGCTTTGTCACGTGCGACTGTGCAATGATTAGACGCTTTATCGAACTGCTAACATTGCAGAAAATTAGTTGCCCATGAAAAGGAGAACTAATGATTCGATGGTTGAAGATTGCCTTGCTTGCATGCTGCGGGATTCTCTTGGCGGCCTCTCAGTCTCAACAGACCACGGACATGGCCGGTGCCCGGGCCAATGTTTCCAACGAAACAATAGAAGGTTTGGTTCGGGATGTCGCCTGCCCAATTCAGAATCTTGATAACCACCCGACGAGTATGAGCCGTAAGTGCGTACTGGATTGTGTGAAGGGTGGTTCGCCGCTCGTTATTCTAACCAAAGACGATCGGCTGTATTTCCCCATCTCTGCCAAGATGCCCGACACGGATCAACGGCAGGTACTCATGCCGTTTGTCGGCAAGTACGTGCGGGCAAGCGGGATTGTGTTTGAACGAAGCGGTACTCATGCCATCGTAGTCACCGAGATTAAGGAGATGAAAGAGGTCACCGTGAAGGATGACGAGGGATAGTTCAAGGGACGGTTGGCCTACCTTTAATCTTGCTGACATAACCATAGCTTTGCTGCCGACAGCATGAGATTGTGTTGAACAGCCTAAGCCACCCGGTCGTCGAAAAGAGTGGATAAGTGACTATCAAATCTTCACGGTTGATTTTTCATTCATGCCTTAAAGCCCGCACGGGTTGAATACGGGCCGCTCGCTGAGCAGGGCCCCACGCAGCCATTACCGCGACCAGCGAAAGCAGCAATCCCGAGCATAACAGCGTTAGGGGATCCGCCGGCCTTAAACCGAATAGCATGTCGACTAAGAAGCGGATCAGCAACAGCGCCGCGCTAAGACCAACCACGATGCCAGCTACGGCTAAGCCTACAGCCTCACCGAGAACCATCCGAAGCACCTGGTCTGCACGAGCACCGAGCGCCATGCGTACGCCAATCTCATTCACGCGCCGAGAGACACCTGCAGACACGACACCGTAGACTCCCACGCTTGCCAGCATCAGCGCGAGCACGCCAAAACCACTAGTTACAATTGCAAAGCTTCGCTCTGAGGCCAAATCTGCGTCGACCTGCTCTTCTTGTGTTCGCACATCAATGAGAGGCAGATCTTTATCCACCGCTTCGATTGTTTTGCGGATCTCCTTAGAAAAGCCCTTCGGATCGCCCTTTGTGCGCACTTCGAATGTCATACTTCGTATTGGCTCTTCCTGCTGCGTGTACAACAGGTAGAAAGTGGGTGGCTCCTGCTCGCGAATCCACGCATATTTTGTATCCGCGCAGACGCCAATGATCTCAAGGCGTTCGCCTTCTGGGTTCATACGAAAGAACGAAGCAATCGGATTTTTGTCGCCAAATTTCATCTGCGCCAGCGCTCGATTGATCACAGCAACCCTCGTCGAGGTCGATGTGTCACTGGAATTGAATGCGCGGCCATAGAGAACAGGAATTCCCATGGTCTGGAAAAAGTCTTGTCCAACCGAATTGAATTCAATTCGTTCTTTGCCGGCAAGACTGGGTTCACCTTCGGAGATAAAATCGCTGTTGGATCCACTCTGACCCAGTAAAGCCTCTTTCGACAACGTCACCGACTCAACGCCCGGCAGTGACCGAACTCTCTCCTCGATTTGATGGAGCACCTCTGTATTTTTCAGAACCGGATACCGCTTTGCCGATGGTTCAATGGCAAATAACAGCAAACCTTTCTTGTTAAAGCCCGGATCGAGGGCGTTCAGATTCGAGAGTGTCCTCACGAACAGTCCCGCGCTCACGAGCAGCAACATGCACAGTGCAACCTGGGCCGTTGCCAGCACCTTGCCGGGAAGGCCGTGGCGATGGCGGGTCATGGTCGTGCCGCCATCTTTAAGCCCAGCATTCATACTGTTGCGCGTCGCCTCCCACGCAGGCACTGCCCCAAAGCCGAGTCCAGAGAGCACAGCAACGAGTAGAGTGAACGCGAACACCTGCCAGTCAAAGCGAGCATGAAGTACCGCGGGTTCCCAGGACGATGAGAATAGGCGAGGAAGGACGTTACGGCTAAGATAGCCGAGCAGGAATCCCGCCGAACCACCCAATGCCGAAAGACATAAGCTCTCCGTGAGTAGCTGACGTACAACCCGGGCTCTGCCGGCACCCACCGCCAACCGGATGCTTATCTCCCGGCTGCGAGACGAGGAGCGAGCCAGCAGAAGGTTCGCAACGTTCACACAAGCCAGAAGCAGCACCAATCCTGCCAGCCCGAGAAGCAGGGGCATGGGGTGTTCGAGTTGTTGTGAAGCGTAATTCCAGCCGCGGCCTCCGGGAAGCAATAGTAGCGGTGGTATGGTGCGGCCAGGTGGAACGTCCATTGTCGACCTCACCGCCTGATTCAGACTGACAGCCAGAGAAGCGCGCGCTTGCGCCTCAGAGGTACCCGGCGCCATACGCCCCATAATCTGTATCCACCACGTCTTCGGATCCGATAGAAGGGAACTGGCCTTCCGCGGAAAAACCAGCGGCTGAGCACTCAGAGGAATGAATAGATCCTGCGGGTTGTGTACTCGCGACGCTCCCGAGAAGCCCTCGGGCGCAACGCCGATGATGGTGATCGGGACCAGATTGACCACGATCGTTTTGCCGACGACAAATGGTGAGCGGCTAAACTTGCGCTGCCAGAAAGAGTCGCTAATAACAGCAACTGCGGCATCGCTGCCTGCACTGTCGTCGGCATCATCGATCGTTCTCCCTAGCACAGTCCCGACTCCCAAGCTGCGAAAGAAGTTCCCAGAGACCAGTTCCGCAGTGACCACCTCGGCATGGCCATCGATGGTCGCGGAAAGATGCTCGAACTGCGTCAGGTCGACGAATGCAAAGAGTTCGCCAAGACTGTTATCTCTGCGCAGCAACTCCTGGTAGACGGGCCACGAGAACGATGCCAGAATGGTGCGCCCTTGCGGATCCGTATAGAAGTCCCCCCAAGTGCCCTCGCGAAGTACGGATCTCTCATCCTGCGCATATGCGAGCAACCGCAACTGCTCCGGATGGCGAACGGAAAGCTCATCGAACAGGGCTGCCTTAGCAAGCGTGAAGATCGTTGTATTGACACCAATACCTAGCGCCAGCGAAACGATGGAAATTACAGTCGTCGCACGACTCTTTGCGAGGATTCGAAAGGCGTAGCGTACATCCTGAACAATCGTTGAGGGCCATAAGAGGGCTCGTGCTTCTCTTTGGCGCTGTTCGAGCAAAGCCGCGTTGCCAAACTGACGTTGCGCCGCACGCATCGCGTCCGATTTGCTCATTCCCTGGCGGACATACGTCTCAGTGAGAAGCGCGATATGAGTCTCGATTTCGTCGCGGAATTCACGATTCGAACTTTCCTCCCCAAAGAGTCCGCGAAATCTCGACCAGAGCTGCAGAATGACGCGGGTCATGCTTGTCTCACGTCCTTAAGCCGCAGCACGCTCCCAACCACGCCGGAAAAGGTTTCCCAGTTGGAAGTTTCGATCGCCAGTTGTTTCGTTCCGCGCTTTGTGATCGAGTAAAACTTGGCCTTGCGATTATTTTCGGAGATGCCCCACTGAGACTTTATCAAGCCTTGCTGCTGAAGCCGCAATAACGAGGTATAAACCGTTCCCTCGTTCAGCTTCAGAACATTTTCGCTGATCTGTTCGATGCGACGCGCAATTCCAAATCCGTGCTGCGTTCCAAGGGCAGATAACGTTTTGAGGACCATCAAATCGAGTGTGCCCTGCAAAACTTCTGAAGTAGGATTCATCATGCTCCTTTGGACACTGCAAAGAAGCTACCACGACTCCTTTGCAATGTCCAAAGGTAGTTGATCCGGTCAGTAGACGTAGACCTAAGCCTGGCGATTGTGGCATCCGGAAAAGCCTGCGCCGCCAAAATGCTCTGGTATATTCCGTCGCGAATCGCTCAACCGGTGACTATTTTTCCACAGCAAAACTGCGTTGGTTGTGACGAACAACCTTGACCCTCGCTGCCGACGGCGCACAATGGCATCGTGCACGTCGCACCGCAAATCTGCTGGCAAGAGCGCAGGGACCAGCACAACCAAGCTGTCTTGCTAACTCCTTATTCCAGAATACTTTGTGGGAGATTTTGCAGAGAAGGGCATGGGGCTAGGGTTATAGCAGGCTTAGATTCAATAAGTTACGGATTGTGCCGGGAAAGAGCCTCGGGCGAGAAACGTTGCTAAGTAACTATTTTTCAAGATTTTATCGATAAAATCTTTGGATTCAAGATTTTGCGCAGAATAGAAGCAGCAAATCTGGCAAAGTCCCCTGTTTTGAAGATCTTGCGCAAATTGATGAAAAAATCTTCGAGCATCTTGGGCCGTATCGCAGCGCCTTCAATCGCTGATTCGCCAAGCGGTGGGTGATGCACCTGAAATCCTCTGGATCCACCTCGTCATGTGAGCCTGGTCTGCAAAGCCCGTATCTGCGGCGATGCTGCACAAGCGCTCGGAGCCTCGTGTGATCTGCAGCCAGGCTTCACGCGCCCGTAACTCAGCGCGCAAGACTGATGGTGTAACACCGTATGCTGTCGCAAATCGTCGAGACACGGTCTCTCGTGCCAAACCGTTGACTTCCGCCCACTCTCCAATTTCCGTGGATGCATTCTTCCGCAGATCCTGAAGTAAGAGATCGGGCCAGTCGTTTCTTTCTCCGGGCGAGCGGAGACTTTTATCAAGAAGTGCATTCTCCAGTAATAGAGTCGCGGCCCTGCAATCCCTTTCTGCGGTGCGGGCAAGTTCGTCAATGTTGTCGAGATGATAGAGGCCGCCAACGCCGCTTGTATCGGGCCACTCCAGTCTGATCAGCTTCACGCCAGCAGAGATCATTTGATTCGCATGGCAGTCCATCGCGGGATGGATGAGTACGTCGCTAGCGGTCGCCAGAACGCGGCCGTTGTAGCCTGCTTCCTCAAATTTGCCTGCCAGCACCACCGTCGCATAAGCGCGCAGATGCCGATGTCGTGGCAGGCTGAAGCTGCAAGGCAAAGTCTCCACTCCGGGAGTGATGCGACGAAAAAACGACTTGTTGGCGAGGCTGGACAACGTTGGCATGCTATCGGGATCATTGCACCACCGGCAAGATCAATCGTGGATGGAACTAGATCTCGGCACGTCAAATCCATTCAAGACAGAAAGCGATCAGCAAATCATCCTGAATGCAAAGTTCCTTAGACCTTGGGTGCCAATCAGACAGAGGAAGCAATTGAGTCATTACACGAGGGTTTCTTATCGGGAGCAAAATTCATGACGACGACCACCCGGCGATCGTTCCTTCACACCGCAATCGCCCTGGGCGCAAGCGCTGCATGGGGACAGCCATTTTCTGCTCACTCCAAAGTTCCATGGAGTGAGCGACGAGACTACTATCCGGAAGGCGTAGCGTCTGGCGATCCTGAAAGCAATAGCGTGTTGCTGTGGACTCGGCGCCCGCCCATGGCAGGCTCTGCTGTTGAGCAGTTGACGGCTGAGATCGCAGAAGATGAGTCGTTCACACGGGTGGTTGCTATTGCGAAGGCTGCTATCTCCGAAGCCTCAGACTGGACCTGCCGTGTGCTCGCTGGCGGACTGAAGCCGGCACGGATCTATTGGTATCGCTTCACCGATGCGAACGGTTACGGCAGCCGTGTGGGAAGAACCAGGACCGCTCCTTCTGATGACGACAGCCGACCCGTGCGATTTGTATTCGTGTCTTGTCAGAATGCAAATGACGGTGCGCAGAACGCGTACCGGCGAATGATCTTCGAGGACGAACGTGCCGCCGAGCCGGATCAAATAGGGTTCGTGCTGCACCTGGGTGATTTCATTTACGAAATCGTCTGGTATCCCGAAGATCGCCCGCAGGGAATGTACGATCGCCGTATTCGCGACATCGTGCGCTACGAACACGGGGAAAAAATCCGCGACTTTCATATCCCGACCGACGTTGGGGACTACCGGGCAATCTACCGCAGTTATCTTCATGACCCCGACCTGCAGGATGCGCGCGCTCGGTTTCCTTTTGTCTGCATGTGGGACAACCATGAGTTCAGCTGGATGGGTTGGCAAGGCCTGCAACGGTTTGGTGGTGCGGACCGTCCAGCGCAGACCCGCAAGGTTGCTGCGAACCAGGCGTTCTTCGAATATCAACCCGCGCGGCTGTACAAACCGAGCGGACCATCTCTAAACCAGTTTGATCCGCCACGAGTTGTCGACGCCCCAATTACACATTTCGACGATCACGGCCTTGGCCAGGAGCCCAACAATCTCACGGCGATCCACAGCCTTCGCGGATACCGGGCGTTACGCTGGGGCCGCAACATGGAGCTGATCGTGACCGATCAGCGAAGCTACCGTTCCGAGGAGCCTACGGATCGAGCGGAAGCCCAGGAATTCATGAGCGATGACTTTCCCGGGCTTATACCCCAGGAAGTGCTGGATATCCTGGATGCCGGAAGTGAGTACAAAGATGGACATCCACCAGTTACGATCAAGTACGGCGGCAAGGACATCGCCAACTTCCGCAAAGATCAACCAGCGACCAACATCTTGGGCGCGGAACAGAAGGCATGGTTTTTCGATCGCCTGAAGAAGTCGACAGCAACGTGGAAGATTTGGGGCGACACTGTTGCTACGCTCGATATGCGAGCCGATCCTCAGAATCTGCCGGCCGGCATGACAAAGCCGTGGCCGGGAGCAGGATTTGCCGGTTTCGATGCCAGCAACGGCACCGGGGATCACAGCACGGCGTATGCGGAGCGCGGCGAAATTTATGACTTCGTTCGCGAACACGGCATCACCGGGTTTGCGACAGTCGCGGGAGACCGGCATAGCTTCTGGGCGGGACTGGCTGCCAAGGGGCTCCCGCCGAAGTCCTTTGAACCAGTCGGAATTGCATTTGTAACCGGTTCGATTTCAGCGCCGGGAGTCATCGAAGCATTCGAACACAGTTTTCCGAAGGATCATCCACTTCGGCCTCTGTTCGTCGGTCAAGCACCAACCGACACGAAGGTTCAACCACTCATGAATATGTTGCTGCGGCATGGCGTACGTTCGTGCCTGGAGTATCTGCGCAGCGGAGACATTCAGAAAGCACGAGCGTTGTCGAATCCAGACCATTCACCTCACCTATCTTTTGTCGACATGGGAGGCCACGGCTACTCGGTCGTTCGAGTCACCAGCGATATGCTCGAGACGGAGTTTGTATGTATCCCGCGTCCGATCGAGCGCAGTGAGAAGCCTGACGGGGGCCCTATGCTGTATCGGACAAAACATCGAGCCCGGCTGTGGCGTAGGGGAGAAACACCGAAGCTGGAGACGCTGATCGTTGAAGGCGATCCCAAGTTCTCGGTCTAGACAAGCTTGACGCTCGGTCATCCTAGAGCGGCGAGAGTTCATCCTCCCGCTCTTCCTTGTTGTGTTGGACGAGTCTTTTCTCCAGAAACTTCCGCGCCAGATCCTGACCTCCCAAGCCAAACGCAATCGCCAAGCCAAGCATCGCCGCGCCAAACACCGTTGCGAAGGCGATCAGCATCGTCTGTTCAGCGACACCCAGCTCTTCGAATACCATGGAGAAGGCGAAGACGATAATCAGGACTCGGACGACCGTGCTCAGCAGGCGCGACGACCGATAGTTTGCGTTGACAGCGGCAAGCAGTGCCGCGCGCGAGAAGAAGCTGGCCGCGACCAATCCAAAGAAGAGAATCACCAAAGCAACAAACATCCGGGGCAGGAAAAGGAAAAACCGCGAGATGTACTCCTGCAAGCCCGCGATCCCCAGAACGTTTACGCCGAGAAGAACGAAGCCCACCCACGCGACCCAGAATACAAAGCGGCTTACCAATTCTGTGGAGGAAGGCAATGCAGCCTGATGCAGCAATTGCGTTGCTCCTGCATTTTCCGAAAGTTTAGAGAACTTGGTCAGACGCAGCAGGCTGCGCGCCACCAGTTTCAAAACATAGGCGATCCACCATCCAATCAAAACAATGATAAGCATCACGATCAGCCGGGGAAGGTAGTGGGCAATCTCCCTGGCCATCTCCTGGAAGGCTTGCGTCAGTTCGTTAACAATGATTTCCCGCATTGGCTTCTCACTTTCTGTCTGCCCAGACTTCAAGCAGATAAGGCTTCAGACGTTCGAAGTCGGCGCAAAGAGATTCTTCACGATGTTGGAGGTTCTGAGCAGAACCATTTCGATTTTCCGTGAGAAAAGTCAGACTTCTTCCGCGGTAAAGCGGAATTAGAGCCTGGATGATGTGGTCGCGATTAATGATCGATTTGTGGTAGGAAGCAACGAACTCGAAGATGGTCTTAGCCCACAGCTCCGCGGGATAGTCGAATTCGTTGATCCCGAGGGCCGCAATCCGTTGGAGTTCGGACAGCGAGGAGGATGAAAGAATCGAGCGGAGAACGGGTTCCAACTGCGCAACGCCAGTGGAGAACATCTCCAGCAACCGCCTGCGGTTGATGCGAGCTCCTTCGGGCTCGACTTCTGTGGCTGTTCCAAAAGTTGGCACATTTTCCGATCCGCTAATTACGCTCCAGACCGGGAAGTTACTATCCAGGGATGAGAACAGGGCACCGGCCGTCCTGCGCATAACGCTGACCACATCGTGAGCGCCTCGCGGTGAAGGTGCCTTTGTTCCCAAGAACGACTGGCAGACGCGGTACTTGGCCGTGACGGCCATGATGGTGATGGAGATTTCTGGTCCCATCTTGCCCCAGTCTTCGTTGCCAATTCCTCTTCCCAGGAAGTCGGTGACCAGGCGGCCCGAGATCGCGAATTCTGATCCGTAGGGCTCGCGTATTCGGTATCCGTAAATGGAGCGAGTCGCTGGGTAAAGCAAGTCTCGCACCAAGGCGCCTTCGAATTTCTGCCGGGTATAGATGGGGCAAACCAGGTCGAAGTTGTCGTGGTACACCGGGCGCACCAGACGTTGAAGCCAGTCGGGTTCGATCGTGGTCGACTCGGGCGAAATCAGGACACAAGCCTTGGCGCGCAGAAGATCGGCAGCCGCCAAGATCGTCTGCAACGCTTTGCTGGGATCAGGTGTGCGAGCGTAGGGAACGCTTATCGAATGCAGGGTGCGCAGTGCGTAGACTTTTGATTCACGCCACAAGTCGTCGATCGAAGCCTTCGCAACCAGTTCCGTAGTGCCATCTTGCGAACCCCCATCAGCATTGATGATGGCCACTCGTTCGCGCGGAAAACACTTGAGAGCTCCGGACTGAATGGCTCCTAAGACCGGCTCGATGGTCTTCGCGTTATTGTGGGTCGCTAGGCCGACGACAATGTCAACCTCGCCGACGTTGATGAGCTGGCGAAGGAAGTCATCGCTCAAAAGAGTTTCTTCCGCCAATTCGACCTCCGAGAGATGCCTTCAAAACGCTTCGCAATTGCCGTAGAGAGTTGTACTACTAGATCTGGCGCAGCCGGAACCAGTAAAACTGGTAAGGACCCATCGTCAGAAAGTATGGCAGGTCGCCAATCCGGGGAAAGATATTGCGGCCAAACATTTCAATCAGGATGTTTCCCTTATATCGGCGCAGATCCAGTTCAACAGACTGCGCTGCGCTTGAAAGATTGTTTACGATCAGGATCGTCTCCTTGCCCAACTTCCGGACGTAAGCCAGGATTCGATGATTCGCTGGATAAAGGAATTCGATCGACCCCGAGCCAAATACCGGACTCGAACGCCGGATTCCGAGGATATGCTGCATCCATGATAAGAGTGAATGCGATGTGCGTTTTTGAGACAAGACGTTCACAGCCTGGTATCCATAGACCGGGTTGAGGATGGGGGGAGAGTACAGTCTTTCCGGGTCTGCATTCGAAAAACCACCGTTCCAACCGCCGCTCCACTGCATGGGAGTTCTTACCCCGTTACGGTCTCCAAGATAAATATTATCGCCCATGCCGATCTCGTCGCCGTAGTAGATGATGGGAGTTCCGGGCAGAGACATCAGCATTCCGTTCATCAGCTCAATTCGGCGGCGATCGTTGTCGAGCAACGGAGCTAAACGCCGACGGATGCCGAGATTCAAGCGCATCGCTTTGTCGCCGGCATAAATGTCGTACATGTAGTCGCGCTCGATGTCGGTCACCATTTCCAGCGTCAACTCGTCGTGATTTCGCAGGAAGAGGCACCACTGACAGGATGGGGGAATCTCGGGCGTTTGCTGCAGAATTTCGGTAATCGGTTTGCGGTCTTCCAGGCGCAGTCCCATGAACATCCGGGGCATCAATGGGAAGTGAAAGGCCATGTGGAATTCATCGCCGTCGCCGAAGTATGGGCGAAGGTCAGCCGGCCATTGATTGGCTTCGGCCAGCAACATAGCACCGGGGAATTCTTGGTCCACTCGTTTGCGGAGGTCACGAATGATCGCGTGAGTTTCCGGCAGGTTCTCGCAGTTTGTACCTTCGCGCTCGATCAAGTATGGGACCGCATCCAGCCGGAATCCATCGACACCAAGTTCGAGCCAGAACTTCATCACCTTCCACATTTCTTCGCGCACGGCCGGGTTGTCGTAGTTCAGGTCGGGCTGATGGCTGAAGAACCTGTGCCAGAAATGCGACTTGGAAATGGGGTCCCACGCCCAGTTCGACATCTCGGTGTCGAGAAAGATGATTCGGGTCCCGCGATATTTCGAGTCAGTCTCGCTCCAGACATACCAATCACGCTTGGGATTGTCCTGAGAGCTACGGGACTCCTGGAACCAGGGATGTTGGTCAGAGGTATGGTTGAGCACCATCTCGATGATCACGCGGATGCCGCGGTCATGCGCGATGGAGAGGAAACTCTTGAAATCCTCCAGCGTTCCGTAGCTGGGATGGACGGAGTAGTAGTCCGCGATGTCATATCCGTCATCGCGCAGCGGAGAAGGGAAGAATGGCATCAACCAAATTGCGTTGACACCAAGCTCCTGCACATAATCCAGTCTTTGCGCGAGACCAGCGAAATCTCCAATGCCGTCTCCATTGGCGTCGACAAAGCTGCGGACGTGCACCTGATAAATGATCGCATTCTTGTACCAACCTGCTTCGAGCTTAAGAGACAACCCATTCCTCCTGACAAAGATCCAGAACGGGCGGCGTTCAGGGCACGATTAGGATAGCAGCCAGTCAGCGTGCCGTGTCACTTGGCCGCATACGGGTTCAGCGATCGTAGAGTGTGACCATTTCGCGTAAGCGCGTTGCCAATGCTGAGGTCAGCGCTTCTGGTCGGAAGCGCCACCGCCAGTTTCCTTTCGCAGTGCCGGGCAGATTCATCCGTGCTTCGGCACCGAGGCCAAGCAAATCCTGCAAAGGAATGATGGCCAGATCGGCAACGGAAGCGAGGATCGAGCGAATCAGGACCCAATGGATCGGTTCATCGGTAAAGTTCAGGTAGGCGCGGGCAAACGCGTGCTCTTTGGCTACCTCGTCCGCAGTGCGCGTACTGTCACCGATGCCGGAACTGTTCCACCAACCTACGGTCGTATCGTTGTCGTGCGTACCGGTATAGGCCGCCAATTGCCGCTCATAATTGTGGGGACGGAAAGATGGGCCTTGAGGGTCTTTGCCGAATGCGAATTGAAGGATTGCCATGCCGGGAAAATCGAATCGATGTCGGATTGACTCGACTTCAGGTGTAATCACTCCTAGGTTCTCAGCAATGATCGGGAGATCGCCGAATTCACGCTCGAGGGCCTCGAAAAAATTAGCGCCCGGTCCTTTGACCCACCGACCATTGATCGCCGTTGTCTCCTCACCAGGCACCTCCCAATAAGCTTCGAATCCCCGGAAATGATCGATGCGAACTGCGTCATACAATTCCAGGGCAGCGCGAAAGCGCTCGATCCACCACCGGTATCCGCTCTCTTGGAGCCGGTCCCAACGGTAAAGCGGATTGCCCCAGCATTGGCCGGTTGCGCTGAAGTAGTCCGGAGGAACGCCGGCAATCTTTAGTGGTTGTCCGTCAGCGGACAACTGAAAGTATTCTCGGTTTGTCCAGACATCGGCGCTGTCGAGGGCGACGTAGATCGGGAGGTCACCAATGATGCGAATTCCGGCTTCGTGGGCGTAGGTTTGCACTGCCTTCCATTGGCGGAAAAATACGAACTGGGAGTACTGGGCTGTGAATGACGCTTCCTTCAGGCGCCCCCCGGCGGCGCTCAGCGCATCCGGCGTGCGTTGGGCAATATCGCGAGGCCATTTATTCCAGGCAATGCCGTCGTGCTCTTGCTTGCATGCCATGAACAAGGCAAAATCCGGCAGCCACGCTTGATTCTTTGCGCAGAAATCCTCAAAGGCATGACGATCCTCAGGGCTGGCATCAATCTGAAATCGGTGCGCCGCCTTTGTAAGTAAGGCGGTTTTCCACTGGATCACGCTGTCGAAATCAACAGAATCTTTCGGGAAGCCAGGCTGGCTAAGAAGGTCGGAGGCTTCGAGAACCCCCTGCTCCACCAATTTTTCGAGGCTAATCAAAAGGTGGTTCCCAGCATGTGCGGAGAAGCATTGAAATGGTGAATCGCCGTAGCCAGTGGGGTTGAGCGGGAGAACCTGCCACAGCTTTTGCCCCGCATCTTTCAAGAAATCGATAAACGCGAACGCCGCGGGTCCGAAATCACCAATGCCGGACGAGCCGGGAAGGCAGGTGGGATGGAGCAGAATGCCGCTAGCGCGTGGGAATCGCATGCTGAACCGAATTCCGAGTGGTGAACCTCGGACAGGATAAATCACTGGTAGATAGCTTTGCCGATACGGTTTTGCCTGTATGAACGGGATTGACAACATGGTTGTTGGCACAGCGAATGGTTGTTGCACTGTTGATCCGTCATCTGAATGATGGAAGGGTCGAGCTGTCGACAATCATAAGGCCCACAGCGAGCCATCGACTTGTACCTGCGGACTATTGCTTTTGCAGATTCTGAATCTTTTCCGAGATTCCGAGCTGTTTCAATATTTCCGGCTTGGCTTCATCGACTGCCAGCGGCTCATGGCACGTGTTGCAGTCCTGCGTGATGCTTTGACCGTCGCTGGCTGTATGCGATCCATCGTGACAACGGAAGCACCCGGGGAAATCTGTGTGTCCCAGATTGTTGGGATACGTTCCCCATGAAACTCTCAGTTCTGGAAAGACGTTGCGGTTGTAGATCGCAAGAACAGCCCTGCCCGCCTGACGGATGTCTTCCGACCGTTTTGCGGAGAGGTCGGCGTAGTTCTGTTGATAAAAGCTGGTGAACGCCAAGGGTATTTGGGTCGCTGCTTCCTTTTGTGTGGCATAGGTCCTCTTCAGCACCTCCACCCCTTGTTTCTTGACGAACGGTAGAGTCACCGAAATCTCCCCCAGCGCGAGCGCCCTGTTCATCGCACGCTCTGGCAGATCAAAAGTGTGCGACGGCCGGTTGTGGCAGTCGACGCATTGCATTTCGAACTTGGGCAGGGCGTTGAGGGCATCGCTCTTGGTGTTAGCGCTGGCAAAAGTTTGAACGTTACCCGTTTGGTCGTTCCGATATTCAACCCAGGGGATCGTCTGGCGCTCCGGATCCGATGCCCCGAAGTGGATATGAATGCCCGGGCCAAAATGCGCGCCGTGAATACCCGGAATGCGGTTTCCGCCGACCATCATCAACAGCACCGTATCTGTCCGAGTGTTTCCTTCGTCTTCAGCGTAGTTGCTGAGAACCCGGAGTCGCACACCCGCGAAGTGTTGCGGCCAGTGGCAGTTCTCGCACGTTTCTCTCGCTGGTACGAGTCGATTGCTGGCAAGAGCTGAAGGGACTGGCTTCGGCGCGGTCGCAAATACAGTTTGGAAGAGCTGACGAAGCCCGCTGGCTTTGCTGTTAAACCATCCTGCCGCGCCGGGAGCAACATGGCACTCTACACATTCCACGCGAGAGTGGGGAGAGTTTTGATAGGCGGCAAACTGAGGGGCCATGCTGTGGCAGCTCGATCCGCAGAATTGTGGGGTGTCCATGTATGAGACCGCGCGATAGGTAAGCTGAGTTCCAATCA
>Ga0126376_10000397_pt1 | contig 21004 bp, 19 predicted proteins | sample PanSoiMetPlot_15_FD_92760 | JGI IMG/M metagenome (GOLD analysis project Ga0126376, IMG submission 92760) | Tropical forest soil microbial communities from Panama - MetaG Plot_15 | ecosystem: Environmental > Terrestrial > Soil > Tropical forest > Bulk soil | place: Panama | collected 2016-02-17
GGTATCCATTTCGTCGTGCTCGCCGGGCTGAAGTCGACCCTCGCCGGTCAGATTTGGATACCGTTTGCCGACATAATTGAGCGTGCCGGAAAGGAGGATCGCAGTAAGGCTGCCGAGCATCACCGGAGGCAGAACATGAGCGAACATGTCGCCCTGGGGCTCGCCGAGAATCTCTGAATAACCGACGGAAAGCGGGATCGCGCCCTCGCCGACACCGCCGGCCATGATTGGAATTACCACGAAGAAGAACGTGTGATAGGCCCCCAATCCAAGCAGCGTGCCGACCAGCGTACCGATGATTCCGGCGGCGATCGAGCCAATCGCTAGCGGCACGAATATTTTGAAAAATCCTTGCACCAGAACCCGGCGGTCCATACTCAGGATACTGCCGACGATGATGCAAGCGATGAACAGGTAAAGGAAGTTAGTGTACTTGGTAAATTCGATGACCGATTTTTCGATTTGCGGCGGCAGCACCTTGTAATAAGCAAGCGCAGAGGGGATAAAAGTAGCAAAGATCGCGGGCGCTCCGATATTGCGTAGCACGGGCAAACGTTTGCCGACTTCAGCGCAGGTGAAACCGCCAATCACCAAAACTGCGATCATGATGGAGATCTCGCCCTTGATATCGCCAGTGAAGGCAAAGCCAGCGAGCAGCGCGATGAGAATGACGTAGATTGGGATCGGGATGATCCCGATTCGCAGATCGACGATCTTCCACCAGCCTTGCGGCCACCACCGGGCGTGCAACATGTCTTGCGAAGCCGAGACGGAGACGCTCTGCTGCATGGTCTGCTCCAAATTTTCCCTTCATCGAACAGTGTGAAGGCGTTGCTTTCGCGAAGTCACTATCAATCTTGGATCCTGTTGAGATTGATCTCAGGTCGACGCTCGTCCGTCTCTAGATCGCTGTTTGTCGGATCGTCGAAGAGGATTGTTGCGCGCTTGATGAAGCGGCCGTCAAAAGTCTTTTGCAGATCAATATTTTTGTCTTTGAGATCGGGATCGAACGTTGCCATCATCTTAATAGCGCTGTTCATTCCCTGGCGGGTGATGATCCCAGTGCGCGAATAGACCAACAGGTTGGCTTTCAGCGCTTTGACGTAGATCTCTCGGTCGCCGAGAAAATAGTCGGCTGGCACGGTATCGGCGATCTCATCCGTCGTTGCGGTCGCGATCCAGCGCAGTGTCTTGTAAAACGCGTTGACCAGCGCCTGCATCGTCGCCGGATTGGCGGCAATGAACTCATTCTTGGCATAGAGCACTGCCGCCGGGTTGGTGCCCCCGAAGATCTCGTAATTTACCCGCGGAAAGCGGGTATCGGCGACAATTCGTGCCGTTCCGTCTTGCTGCAGTCGGGTGATGACCGGATCGAAGTTGGAGATTGCGTGGATCTCCCCAGCCGTTATCGCGTTGACGGCCTGCTCTCCGCCGCCTACGCCGACGAACGAAGCATCGTTCGGCGCCAGACCGGCCCTCGCCATTAGGTAGAGTACAAAGAAGTGGCTGGAAGAGTTCGGGGCTGTCACACCGATCTTGAGGCCCTTGAGATCGGCATAGGACTTGAAAGGCTGGTCCTTGCCAACAGCAAGCACGACGCCGGGAAACCGACCAAGCTCAATCACGGCGCGGACGTCGTGCCCCGAGGTTTGCGCCCGCAGTATGTGCTCGTACGCGCCAACCGCGATATCGACAGAGCCTTCAAGCAGGGCATCGAACGATTGTCCACCGCCTTCAAAATCATTTATTGCGATGGCAAGTCCGTAATCGCGGAAATGTCCGCGCCTCTCCGCGATGGTCACCGGCAAATAATAGAGATGCGCCTTGTTGGCGACACCAAGCTTGAGCGAGGAGCGCTCAAGTTGTTGCCCATGGGCTGAATCAACAAAAGCCGTGCACAGCAGCAGGCTTGCGATTCCCCCGGAGAATGCCCGACGATTGTAGTGCATTTCTGCCATGGCCCCGCCAAAGGGCAGCACTGTTGCGGCATGATCGCGCCATAACGATCTTCTTGGCAACAGATAAATCTGGCGTAGCGGGGAACGCGCGATCGTTTCATCTCGCCGATCTACAGGCCTGCGACTCGCGGAGCCCCGCAGGCGAAGAGCCCTGGCCGATTGTGTTGAGCTGGCGTCGGTAGATGTCCTCCTCTGGCCCTTAGATGAGGTAGTCGGCCCAGCGTTTGTGAATAGCTGAAAATTTTTGGGTGCTGCGCATCAAGCAGATAGCGAAACGAGGTCCGTGTCTACGCCTCAAACATCAGAAGGAGAAGCGCAGCGCGCAGTGTTGTGCCGGACTGTAGGGATGTGAAGCGTTCTTCAACCAAACGTCGTGTATTGAGTGTTACATCTCCCACAGTGATGGCGACCCCCGCACAAGCAAACTCATACCTTTGGACGTCAGATCCAAACAGCCTTCGACATCAACAATAATATTTTCATCAAGCAGGTGACGGACCAAAATTTTTTGTGTCGTTTTGCCCGTCAAGCGAATCTCCTTCAGAGCCAATAGCTCGTGCCGTGACAGATTTGTCATTAGGTCCCGCCTTTTTCTCGACTGGGAGTGTGGAGTGAAGTAGCCGCTCGTTGTGACAGCGCTACGACGCCATCGCAGCAATCACGTGTCGATCAATAAACAATCGAATCAACAATTCGTTAACGACATCTGAGGGTAATTTTACCGAAGAGGGGAAGCCTTGGCAGCTTCCCGGCCAGGTCGTTCAAATTCTGTATGCCGCTTGGGCGTCAGGATCGAGCGTGAACAGTTCCTGCGGGTGCGATACGCCGCGCAGAGCATATCGTCCCACCGAAACGAGCCGGCGTTTAATGTCTCCGACATTGGCGAACGCCGCTGACATTAGAACGGGCTGATCGACCGAACGACACATAGCCGCAATGCGGCTCGCCTCGTTCACGGCCGGACCCAGAACGGTAAAGTCTAGCCGCTCGCGGCTTCCAACATTGCCATAGAAGACTTTGCCGACATGCAAACCAAGGTACATGTCAGTCACTGGCTTGCCTTCCGCCGTGCGGACCTGTTTCAATTCGGCAATACCTTGGCGGGCGGCGATTGCGGCGAATAATGCCGCGGTACATGCGTGTGTGCGGTCTTCGGCGGCGAAGATAGCAAGAGTGCCGTCGCCGATCAGCTTGAGTACATCACCGCCATGTTCGTGGATCGCTGAGACGATAACGTCGGAATATTCGTTCAACAATGGGATTACCTGTTCTGGCGCTGTGTCAGTGATACCGGTGAAGCCTCTCAAATCGCTGAACCAAACGACGGCGTCGATTCGCTCCGCAATGCCGCGCACGATTCGCCCGCTTAACACGCGCCGGCCGGCGTCGCGGCCAAGATAGGTTTCCATCAGCGTTCGGGTCATGCGCGCGAGCGATACTGATTTGATGGCAAGCGCGAGGGACGGCACGAGATGTTTAAGTGTGGCGATTTGGCCGTCGCTGAACCCGGCGGGCACACGTGTTGCCCACGACGAGTACACGCCATCCATTTCGCCGATCACACCTTCAGGGGCAAAGCGGGTGATGATCGCGACGTAGTCGGTCATCCCCGCTGCGAGCCACTCAGACAGCAGCGAGAACTCGTCTTTAGTGTCAGCATTCAGGTGGCGGCGCAGCAGCGACGCGCCGGTTTGCAGCATGGTGTAGTGTGCACTGCGCCGCCAGACATCAGTCGCCTGTACATCCAAAGATACGGGACCGGGCGTGTCGCGGCCTTCCGAGCTAGTCCGACCGTATTCGTGCATGGCTGATTCGTCAGGACTGTAGCCCCAGCGGAAGAGCCGGCCTTCGTAGATGGGATGGAGCGTGTCGATAAACACATGGACGCGACCGAGCGGAATACCAGCCGCGACGCAACGGTCGCAGAACATAGAAACGATATCAGTTTCAGGAGTGCCCGCGAGGCCGGCTTGGGCCATCCATGCTGACAATTCGTTGAAGAGGACTTCATTCATGGCGCGATCATACAGGAATTTGCTGTGAGAACGCGCTTCGCAGTTGTGCTGCGCTCTTTGAGCTCGAGGAGACTCCACCTCGTGAATCCCTCTAACTGTTGACGGACATTCTGTCTGTGTACGGTAGTGTACTACTTCAATCGCAAATCATTCTTTTTGTGATCGACGACACAGCAATGCCGACTGATCGAAAATACTGTGGGGTTAACTCGAGGGCGAAAGCTCGCACGAAAAGCCAAGAGGAGACCCCCTATGCGCATCCTGTTCGGCATCCCGATTGCAGTCGTTCTTCTAGTTGGAGTCTGGTGGACTTTTCCAATTCAGGCGAAACAGCAATATCACCCCATTTCAATGGATCCGCTCGGCATGATGACCACCACAACCAACTTGCCGGTCGACCCACAATACGATCAGGGCACAGTTTTTCTGCCCGACGGAGTGCATTACAATTAGGGAACCCAACCCCCTAAGCAATGAGAATGCACAACGCTTGGCCCCGGTCGCTTCTCCTGCGACCGGGGCTTTTCGTACTGAAGCAATGTCCTTCGTGGGGATTTGCAAAGACTGCGACTGCTCTAAACGGTAGCTTCACGGTTCCTCGCAATAGACGTTCTGCATACATCCGGTTTCCTGCGGCGTGTATTTGCGGAGACCACTCATATTGAGCTCTCTGCGCAACAGGGCGACGTTAAGTTGATAATCCTTGAGCGCGTTTGAGAGGCAAGTGCTAACGAATTTGCGGCTCGCGGGCCAGCTGATCTTCTTGCCCTTCGCCTCCGCCTTGCAGGCAACAATCGCCTGCTTTACGGCAATCTTCTGGATTTCGGCCGGGTTGAGTTTGACCGCCTTTGCGACACAATCGCTGACGAATCTGCGGCTCGCGGGCCAACTGACCTTTTTCTCCTTGGCCTCCGCCTTGCATGCAGCGGTCGCCTCTTTTAGGTCAACTGTCTCGGCGCCGGACGTCGTCGCGGCGTCCGCAGGGGTAGGCGTCAAAATGGTACCACCAGCAACAACAGTGGCGATGATACCGGCACATAAAGCCGTCGCGAAATAATTCATGATTACCCTCCCTGGAGATGCACCTCCCAAGTCATTTCTTCTTTGACGGTCGAGATTCGAACCACGACGCCTAGCGGCACAATTGGACTTCGGTCCAACTCGATTTTGCAATTTCGACGTCAAATAACCTATTCAAATGGGTTTTACGAGCCGAGCCGAATAGAAGGAGCCGAGCATGTCCTCGCTAATTCCAGACGCCGCGGCCCTCGAGAGAAGGCTTGCAGGCTTGCCCGTCGTTAAGCATCAGGCCCGCGAATCTGTCCTAACAGCCGGTTCAAAGACGGGCAGGCTGCTTTTCCTCAGGAGCGGCGCCGTGGAGGTCATCAAGGATGGTGTCCAGATCGCCAACGTGTCGGCACCCGGCTCGGTGTTCGGCGAACAGGCCGTCCTCTTAGATCAGCCCCATACTGCTGACGTGAGGACCCTGGAGCAATCTGAGTTCTATGTCGCCGACGCTTCGGCGATGCTTGCTGGCGATCCAACCGTTGCCCTCTACGTCGCCGCAATCCTCGCGCGCCGACTTGACGCCGCCAATCGATCGCTCATCGAAGTTAAGGGCCAGGTGCAAGCCGGCGAACCTCTCAGCGTGATCGGCAAGACGGTCGAAAAGGTGGAGGAGTTGTTGAGCTACAGCGGCGATGCCAGCCTCGTATACGCTGGCTATCCTTATGATCCATTTCGGCCTGAAAAATCGATGCATTGAAGAACGCCGCCCCGGTCGTCACAGAAGCGATGCCAGGGATCGTCTTGCTTCGCTGCGTCATCCTCTCTCAAGCCAAAATGTCGACTTTTGACCCAAGGCGGACTAACGGGTAGTGACAAGCTCTGCTGAGATTGTCGCAAGTTCGCTTTCTAGGGTCGCAATGCGAAGGCGGAGCTGGTCGTCGTTGAGCTGCATGAATGCACTTGCCGCTTTGTCGGCAAGCTCCGCCAGCATGGAGCGCTCGTCATGGCTCAGGGCATTACCGGTCGCGTGTGGTCCATACAGCGCTAACCCCAAGCAACGCAGTTGGTCGCCCACGGGAACGGCGAGAATCGGCTGCATTAATCCACTGGGAAGGTGATTGCGCGCGGCAGCGGCGGGGTCGATATCATATGGCCGCCGGTGAGCGTGTGCTGGTTCGAGCAATGGATCGTTTGGATCGAGTATCCGCGTCGCGTGATCCCAGGACTGATCAGCGGCGGTGCGCTGGAAAATATGGTTCTGCTCGCGAAAGATGCTCGCAGAGGCCAGCCCGAGGGCGTCATGCACTCCCAGGACGAGCTGTGCTTCAATTTCGCCAAAGCTCTTTGCTTGCAAAACAGCGTCGCCGAGCTCTTCTCCGGCTTTTTCGACGGAACGATTGAAAAACCAATCTAGGTAATGGACGGCGATGTCGTGTATTTTCGTGATCAAAAAAAGAATAATAGCGGCGATTCCGATCCAAGCCCAAGCCGGCAAAGTGATTTTCTCGCTGATCCCTTCGCGAATATGATCTATCCCCTCGTGCAAGAAGAGAATCGGCAGGCTGAGAAGCAGGCCCAGAATGGTCACACGACGCAAAGGGATGCTTACTGTCACGACGTAAGGTTTGCGCAAAGCCTCGGTAACGAGAAGGCAAAGCACGCCGTTGATGAGATAAAGTAGACCCCATAATTGCTCGGGCGCCGAATAATCAGGCCATAGAAAGGTAAGAAGCGTTGTGGTTGTACCGGCATCTGCGAAGACGAGTGCTGGCAATCCAATCAGGCAGCCCCAGATCACCCAGCGCAGGCGCTGGTAATCCTGTGGCGGTAGATCACGCTGGCGCGCGAGCAGAATCGCAAATCCCCAAATAGCGACCACAAGGCCGCTTAGTACACCGACCCTTGTTATTATTTCCGTGCGATAGCCCAAAAGGTTTGCGTAGCTGAGCGCCAGCAGTAGTACCAGCAGGATTGCGACGAAGGGCAAACTCCGTTCAACCGGCCGCCACCGCGGCGAGATTTCATCTGTTGGTGCTCTCAGCGCGAACCAGATGAAGCCTGTCAGGCCGACGCCCTGCGCTATGGCGCCCACAAGATTCTGCGCGAGCAAAGCAATTGGTGAGTAGAGCTGCAAGAGCGCGTAATATTGTGCGGACTGGCCTGGATTGAACCAGATGACGTAAAGGAAAAACCCCCACGTCATCATTCCCGGTCTTGTCCAGACGAGCCATGCGGCGGCTAGAATAACGAGCACCGCTGCAAGCTGATCAAGGAGCAAAACCGTCAGCACCCATCCGTCATACGGCCGCTGTTTTGCGACGATGTCGATTTCCCGCGCTGGTCGGTCGGGATTGGCGGCCATCACGAGTTCGGCGTGCCGCTGATTGGTGACGAGGCGAAAGCCTCCCAAGGCCGCCATCGCACTCGCACATCTGAGAGTATTTATGGGGATGCAGCGCATCTGCTCCAGATCAAGCCGGTCACCGGCACGTAGACCGGCCTGAAAAGCGGGGGAATCCGTTTGTTTGCGAAACGGTCCCTGTACATCGGTGATGATGCCGTCGTTGTTGGCGTAAAAACCGAATGATCCCAGCGGCTGATACACCCGATAGAAATCGGGAATGATCATCGCCAGCGCCCACAACGTGAACGCCACAAGTAGAGCGCGACCCACGATGTGCCTATGACTGCGCATCTCGTCGTCATTTTCTACGATCCGATGCAGGAAGCCAACGGGCTTGCATGCCATGGACCTCGTCAACTGTAGCTATCCGAATACTTCATTCGGGCATCGCGGCGCGGTCCACAAACCAATTTAGGCGACCAATGGGACGAATTCGCGCAGCGGGTGGCGCCGTGCTTCCTGCTCGGATTTGTGCCAAAATGTTTTTCTTGCTCGCGCCCATCACTAGGAAGGCGAGATTGCGACTACTCTCGAGTGCGCCGTAGGTGAGAGTGATACGAGTCTCTGGCGTTTCGCCAACAACCGCGAGAACCCACCGGCGCTCCTCTCGTAGCGCGGCGCTGCCTGGAAACAGTGAGGCAGTGTGCCCGTTCTCACCAACGCCCAGGAGAGTCACATCGAAAAGCGGTCGATCCACATCAAGTTGTTCCGAGCCATAATAACGTTGCAGCAGCGTTTGATAGTTGGCCGCGGCCTGCGCGGGAGATAGTCCCTCAGTAAGGATTGGATGAATGCGATCCCTGGACACCGGAACGCGTGAAAAAAGTGCGTCGTAGGCCATGCCATAGTTACTATCGGGATGGTCATGCGGCACGAAGCGCTCGTCGCCCCAAAACCAAACGGTGCGATTCCACGGAAAGCGCGAGGCAACAGGATGGCTGGCAAGCTCGTGATAAAGATGACGCGGGGTCGATCCGCCGGACAGACAGATTGCGAACGCATGCTCGGAAGCGCGTGCGAGCATGCAGAGCCACTCGGCAGCATGCTCGGCAGTCGCTTCGGCGGTCTCGAAAATACGCCATTCGCCCAATTCTGCGGTATGACTAGGCATGCAGGTCTGAGTGCTTCCAAAGACGAATACCGCCGACAAACGCCTTTTCGTTTCCGCCGCGCTCCGTCCGTGGCGGTAATTTCTTGACCTTGCGAGCGTTGCCTCCGCCGAGCACGATGTACTCCGGCTCGAGCGCCGCGCTCAGTGCTTTGACTACGTTATTCACGTGCTTGCGCCACTTTTTCAACCCAAGACGCTTGAGCCCGCGCCTGCCGAGATAGTCTTCAAAGCTCTTTCGTTTTTTGTAACGCAGATGAGCTATCTCCATTGGTTCGATCACACCATCAATAATCATTGCTGAGCCCAACCCGGTGCCCAGGCCAAGGAACAACATGCGGCCGCCGTGATAGCTGCCAAGCGCCTGCATTGCCGCGTCGTTGACGACCTTCGCGGGACGATGAAGCGCCTCGGCAAAGTCAAAACCTGCCCAGCCTGACCCAAGATTGTAGGGTTCGGCGATGGGCCGATTGCCGGCGACCGGGCCGGGATACCCGACCGAGACAAGTTGGTAGGCCCAGCCATTCGTCAGCCTTTTGATCTTCGCGACCATGGCCTTGGCAGTCAGCTTCGGTCCGGATTCAAATTCGCAGTGTCGACGCGGAATACTCAACTCCAATTTGACGTGTGTGCCACCGATATCTATGACAAGAATTGCCGGTTGCTTGCCGTGCGAGCGGTTGGCTTGCTCAGGCGGCATTGCTAGGCCCGTTTTTGCACTGGCCTGGCAGCGATCGGATGAATGTCCTGTTTGGCCGCCACCGGGTCGTGCCAAGGACCTACACCCTTCGCGATGTCTTCTGACTGGCGGGGCCCCCAAGTATTTGGTTCGTAGTTGTATAGTGGCGTGCCAGAGTTGAGAATCGAGTCGACGACCCGCCACTGCGCTTCGGCACTGTCCTCGCGCGAGAACAACGACAGATCACCCTTCATGGCGTCGCCAATCAGCCGCTCATAGGCGTCCATTTCTTCGACGCCTTGATGCAACACGTTGAGCTCGACATCCTCGCCGGCCATCGCCTCACCCGGAGTCTTGGCCCTGGCACCGATCGCAATCACAACATCCGGCGAGACCCGGAAGCGAAAATAATTGGCTCGGCCCGGCTTGTCGCCCTTGAAGATTTCTTGCGGCGGCAAATCCAAATCGACGATGACCTCGGTTGCGGTCACCGCGAGACGTTTCCCCGCACGCACAAGGAATGGTACTCCATGCCAGCGCCAGGAGTCGACGTAAAGACGCAAAGCCGCGAATGTTTCGACCTCGGAATTGGCAGAAACGCCAGGCTCGTTGCGATAGCCGTGATATTGCCCGCGTACCAATTCTGATGGTTGCAAGGGCCGGATCGAATTGAACAGTTTGACCTTCTCATCGCGAATATAGCTGCTTTCGCTGCTGATGGGACATTCCATCGCCAGGATCGCCACGATCTGCAAAAGGTGGTTTTGAATGACGTCGCGTATCGCACCGACCTCCTCATAAAAACGTCCGCGCGTTCCTACGCCAAAATTTTCCGCCATCGTGATCTGCACGCTGTGCACATAGTGCCGATTCCACAGCGGCTCCAGAAAGGCGTTCGCGAAGCGGAAATAAAGTAGGTTTTGCACGGCCTCCTTGCCGAGAAAGTGATCGATCCGGAATATTGAGCTTTCGGGAAATACCTTATGCAGCGTTCGGTTGAGCTGACGGGCGGATGTGAGGTCCCGCCCGAAAGGTTTTTCGACGACTACACGAGCTTTCGCAGAACAACCGGATCCGCCGAGGCTCTCAACGACCGTGGGAAATGTACTCGGCGGGATCGCTAGATAAAAAAGCGGCCGCTTGCTGGAGCCAAGCACTGACCGCATAGTCCTGAACGTCTCGATGTTCTTGTAGTCGCCTTCGACATACTTCAGCAGGCCTGTAAAACGTTTGGCGACCTGTCGATCAAAGCGCTCCGACCGACCAATTGCGTCAAGCACATGCGCTTTGAAGTCATCTAGAGACCATCGAGACCTCGCGACCCCGATGACAGGAGCATTGAGTCGTCCGCGGCGAAACATCGCATAAAGCGCGGGGAAAATCTTTTTGTGCGCGAGGTCGCCGCTCGCGCCGAACAAGACCAGGGCATCCGATTGCGCCGGTGTCATCTCTTGTCCTAACGAGTAGCCGACACCTTTTTGTTCAACTTAAGTTCCACATGACCGCCGAATTCATGAAGCATGGCGGACAGGAGCCTGTCGGCAAAATCGGCCTGGCCTCGAGAGGCGAAACGCCCGTAAAGAGCGCTGCTCAGGGCATAGGCCGGCACGCACAATATTGGCGCCCATTCGCCCAAGTCCGACGACGGCAATTTGCATGGTTCGATCCTCTTACAGCAACGCTTGTCGCACCGCGTCCTTCAAATGCTTCAAACCAACGTCAACATCGGCCCCCAAATGCACGCGGATTGCGCGACGCTTGCGCTCGTTGAGAACTGAAAAATCGCCGCGCGCCTGCGCTGCGATTACCGCTCCAAAACTGTATTTGCGGCCCGGGACAGGCAAATCGTTGCCTACATCGCAAGTGACTTGCAGGAAGACCCCCTCGTTAGGGCCTCCTTTGTAAGCCTGACCGGTCGAATGCAAAAAGCGCGGGCCAAAACCGACGCACGTAGCCACATGTTTGGCGTCGCGAATTGTTGTTCGAATCTCCTGTAGTGCGCTCTCGTGTGCCTCGTCGCGCGCGATGTAGGCAAGTAGTGCGCAATAATCGCCGGCGCCCAGCCGCGCCAGATGAGCCCTGAGCGATCCGGCAAGGGTTGCGTTATCGACGACTTGCTTCAAGGCTTCGGCATTGGTGGAGTCGGCAAAGACCTTGATCCCGTTCTCCTGAAATAGGGGCGTTTCAGAAGGCAGCATACCACTTCGTTCGTAGGCGTTGGTTAAAGCACGCGTCTTGATCTTGCTGGCTTCCACATCGGGCTGATCGAAGGGATTGATGGAGATGATCGCACCCGCGACCGCGGTTGCAATTTCCCAGCGGAAAAATTCCTGTCCAAGGTGATAGCGATCGGAGAGATCCATCTGCACGATCGGATGACCGGCGCCTTCGAGCGCTGCGATGGCATCATCCTGGTTCTTGTCCGATTCGCCCGCGAGCCGGATGTAGGCAAATATGCGGTCCTGTCCGTAGCTGTTCGGTGATGCAAGAGGCTCCGCATCGACGGGAATGAGTCCTTTGCCCTGCTTGCCCGTCGACTCCGCCAGCAATTGCTCAAGCCAGGCACCGAAATCGGCTATGCCTGGCGAGGCAACAATGGTGACCTTGTTGCGTCCTCGCCGGGCGGCTTCGGCCAAAACGGTTCCGAGCACGACGCCCGGGTTGTCTGCGGGCGGCACGGGCGCTCCGCACGAGTTTGCCATTTTCTGCGCCGAGGCCAAGAACTTGCTGACGTCGAGACCGATTACTGCAGCCGGAACCATGCCGAAATTCGAAAGAACGGAATAGCGGCCGCCGATACTGGCGTTTCCGAAAGTGAGATAGCGGAAACGATCACGCTCTGCGGTAGTCTGAAGCTCGGAACCAGGGTCTGTTATGGCAATGAAATGTGAGCCAATCCGATCAGCGCCGACCACAGCCCTCACACGTTCGAAGAAATAGTGCTTCAGGATGTTCGGCTCGAGCGTGCTGCCAGACTTGCTCGATACGATGAACAGGGTTCGAACCGGATCGATCACCTCCTCGACGGCACGAATTTGCTCGGGATCGGTTGAGTCGAGCACAATCAATTCAGGATGACCGCGCGAGCGTCCGAATGTTTTTGCCAAAACCTCGGATCCGAGGCTCGATCCGCCCATCCCAAGCAACACAGCATGTAGAAAGTGCTCTCGGCGAATATCTGCGGCGAGACCATTCAATTCGTCGATATGCTGTCGTTCGCGACGAATGACATCGAGCCAGCCAACCCATTGCCCCTCATCATGGCCAGTCCATAGTGCGGCATCTCCTGTCCAAAGACGGCGGACATTACCGGCCTTCCGCCACTGATTAAGGGAGGAGTCGACCGCCTTACCAAGGTCAGCCGGAAGTCTTACCGATTGAGTGTTGAGCTTGTCTCCCAATACTGCGGCGCGTTTGCGCGCGAGTGCTCCGAGAAGTTTGTCAAATGCGTCCGCAAATTGCCGCACGCCATCTTCCGTTAGCTTTGCCGTCACCTCGTCAATCGAAATGCCGCAATCTGCAAGGGTCGCCATGACCTGCTCGGCGTCTGCGATGTCCTGCTCAAGGGTCGGTTTCACGCGGCCATGATCACGAAACGCGTCTACGGTCCCCGGCGGCATCGTATTGATCGTGTCTCGGCCGATAAGCTCTTCGACATAGAGCACGTCACTGAGACCTGGCGTTTTCGTGATTGTGCTGGCCCAGAGCAATCGGTGAACCCGCGCGCCGCGCGCGTGCAATTTTTGCCAGCGTGCGCCGGCAAACAAGCGCTTGTAGCGCTGGTATGCGAGCTTCGCATTGGCGATTGCGACTTGGCCGCGCAGGCCTGAAAGCAATCGCCGCTTCTCCTCGTTGGTATCCCGAAGCTGTTCGACAATCTTGTCCACTGCCACATCGATTCGACTGACGAAGAAACTCGCTACACTCGAGATCCGGGCCGGATCGCCACCGTGCGCGACGAACTGCTCAAGTCCAGCCAAATAGGCTTCCACAACCTCTTCGTAAATTTGCTGCGAGAACAATAGCGTGATGTTGACATTGATGCCTTCGGCCGTGAGCTGACGGATCGCCGGCAGACCTGGCTTGGTCGCGGGCACTTTCACCATGAGATTGGGCCGGTCGACCGCCTTGGCGAGACGTTTTGCCTCGGCCACGGTCGCCTCCGTATCCATTGCGAGATAGGGCGACACCTCGATGCTAACGAACCCGTCAGCCCCTCGTGTCTCTTCGAAGACCGGCCGGAGATCTTCGGTTGCCCTTTGAATGTCTTCGATGGCGAGATGTTCATAGAGCGCCATGACATCGAGGTCACGGCTCTGTTCCGCAGCCCGCAATGACTTGTCGTAATCCTGGCTTTCAGCGATTGCTTTTTCGAAAATCGATGGATTTGACGTTACACCAGTCAGCCCGTCTTCTTCCACAAGCCGCTTCAGCCCACCCTCGGCCAGAAAACGCCGAGACAGAAAATCCAGCCACACGACCTGCCCTTCATTGCGCAACGATTTGAGCGGGTTTGGGCGTGTCGTTTTTTGCTGCGGACGGTTCATCGTCGTTCTTTCAACGGCGCGATTTGCTGTTTTGCTGCGGCGACGACGACGTCACGTGTAAAGCCAAATTTGTTGAGCAAATCTTTTATGGGTGCCGACGCGCCAAACGAATGCATGCCAATGCTGACGCCACGCGGGCCAACATACCGATCCCAACCGAGCACGGAGCCCATCTCGACCGAAACCCGCTCATAGATATCGGGCGGCAGCACACGGTCGCGATAAGAGCGATCCTGTTTCTCGAACAGTTCCCAGGACGGCATGCTCACGACTCGTGAAGCAATACGGTCTGCTTTCAACGCTTCATGCGCGTCGACGCATAGAGAGACCTCACTGCCGGTACCGATCAGGATGACATCGGGAATCCTGCCGTAGGTATCGGCGAGGACATATGCACCGTGCTTCACGCCGTCCGCAGGGGCGTATTTCGACCGATCGAAGGTTGGCAATGACTGGCGACTGAGAATGAGGCAGGCCGGTTGATCCTTCAGGCCGATGACCACGCGAAATGCCTCTGTCACTTCATTGGCGTCAGCCGGCCGTAAGACTATCATCCCTGGAATTGCTCTAAGTCCGACAAGCTGCTCGATCGGCTGGTGCGTCGGGCCATCCTCGCCGAGACCGATTGAATCATGGGTAAATACATAGATAACGGGAAGCTGCATCAATGCGCTAAGACGGATGGCTGGTTTCATGTAGTCGGAAAAAATCAGGAAACTTGAGCCGCAAGCACGAAGCTTCGACAGCGTGAGGCCACTTAGAATTGTACCCATCGCATGCTCGCGCACTCCGAAATGGAGATTGCGCCCGCCCGGGTTATCTCTCTCAAGATCGCCGGCGCCGTCGAATGTCAGGCGCGTTTTTGTTGATGGAGCCAGGTCGGCGGATCCTGCGACGAGCCAAGGATGGTGTTGGGCAAGGATATTGAGCACCTTGCCCGCTGCTTCACGACTCGCGATTCCTTTGGCATCAGCGGGAAACTTCGGCAGGTCGGTGTCCCATCCCGTCGGAAGCTCGCCATTCTCCATCTGTTGAAGACGAACGGCCAGCCCCGGGTGCGCGTCACGGTACGCCGCAAGTTGCGTGAACCACGCCTTGCGCAGTGGCCGGCAACGCGCAGCAATCGTATCGTGAACATGGTCTTTCACGCCGTCGGGAACCAGAAAATTGCTGTTTTCGGGCCAGCCATAGCTTCGCTTGGCAAGGCGAACTTCTTGCTCGCCCAGCGGTTCGCCATGGGCGGCGCTAGTATCCTGCTTATGAGGCGCGCCAAATCCGATATGGCTATCGACGATAATAAGAGTTGGCGCATCATTACGATTCTGGAATGCCTCAAGAGATTGCGCCAACTGCTCCGTGTTGTTGGCGTCGCCGACCCGGCGCACGATCCAATGGTAGCCGCGAAACCGCGTCGCCACGTCTTCGCTGAAAGCAAGGTCCGTCTTTCCCTCGATCGTGATGCGGTTGCTGTCGTAGATCCAACACAGATTCCCCAGCCCGAGATGGCCCGCGAGCGAAGCGGCTTCGCTCGCGACCCCTTCCATCATGTCTCCGTCGCTGCACAAGGCATAAACCTTGAAATCAAACATCGAGAAGTGCGGCCGGTTGAAGTGCCGACCGAGCCAACGAGCCGCGATGGCCATACCGACGCTGTTGCCGCATCCCTGTCCTAGCGGGCCTGTGGTCGTTTCGACGCCAGTGGTGTGCCTAAATTCGGGGTGGCCAGGACATCTTCCGTCGAGCTGGCGAAACCTTTTGATGTCCTCGAGGCCTACAGCCGGGCTTCCAAGCACGTCATTGTTTTTGTCGACAGCCTTTACACCTGCGAGATGAAGCATCGAGTAAAGGAGCATCGACGCGTGACCATTTGACAACACGAAGCGATCGCGATTGGGCCAGATCGGATCGTCGGGGTCGAAACGCAGAAATCGCTGCCACAGCGTGTACATCACCGGAGCGAGTGCCATGGGCGTGCCCGGATGACCTGAATTGGCCTGTTGAACCGCGTCGATCGAAAGCGTGCGAATGGTATTTATGCAGAGGTTATCGAGCGATGTCCGATCGAATGCGCGCAGGGGCACGTCTACGTGAGGGTCAATGCTCGAAACTGGTCTAGCGGGCATCTTAGACTTGCCGCGATCTGGAAGTCCGTTATCCGCAATCGTCAAGGATTCGGATAAGCCCCTATTCAAGAACTGCTATGCGGGGTTCTGGGTTCCAACTTTGTCGCGCGATCGCTTGTCGTGCTTTTTTCCAGACTGTGCTGGGCCTAAGTGTCGTCAGGCGATGCAAGGTTGGGGCGCAACCAATCGCCAAGGCAGCGCGTGGAACTTTTTTCCGCCGAGCGCAATTATCTTCGCAAGAGCGGATCTGCGCTTGATTCCTTGACGCCACTTGGTGCGTGCAAACGCTCAAATTCCGGCATTGCGTGGCTTACGCGGAGGCCACAGTGGCCGCACAAGCCGAGTGCATGTCGCCGGTGGTGACGTATCTTTACCGTCCAATACCTGGCTACATCGCCCTTATACCGTCATCCTCGACGCCGTTGTGGCAACTGTGCTGACCCCAATTTTCAACGGTATGATTGCAGCAGCGAACTCTGGCGACTGACTATTATGCTTGAGTACGACGCGATATTGGCCCTGAGCGGATTTTCCAACTTGCAATGAAGCAAACGGGTCGCTTTCAGAGACATTTCAGCCTGGGCTCGTGAGTGCTAAGCTGGCGTGCCTACTAGCTCTGGGAGGCCGCTGTCATGGCTGTCTCGTACACCCTCGACCAGTATGTGAGCGACCTGCGGGCAATCACCGCCAAAGAAACTGATCCGGTCAAAATCACCGACCTAATCGCGCCGCTCGCCAAGAAATTTGCTCAATCGCCGGCACTGAGCCGCCCCGAATACCGTGAATGCGACGATAGGCAGGGCTTCGGTGTGCACCTCTTGCATGAAGAGCCCAATCACGATCTAGCCGTCTTCCTGGTTTCGTGGCTGCCCAATCGAGGAACAACCCCACATAACCACAAAACTTGGGCAGTGGTGGTCGGTATCGAAGGCCAAGAAGAGGAGATTAACTACGACCGGGTCGACGACGGCGCCATGCCTGGCTATGCCGATTTGAAGCGGAGTGGCAAGCAAGTGATGACTGCTGGCGACATTGCGCGCTGTTACCCTGAACATATTCACAGCGTCTGGAATGTTGGCAAAGACATTTCAATGTCGCTGCATACTTATGGCCGGCACATCAACTACACTGGTCGCTCGGAATTCGATCTGCAGCATAAGCGCGAAAAGCCTTATGTAGTTAAGGTCGCTGACGACGAGCGTGCGCAGGCATAGATGTCGCCAAGGGCGAGACAGTACCGAATGCTGCTGGATATGCTCTTCTGGCCCAAAGCTGACATTGCTGCGCTAGGAGCCACCTTCTAAACTAATAAAGTTAGCCCGGGCGACCTCCATGGCCGAAGACCGCGTCGATCGAAGGCTTGCGGCGATTTTTGCAGCCGACATCGCCGGTTACAGCCGATTGATGGGTACCGATGAAGAAGGCACGTTGCGGCAACTCAAAGCACATCGCAGAGAACTGGTCGATCCCAAGATAACAGAACACCGTGGTCGAATTGTTAAAACCACGGGAGATGGGATGCTGGTGGAATTCGTTAGCGTTGTTGACGCAGTGCGCTGCGCCGTCGACATTCAGCGCGGCATGTTTGAGCGCAACAACGATGTCCCAACTGAAAAGCGTATCCAATTCCGTGTCGGCATTAATGTTGGCGATATTATCATTGATGGCGACGACATTTATGGCGACGGTGTCAACGTGGCGGCTCGTCTAGAAACTCTTGCCGATCCTGGCGGCATCATGGTTTCGCGCGTCGTATATGACCAAGTACAAGACAAGTTAGGTTTCGAATTCGACGACATGGGCGAGCAAGCCGTCAAAAATATTGCCCGACCAATCGGGGTTCACCGGGTACATTTGACTGAGCAGTTGCCACGATCAGTTGCACCTGCTGGCAAGATGGAGCGGGCAGCCTCCGAACGGCCTTCCATCGCTGTGTTACCGTTCGCCAACATGAGCGGCGATCCTGAACAGGAATATTTCGCCGACGGGATTTCCGAGGATGTCATCACTGGCTTGTCCAAGCTGCGCTGGTTTTTTGTCATCGCACGCAATTCTTCCTTCGCCTACAAAGGCAAAGCCGTCGACGTGAAGCGTACCGCACGCGAGCTTGGCGTTCGCTACGTGTTGGAAGGCAGCGTTCGCAAGGGCGGTAACCGTGTACGTATCGTTACCCAGCCCATCGATGCGGCGACCGGCAATCACTTCTGGGCCGATCGCTACGATGGCGACTTGACCGATGTGTTTGCCCTGCAGGACGAGATTACTAAGAAAGTCGTAGCCGCCATCGAGCCAAGACTTTTGGAGGCTGAAGGTCTGCGCTCGCAAAGCCGTTCGTCTGGCGATCTCGGCGCCTGGGACATGGTAATGCAAGCGAACTCCTTATTTTGGCGACTGACCAAGACCGAGGGCGAGGCTGCAATTGCAATATTGAAAAAAACTGTCGAGCTCTATCCGGAGTACGCGCCGGCGCATAGCATGCTTGCCTTTGCAATGTTGGTCTCGCGGTTGTTTGGCTGGACTTTGGTAGCTCCGCCGGTGAAGGAGGCCGCACTCCTCGCCAAACGCGCGGCTGAGCTCGACGACAGCGATCCCTGGGCGCATCTCGCACTCGGCTATGTGGCCTACATGATGCGGCGCTCCGACGACGCGAAGCAGGAATACCAACGGGCTATCGATCTCAACCCGAATTTCGCCGCCGCTTATGGCTATCTCGGTTGGGCGCTCGCGTTGGCGGGCCGAACGGACGAAGCAATTGCGTTTTTGGAGCAAGCCATCCGAATGAGCCCGCAGGATCCACAAAACGCGATTTTCAACAATGCGCTCGCGGTCGCACATTACCTCGCGGGCCGATATACCGAGGCCGTCAGTTTCGCCAGAAAGGCAGTACAGCAGCGTGATGGAATAACTTCAGGTCATCGCATTCTCGTTGCGAGTCTTGCTAAGGCCGACCAACGTGACGAGGCGGGCGCAGCGTTGCAACGCCTAAGGGAATTACAGCCAAATGTCTCCATCGCCTGGTGTGAGGAGAACATTCCGTACCCCCTCGAACAAATGCCGAAATTCCTTGACGGCTTGCGGAAGGCTGGGTTGCAGTAAAGATCAAATATCTCAAACCTAAAGCGCACAACAGTTGTCACTGGCATCGGCACTTCCCGAGCACCGGCACGGATTGCTACCATCACGTTCCTGAGCCTCGGGAGAGGATATGAGGCGGCGCGAATTCATCGTTCTGATCGGCGGTGCGGTAGCGGCATGCCCGCTCACAGGGCGCGCGCAGCAGAGTGAGCATGTGCGGCGCATTGGCGTGCTTATGAATTTGTCCGAAAACGATCCCCAAACACTGGCTCGCCGGACTGCATTCCTGCAAGCGCTTGAGGAACTAGGTTGGAGTGAAGGACGTAATCTGAAAATCGATTACCGCTGGGGCGAAGGAGATCCAGACCGCCATCGTAAGAACGCTGCGGAATTGGTAGCGCTCGCGCCCGACGTAATCCTGGCCCATGGCAGCCCGATCATGCGGCCACTGATGCGGGCTACCCGCAGCGTTCCAATCGTGTTCGTGTCGGTGGCCGATCCGGTCGGGGGAGGCTTCGTCGATAGCCTTGCGCGACCGGGCGGTAACGCTACGGGCTTTGCTCTGTTCGAATACGGCACCAGCAGCAAATGGCTGGAACTGCTTAAGCAGATTTCGCCGAACGTAAGTCGTGTTGCGGTTGTTCGGGACCCCGATCAACCTTCGGGCGGAGGTCAGTTGGGTGCAATTCAGGCCGTGGCTGCCTCATTGAAGATTGATTTGATTCCAATTGATGTTCGCGACGAACACGAAATAGAGCGCGCGATAACCGCTTTTGCGCGCCAGCCAAACGGCGGAATGATCGTTACGGCCGCAGCTTTGGCACAGATCCATCGCAGCGTGATCATCGCTCTCGCGGCTCGCCATCGACTGCCCGCGGTCTACCCTGGGAGTTTGTACGTGGTCGATGGTGGTTTGCTGTCTTATGGGCCCGATCCGGTCGACCAATACCGGCGTGCGGCGGGTTACGTCGATCGTATTCTCAAAGGCGAGAAGCCCTCTGAATTGCCCGTGCAAGCCCCCACAAAGTTTGAATTGATGATTAATCTCAAGACCGCTAAGGCGCTAAGCCTGGCTTTACCACCGTCGTTGCTCGCGCGCGCCGACGAGGTGATCGAATAAGGGGGGCGATGTCCGCTATTTGCGGTAGAGGACATCCGCCCCGACAACAGAGCGACTCGCAATCAATTGCCGCCCCAATTTTGGTCTCGCATCAACTGAAAACGAATATTTGGATCTGGATCGGTACCGAGATCTCGCCCATCCCAACTGTAGATTTCAATCGGTTGTCGGCCTTGAGCGGCGTAAGCGTCGGAACCAGATCGTGCGTAGTGATGCGGTGTCTTCCCTTTGTGAACTGTGGCGGCAAGTGCTGGTGTGGCTGTCAGGACCGCCACACTGGCGACCGCAGAAAGAAGTTTGATTGTGCCCGAAATCATGGGGTGCCTTTCGCTTGAATTGGTGCGTCGCCCTGCATTGTACGTAGCAGGGCCTTGTGGGCACGCTAGGACGCGCCAATCAATTTGATTTGTTGTTCTTCGCAATCAGTTGATGGACTAACGCACTGCCGAGGTTTTTTCGGGTTTCGTTGTGCGGCGTTCTGGTACCGTTACTGAATAATCCTCGCGCACTTCGCCATTCCGTCTTTGAACGCCCTGTTGAATGTCCGCCTCCAGGGGAAGCAAACAATTTTTCCAAAAGCGGACGTCAGGCATCAATCCGGTCCGTAAACGCCAATCATTGGGCCCAACGGCAGGAAGTTGCTATTCCGCCTCAGCGCGGGCGAATAAAAGCTTGTCGCGCTACCACCATCCAAAAACAGAGCATTCTTGCACGTAAGCCTATCCCGGAAGAGACGCGCGAACTCGCCGAACGAAATTTCTGATTCCGATACGGCGAACACAACTAAGTTAGGGTCGCGGCTGCCCACACCGGTTCGGTATTTTCTTGATCCGCCATAGCGAACGAAGCGTGCATGCACTTTCCCGTCAATGACCAGCATCGGTCCTGACTGGGTGGCGAAGTCTACCTGAGGTCTTCGCTTAATGAACGAGCGAGTTTCCAGGATGCCGGCAACCTCTCCGGTCAC
>Ga0126376_10000399_pt1 | contig 20957 bp, 17 predicted proteins | sample PanSoiMetPlot_15_FD_92760 | JGI IMG/M metagenome (GOLD analysis project Ga0126376, IMG submission 92760) | Tropical forest soil microbial communities from Panama - MetaG Plot_15 | ecosystem: Environmental > Terrestrial > Soil > Tropical forest > Bulk soil | place: Panama | collected 2016-02-17
AGCTGCAAAGCGGATTCTGAGTGTAGGCGATGTTACGGAACCTTGACTTGGCTTTCTGGCGGGCGCAGAATCACGTCGAATCCCAGCTATCTTCGTTCACGCGGCCAACGGTACCGAGTTGTCCTTCTGGGGAACTCGCGCATTGAACCAGAGTGAGTCGGCACTGGAGGTTTTGACATGTGACACGTTGAGATCAACGTGATAGTTGGAATCGGACATAACTGCCCACATCTCAGCGACAGGGACTGGTGTATATGTTCACCGGAGCGGGGCGCCGCTTTTCTCTCGCAAACCTGTTTGAATCGCCGGCGTCACCCCAACGGATGCTGGCGCTGGAAGGAATGCGCGGTGTCGCCGCCCTGATGGTATTTTTCGTGCATTTCTACGCGCGGCTGGGCCTTTATGCGCGACCGAACTCCCTGATCAAGGCGAGCGCATATTTCGCGGGTGTGGTCGGTAACGTCGGCGTCGACATCTTCTTCGTCATCAGCGGCTTCCTGATGTACGGCATCGTGATGCGAAAGCCGACTTCTATCCTGACCTATCTTGGCCGCCGAGTCCGGCGTCTGTACCCCGTCTTCCTTTTCGTATTCGTGGTATACGGCGCGCTCTCCTACGTCATGCCCATGGAGTCGCGGATTCCGCGAGCGCCCAAAGCAGCCGTGGAATATCTGTTTCTGAATCTCGCGATGCTGCCCGGCATGCTTCCGATTACGCCCCTCGTCCGGGTGGCATGGTCGCTCAGTTACGAGTGGTTCTATTATCTGATCCTTCCCTTCAGCATGTGGGCGTTTCGACTGCGGCGCTGGTCTGCAGGATGGCGAATCGGCTTTGTGCTGGCGCTATGCGTATTGCAATATGTTCTTTGCGCACTCCACTGGAACTCTCACCCACACCTGATCATGTTTGGCGCGCGTGCCTGTGGGAATTGGCCACCAACTTCGGCAGCGCTCGATATCTTGGCTGGCGCGGCGAAGCGTTTACCATCGGCCTTGTCATCTTTGCCCTGACTTGGATGGGACTCAGCGCCAAATACCATCTACGCGTTGCGCTCAACCATGCAGGAATTCCACCAGTGAACACGCCGCTGCTTTTCGTCAGCTTCTTCGCACTCGCTCTTTACTCACTGTTCTACAACGGAATCCTTAGCAGGTTCTTCTCCGTCACGCGACTGCGCTGGGTAGGGAATACCAGTTACTCGTATTATCTGATCCATGGACTGACGCTGCGATTCGTTGCCAGGTCGATGGGTTACGCATTCGGAACTCAGCCACTGCCTGCCGTCCTGTTTCTGCTGCTCTGCGCGGGCGCGATGCTCGCGACGATCGTGGTAGGTGCTTTGCTTTTTCTTGCAGTCGAGAAGCCACTCTCGATGGCGTCCCCAAAGCCAAACTTGGCCTACATGCCGCGTCCGGTGGAGGTTCCCACCCCAGCGCTCACCAGCGGATTGCAAGACATGAAGCCTGTTCGCCGTTCGAACCTAGGCTAGTGGGCTTCTTGTCCTGAAGTAAATTCCGTCCACGGGCCAGCCTTCATATTGTGCAACAGCGTCTTCTGCCACGCATACTCCGGGCAGGAATGTTTCTAAGAGTGCGGTCCTCAACGACAGTCTTTCACGTTGTGAAGTAATAACTATTGTTATCAGGCCATAGCGCTCAAAACCCCTGCCGCGGGATTTTGAGTGAAATGGCGATTTTGCGCCAATCGAGTTCCTGTTGAAAAACGGTGTATCATGCCCTCGCCATGGTGAATCTCGCCCCCGCGATTCTCAACGGATGGAAAGAGATCGCGAACTTTTTGGGAAAGGGAGTTCGCACGGTGCAGCGTTATGAACGCGAAATGGGTTTACCCATCCATCGTCCTTCTGGAACATCCGGTGGAGCAGTTATTGGCATCCAATCTGAACTCTCCAGCTGGGTTAGCAGCGGCCGTAAGAGAGGAGATTCAATGCCAAGGCGTCGTGCTTTAAACGGCCGAACAAATAAACTTAGGGCGGATTTTCTGACCATTGATTCTGAAGTCGGTCTCACCTTTTCGAACCTCGCGTTGACGGCAACATCCCCGGAGAAGAAAAGACGCACGGCTCAAACTGCTCGGAAAGCCTACGATACGATCATGCGACTAAGGGAGGACGCCGACTTAAGTGACGCGGAAGAGAGCAGACTGGAGGCTAACCTTCGTCGGCTGAAAAGCGAACTCGAAAGTCTCGGCCAAAAATTCTAGCCTATTTTGGAACGCTCTCGTCGCCGCGGCGGTCAGGCCGCATGATCCTGATTTGGGAGGAGTCGGCAAGAGCCGCGACTTGGGCGGTTATCTGGGACTGCAACCGGGACGCAGGAACTCGGGAGAGAGCGAGCCGCAACTACGCATCAGCAAAGAGGGCGATCCGTATTTGCGAACGCTGCTGGTGCAGGGAGCGCGGCATATTCTGGGACCGTTCGGCATTGACTGCGATCTTAGACGCTTAGACCAGCGCGTCGGGCAGCAAGACTGAAGACTCGAAGCTCTCAGCCAAGCGCGTTGAGCGCTTGATCGGTTGTGACCAAGCGCGCCCCGAGCCGCTGCAACTCGGCGACCGTCGACTCGCCGTCCTCGCGCTTCAGAGTTTCGATCGCATCCTTTACCACCGCGACCCGTCGCCCTCTTTCGAGCAGACCCTTCGCCGCAAAACTCACGCAGTACTCGGTAACCACTCCGAACACCACAAACTCGGCGCGGTCCCCCAGGCGTTGGACGACCTTATGGGCGTGCCGGCTCTCGAAGATATTGAGTGTCTGCTTTTCCAGCAGAATCTGTTTGTGTTGCGAAAGATCCTCAGGGAATTTCGCAGAGTCCGTGTTTTCCACCCGAATCACGTTGTCCGTTAGCGCTTCGGGTACGAGCTCTGATCCAGACGTCCCTTTCACACAGTGTGGAGGAAAAGTTTTGAACTCGGGATCGTTCGGAGCATGGAAATCCCCGTGTGACACCAGGAATACCTTTCCTTGGCGCGCTGCATCGGTGAGTCGCCGAATATTAGGCAGCAACTTCTCCGCCCCGGGTACATACAAATTTCCTCCCGGCAACATGAAGTCTCTTTGCACATCTACTTCCCAAAATACAAAGTCGCGCGAAACCATTTGCGTCCTTCCTTGAAAACGCCGAGCGTAACATTATTATTTCAGCTCTGACAACACCACGACATCCCTTCACCCACATAGAAGCGTCGCGTATGATTTGTTGGCTTATTCATCTCGGGGATAAACACCATGAGCCACGATGCGGCAGCACCTGCGGCTTCCTGCAAGTTGGTCATCCGCAATATCGGACTGCTTCTTAGCGGCGACCTCGACCACCCAATTCTTGATGCCGACACGGTGGTGGCAGTTGATGGCAAGATTCAAGCCGTTGGCCAACAGAAAGATGTTGACATCACCGCCGCAACCACCACGATCGACGCCAAGGGCACAGCGCTCGCTCCTGGACTGATCGACAGCCACGTGCACCCGGTCTGCGGCGACTGGACGCCGCGCCAGAATCAACTTGGCTGGATCGATAGCTGCCTGCACGGAGGCGTCACGACGATGGTCTCTGCCGGTGAGGTGCACACGCCCGGACGTCCGAAAGATGTTGTTGGACTGAAAGCGATGGCGGTCTTCGCGCAGCGAGCCTTTCAGGCATTTCGTCCGGGAGGCGTGAAGATCTACGCGGGCGCTCCGGTCCTGGAGCAAGGCATGGTCGAAGACGACTTCAAGGAACTCGCCGCCGCTGGCGTGAAGTTTCTCGGAGAAGTCGGCCTGGGCAGCGTGAAAGACGGCACGACCGGACGCCGCATGGTGGCATGGGCGCGCAAGTACGGCATCCAGAGCACGATTCACACAGGAGGTCCGTCGATTCCGGGATCGAGCCTCATTGACAAAGATATGGTGCTCGAAACCGACGCCGACGTGATAGGCCACGTTAACGGTGGCCACACTGCGCTGCCCGACGATCAGATCGTCGAGTTGTGCGAACGTTCCCCGCGCGCACTGGAGATCGTTCACAACGGAAATGAGCGCGCCGGGCTTCTTGCGCTGCGCACCGCGAAAGAGTTGAAGCAGCTGCATCGCGTAATTCTTGGGACCGACTCCCCTGCAGGTTCGGGCGTGCAGCCGCTTGGCATCTTGCGAATGATCTCGATGCTGTCCTCGCTCGGAGAGATTCCAGCAGAGCAAGCGATCTGCCTGGCCACCGGTAACACAGCGAAGATGCGTAGCCTGAACGGCGGCCTATTGGCTCCCGGCCGCGAAGCAAGTTTCGTCTTCCTCGACACAGCCCAGCAATCGTCAGGCAAGAATCTGCTCGACAGCATTCAAAAAGGAGACTTGCCAGGAGTCGGCATGGTCGTCACCGATGGCGCAGTCAGCATCCAGCGCAGCCGCAATACGCCGCCGGCAACCCGCATTCCAGAGGTGGTGAAGTGAACGCAGATCATACGGAACATGCAGATCATGTAGCGACGGCCGCCTCGGCCGTCCCGCGAGGGCGCCGGCCGAGCGGAACTGTGGAGATCGCATCCGTTATCGCGCTCTCTCTTCTTCTGTCTGCAGCGCACCTGTTCGCGCAAGTCACGACTCCCGACTGGTGCCGCGCCCTCCCGCGCTCCGAATACAAAACGCTTGAACGCGTGAATGTCAGCGATCCTTGGTTCGAAGTCTACAAGCCCGCTCCTAACGTGTTCGCCATCTATGAACCGCACCAAGCCGAAGAAACCATCGGCTATCTCATCCTGGGCGAGAAGAAAGCGATTCTGTTCGACACGGGGATGGGCATCAGCGACGTCAAGGCGGTCGTCAGCGAACTCACAAAGTTGCCAATTGTCGTCTTGAATTCGCATACCCACGATGATCACGTCGGAGGCAACTGGCAGTTCGACACGATCTACAGCATGGACACGGACTTCAGCCGACAGAATGCGCGCGGCTCGCGCGAAGACGCGCAAGCCGAAATTACTCCGGACCAGATCTGCGGCACGCTGCCGCGACAGTTTGACGCGAAGTCATACCAGACACGTCCATGGAAGACTACGAAATACATTCATGACGGCGAGCGCATCGATCTTGGAGGTCGTGTTATCGAAGTCATCTCGACCCCGGGACATACTCCGGATGCGATCTCGCTTCTCGATCGCGCCAACGGCTTGCTCTTCACGGGAGACACTTACTATCCCGCTCCGATTTGGCTCTTCCGCCCAGAGACTGATCTCGACGCCTATTCCCGTTCAATCCGCCGTCTGGCGGCACTTGCTCCGCAAGTGAAGACTGTTTTAGGAGCTCACAACATTCCTGTCGCGAAGCCCGCGGTGCTCGCAGAATTGGTCGAGGCGTTTGACACTGTCCGGGCGGGGAAAGCGAAACCAACCTCGGATTCGCATGGGAAGGTTCTCTACAAAGTGGGGAACCTCTCTTTTCTGATGCGGGCTCCGGCCGACAAGTGAGTCTTAGCGCAGTCCGTCTTGGCCCTTGATCTGATCTTTGGTCAATCCGCCGACCCGTGGGATGGGCCGCCCGCTGTCTGTCACCGCCACAGCGACCATAATTTCATTGGCGCGCGGTGCGTCGTTCAATCGGACCTCCATACCATCGAAATGACTGCGGACGAATGCTGCGTCCTTGTGTCCCAGAGGAATGTCGAGCACCACTCCCAGTCCGCCGCGCTTCTTTGACGATGGAATCAGCGCCGCACCTTTGCCGAGGACGCGCCGCACCGGAGTACCAAGCTTGGGATGGAGAATCGCCGCCGCGTGTTCCAGTTCTCCGTTCTCGCCGACAGCCGCTGCTTTGCCGTAACTTTCGGCCGACGGGCCCGAAATTCCCAATGCCGCCACCGCCCGTGCTGTCAGCAGTTCGCCGAGTTCTTCGCCGATCGCCATCAACTCCGCGAGGTCTTCGACATACTTCCCCGCGCAAGTATTTTCAATCACCGCGACGGCGGCTGCCTTGCGTGTCGGTGTCGCGATCTCGCGATCCATCTCGCGCTGGGTTTCTTCCACGAATGTCGCAATCTTGCGGATCTTCGCTTTCATCTTTGAACTGTCTCCGGCCTCATCGCAGTCCGTCTTCTCCCCTGATTTCTGATGCCTTAAGCCCGCCGACGCGAGCGTGGACGCGTGCCCCGGTGGTCATCACGAGTGCAAGCAAAATCTCATCAGCCCGAGGAGCGTCGTTCACTCCAACCTCCATCGCATCGAAATGGCTGCGGACATAGGAAGCATTGATATGCGTGATTGGGACATCAAGTCGCGTTCCCGGCGCGCCGACTTTTTTTGTCGAGGCGACGATAGCCTTTGCCCCGCCGAGAACCTCGCGCATTCCGTATCCGCCGGGCACGTGCCACAGAGCTCCGTGTTCGAGTTCCCCGGCGGACCCGACGATTGCACCTTTGCCGTAACCTTCAACAGCGTTCGCATCCCCTCCAAGCGCTGAGACGAGCGAACGCGCCATCTCGAGCCCGAGCGGCTTCAAGTCGTCCATGAATCCTTCGATGTTGGCGACGTACGAACCCGCAAACGGGTTTCTGATAATCGCCAGCGCCGCCGCACGCCGCAGGGGCTTCTGGGCTACCGGACCACCTTCATGAAAGATCTCTTCCACACAGGTGATCTTCTTTCTGACTAACACCTCAGGCATGCACCAGGCTCCTTTCGGCCACATCAGAATTCAACCGCGCGACGCGATCCGCTCCCACCAATCGAGTCTCACCGCAAAGATTGAGCGCGGCGGCACGGATCAAGCCCATGCGGCGCAGTCGCTCCGCAGTTTGCACACCGCCATCAAGAGCGAGATTCACTTCAGCATCCGTTAACTTCCCTAACCCCTGTGTAACCAATCGCGCGCCAAGATCGCTGTCAGGAGCAAGCTCACGGGCTGGTACGCGCACAATTGCAGGATGTCCTGGCAGATCGACAGCATTCGCGATGATTGTGGCCGCGGCATCGGCGGCAGCCGCGCGATCGGCCAGCACCGTCACGGCATCGGCGATCCCGAGTGAGAAGCTGCGTCCGCGCCATCCGCTGGTCGCAATCCCGCGCACAGAATTGTCTGCCTCGATCGCAAGAGTTCCCAACAATGACGGACGATCCGGACGCTCCACCATCCCAATCACGAACTTCTCCGCACCTGTCAGATGCAGAGCAATATCCCCACCGTCATTAACGTACGCACGTGAAAGGTTCGCAGCACGAACCATGGTCGCAAGAATCTCTTCTGCTACCGCGCCTGCAACCGCAGCCATCGGCGTGATAAAGCACTGCGAAGCATATGGCATGACCGCCGCCACCATGCGGCGTGCGACAGATCCGCTAGGCCATTCGGCGTCGCGACAACACTCCTGCCGTAGAAATTTCAGTTCGCCGCAAAGCTCGTCGAGAACATTCACAAATCGCGCACAGGCGGCCTGATACGCCCGGTCCACGTCACTGGCCGCACCGAACGCCTCGACAATCAGGTCGATGGGACCATCCTGCAGATGCAGGCGACGCCCATCCGGCAGCATTCGCATTCGTGCACGCTGCTTCATCTCGATTTCACTCCAGCCTCAAGCGGCCACGGATTATCCTTCCGCGCTGCCACAGTTCTCTTCGCCTCTTTCTCGGCTGAGATCGAACTCAGCGGCCGCACTTGATCGACGTATCCGCCCAACGCACCATAATCTGCCAGCCTCAGCGTGAATTCAATCGGAGCTACCAGCGCAGGTGTGGGCACGTATCCAAACGCGTTCTGCGGCATGCGCGTGACGTCGACCATGAAGGTGATTCCGCCGCCCGGCCACACGTAGACCGGCGCTCCGCCGCAGGTGACACGCGTCAACGCGTCACGTACCGAGTGCGTCAACTTCACGGGATTCTCCGTCACCCCCGCCCGCAGCGAACCCCCAGCCCCTCCCATGAAGAGCACGGTGCATAGGGCAGGCTCGCAGTTCTCCTTGACTCGCGCAACCGACTGGCCTAAAGTTGCCGGCAGCTCCTTCTCCTTCGGGCGAAGATCTTCGTTCAGCACGAAGTACGCATAGTGTTCGCCGGTGGTACTCACCATCAGCAGACGCAAGCCCGGCCATGCCTTCTTCGCGTTGAACTTACCCAGGATCGACAGCGGATCCTCGATGTCCGTTCCACCCCACGACGTTCCCGGCTCCGCGACCTGAAAATACCTGCCCGGTGTGGACCTTCTTCCCTTCAGCTTGATCCCGGTCTCGGGGATACCGAGCAACTTGCCCGCCTGATGCTCCGAAAGGACGCCCGTGATGTGATCATCAACGACGACGACCTCGTCGACCTTGCCGAACCACTGCTTGGCAAACATCCCGATGGTCGCCGATCCGCAACCGACCCGCATGCGCTCTTCTCGCGCGCCATCGACAACCGGCGGCTTCCCAGCCTCGACAATCACCGTTGCGCCGTCGTCGATTTCCAATTCGACCGCCTTGCCGTTGCACAAGTTCAGCAGCGCGTCGCAGGTCGCCGTTCCCTCGTGCCGGCTTCCCCCAGTCAGATGCCGCACGCCGCCCAACGACAACATCTGCGAGCCATATTCGCTGGTCGTGACATGGCCCACTGCCTCGCCCTGCGCCCGCACCGTGCTGCACTCTGCTCCCAGATGCCGGTCGGTGTCGATCTTCACCTTCACACCGCAGTAACTGAAAATGCCCTCGGTCACCACGGTGACCATGTCCACGCCTTCCACCTGCGAGGAGATGATGAACGGTGCCGGCTTGTAGTCGGGATACGTCGTTCCCGCGCCGATCGCCGTCACAAACGTCTCGCCGTGACTGACCATTGATCCATCCCACTCGGCGCCGCGCTCCAGAAACGGCACAACCGAATCGCCGCGCTCAACCGCGCGATTGAGCACAACATGCGGATCCAGACGCACCAGCGTGCCATCGTGATTGCCGTATCGATCGCACGATCCCGTACGTCCCGGCTTGATGTAGCACAGCACGGGGCATGCGTCGCAGCGGATGGCGTCGTCAGCCACGCACACCTCCGCGGGCTTTTTCGAGAATCGCTGCGCGTACTCGATCAGGAGTTGCAGGCACTTTGCGAATACGGACTCCCACCGCATCGTAGATCGCGTTGAGAATCGCCGGCGCGGTTGGAATTACCGCTTGTTCGCCAATCCCCTTCGCCCCAAACGGACCAATGGACGACGGCTCTTCGATCAGAATGGATTCGATCTCAGGCACATCCCCGGCTGATGGAATCAAGTAATCGTGCAGGTTCTCGCCCTTGCCCGGAAAGAATTCTTCCATCAGCGCCATGCCCAGTCCTTGCGCCACACCGCCCTCGATCTGTCCTTCGACCAGCGTCGGATTAATCGCTTTGCCGACGTCGTGCGACGCCGTAACTTTAAGCACGCGAACGGTCCCCAGTTCGATATCGACCTCGACCTCCGCCATATGCGCTCCGAAGCCATAAACCGCATAAGGATTCCCCTGACCATTTTCGTCGAGCGGAGTGATGGGAGGGTCGAACGTCTCCTGGCACGTGATTACATACCCGTGCTCATCGACTGGCAACGAGCTCAGGTCGAGCGTGTGGCTCTTCCCGTTCTCACACACAGAAATGCTGCTGTCCCCAAACCGAAGCTCTCCGCACTTGCAAGCACCCGCCAGGTTCAGAATCGCCTCACGCAGCTTGGTTCCGGCCATATGCGCCGCTTTGCCAGTCACGAAAGTCTGGCGCGAAGCCGAAGTCTTGCCGCAATCCGGGCTGATGGCGGTATCGCCCGATACCAGATCGAAATGAGTGATGGGAGCACCGACAGCATCGGCGCAGATCTGCGTCACGATTGTGTTTGAGCCCTGGCCGATATCCACCGCACCCTGATGCAAAGCGATCCGGCCATCGCGCTTCAAGCCAATGCGCACCGTCGATGGATTCGGCAACGAGGTATTCCCGCAGCCATACCACATTCCCGCAACTCCCACTCCGCGACGCAGTGGCCCTTTTGTTGCCGCGTTGAACTGCGACCCCGCGGAACGGGTCGCTTTCCATTTCGGCCGCAACGCTTCGAAGCACGCATGGATACCAACGCCTTCACCGAGTACTTGTCCGGAAACGGTAGGCGTGTCGTTGTTCAGAGCGTTCAGAATGCGAAACTCGAGGCGATCTATGCCGACGCGATCGGCCAATTCGTCGTAGATCTGTTCCTGCGCAATTGCGGCCTGCGGCACGCCGAATCCGCGAAACGCGCCCGCGGGAACGATGTTCGTGTGCACGGCTCGAGTCAGCGCCCGATAGTTGGGCACTACATAAGGTCCGGAAGCGTGCACCGGGACACGTCCCGCGACAGTCGGTCCCCAAGACGAATATGCACCGGTATTGAAATCGGCACTGAAGTCGAGCGCAGTGAGTCGTCCGTCGCGCATGGCACCCGCACGCAACCGCATCCGTGCCGGGTGCCGCTTGGTCGTCGACACAATCGACTCCGTTCTGGAATAGACCATGCGGACTGGCCGACCCAGCTTCCATGCTGCCAAGGCGATGAATGGCTGAACGGAAAGATCGAGTTTCGATCCGAATCCTCCGCCCACCGCCGTAGGGATAATCCGAACCTTCTCCTGCGCAATGCCCAGAATCTTGGCGATATCGTGCCGGTCCATATACGGAGATTGCGTACACGCCTGAACTTCAATCGTGTCGCCGACTCTTCGCGCAAATCCCGCCTCGGGTTCAATGTAGGCGTGCTCAACAAATCCAGTCTCGAACTCTCCTTCGACCACGAAGTCCGCCTGCTTCAGAGCTTGCTCCACATCTCCGCGCACAACTCGTCCCCGTACGAGGACATTCTCATCGCGCTGTTCATGAATACGAGGCGCACCATCCGCGAGTCCCTGATCGATCGTCTTAATGGGCGCCAACTCTTCCCATCGCACCGGAAACTCGGAGAGATCCAATTTCTCCAGAGCATCCGGCTCGCCGACGATGGCGGCGACGGCCTCTCCACGATATCGAGCCTCCCGATGCGCAAATACGGGCTGATCGGCACAGCGAGGAATGACTCCGTAGCAATCAACCCCGGGCACGTCTTTCGCTGTCAGCACCAGTACAACACCAGGATGCCTCGCCACAAACCCGTCCAAATCGCCAAACTGAAAACGCGCCCGATGATGCGGCGACCGCACGGCGCGGACTCCCAGAGCATCTCTCGGAATTTCATCCGCCCCAAAGATCTCGCTGCCTTCTACCTTGCGTTGTCCATCGAGGCGCACGAGCCGAGCACCAACTGCCGCACCCGCCTCGGCAGTCTTCACTCCACCTGATCCGCATGCCACACCAGCCTCGAGAACCGCGCTGATGATCTTGCGATACCCGGTGCAGCGGCACAGCACGCCACCGATCGCATCCATCACTTCGCTCTCGCTCGGAGATGAATTCCTCTCCAGTAGCGCACTAGCCGAAACGAGCATCCCCGGAGTGCAAGCGCCGCATTGCGCCGCCCCATGCGCCAGAAACGACTGCTGCAAACGGCCGTGCACAGGTGAGCGCTTCGCCAATCCCTCAACGGTAACGATCTCGCATCCAGCCGCCTGCCCCGCGGCGACAAGGCATGCACAAGCTGGCTCCCCGTTCAGCAGAACCGTGCATGCTCCGCAATCGCCAGCGTCGCAACCAACCTTGGTTCCCGTCAGCCCAAGATCCTCGCGGAGCACGCGAGACAGCCGGCGCGCTCCATTGGCGCTGACCTCGACATCGCGGCCATTTACAGAGAACGCAATCATCGTCGTATCGCCTGCGACGACCGTCACTCAGAGCCTCCCCACGCACACTTCGAGAGCACGCCGGACCAGTGTCAGCGAGGCGTCGCGCCGGTAGTCTGCCGTAGCGCGCGCATCATCGATCGGTGATAGAGGCAACAGATGTTCCGCCCTGACGGCCCCTCCGATCGCACTTGTAGCAGGCACGCCAGCCAGATCTTTTTCCAGCTCTTTCAGCCGCTTTGCCGAAGCCGAGCACGATCCGACCGCAACCCGTGCTTCCGATACTCTTCCAGCCTCAACCTGGACAACGGCTGCAACCATGGAAATCGAAATCACCAGATATCGCCGCGCGCCGAGCTTTAAGAATGCAGACGCGGCCTGGTCCAGCCGCCGCGGAACCAGTACCGCGGTCAGAATCTCATTCGACCCACGCAACGTTCTCCGATTTCCTGTGATGAATTGAGCGAGAGGAACTCGCCTTCGGCCGTCGCCAGACAGCAACTCGACCTCCGCATCCAGCGCCAGCAGCGGGGGCACCCCATCCGCGGCCGGGGACGCATTGCACAAGTTTCCCGCAACCGTGCCCCGATTCTGAATCTGTACGGAGCCCACCTCCCGTGCCGCCGCCTTAAGCGCGTCCAAGCAACGCGGCAGAGGAGTGCGAATCACCTGTGTCCAGGTCGTCAGGCCACCGATGCGGACATGATCATTCTCAATCGAGATCCCGCGAATCTCATCGAGCGCCGTAATATCGACGACATTGCCTTGGGGCGACCGCTCGCCCAGCGCCGGATAGAAATCCGTTCCGCCCGCCAGAATCTGCCCCTGAGTCGCGGCCAGCAGGGAGACTGCCTGGTCAAGAGTTCTTGGCTTGAGGTACAAGGTTAGGCCCCAGAATCCCGCATCGCCTTTCGCTTCGACAGTTTGTATACGAAGGCGGCCCGTTTGTACAGGCGGGAAAGAGGCACCGGCTGCCACGGCCCTGCTCTGGAACCGGAAGTTTGCATTTTTGTTCACATGGCACGATCGAGGGGTTGACTTCCGCACCAGACTCTGTCAAAAGATAACGATCTATGTCGCCGTGGAAGGTTAAAAAGTCGACGTTGTTCCTCCTCAGCTGCTTGACTCTAATCATGCTGCTGATCGTGGTTCTGCCCGACGTCGACCTGCCCGACACTGCCTTTCATCAGGGGACGGCCCCTTTGGTCGTCCATGCCCGCGCCACCACTGCACCCGCGGCAGTTAGTATCGCGTCGGTGTTTCAGTTACCCGATCCGATCCAGATTTCGAGTCCGCCGCGAGAGTCTGTAGGACTTGCAGAAAACCTGGATCCTAATTTCCGGCCAATACTCCTCCGTTCGATCCGGCGCTGAAAATCCGCCTCAGCCCACCTTCGGCTGAGCCTTTGCGTCAGCACCAAGCGTCGACCATTCAAAACAAAACATTTGTGAGGAGCATCGCAATGTTATTTGACCGCACACAACCAGCCGATTACGGCAGCCTCCTGCAAGAGGTCGCAGCTCGCACCGGCTTCAGTTCGTCCGATATGCAGGAATTGTTGGACTGTGAACTGAACATCAATCACTTGCTGGACTACATCACAGCGGTGGTCTCCGACCGCATGAACTGAAAATGCCGGATGGACGGGAATTGATGGCAAATTATCAACGCCCGTCCAGATTTTTCGCGCTTTTGGCCGGCGTAGTGCGTCAAACAGATCGCCATTGATAGTGGTCGGTTTCCCCTGTGATCCTCTGTGCCCCCTGTGGTGAAAGCCTTTGAACTCCAGGCACCTCTCTCGGAAATTTCCCTTTCCTGTGTTCTAATCTCCCCGTCGCAATTCAGCCCACGGAGAACCGTCCGAAAAACTCATGCCTCAATCTCACGGCAAACAACTCTTCTTCGGATTCCTGTTTGTAGCACTTAGTCAGGCAGTCGTTGCCCAAAGTGGCAGCTCACAGAACACACTCCCTCCCGACCTCGGCTCGTACGTTGCGAATTCGATGAGGACTTTCGAGGTCCCTGGCATGGGCGTGGCCATTGTGAAGGACGGCAAGGTGCTCACCGCGAAAGGATACGGTGTGCGAAAGCTGGGCGATCCGACTCCGGTCGACGAGTTCACCATGTTCGCCATCGGATCAAACACCAAGGCGTTCACCACCGCCGCGCTCGCCACCCTGGTCGATGAAGGCAAGCTCTCATGGGACGATCCCGTTTACCAGCGCCTCCCGGGGTTCGTGATGTACGATCCCTATGTCTCGCACGAGATGACCATCCGCGACTTGCTCACACATCGCAGCGGAATGGGCCTAGGCGAGGGTGACCTTCTCTTCTGGCCGCACTCCACCTATACACGTGACGAGGTCATCTACAAGCTGCGCTTCATGAAGCCACATTCGAGCTTCCGCAGCCACTACGCCTACGACAACCTCTTATATATGACGGCCGGCCAGATCATTCCCGCCGTCACTAGCATCTCCTGGGACGACTTCATCCACCAGCGCATCTTTACTCCGCTCGGCATGAATCACTCCAACGTCAGCAATGGCGCATTCAAACCCGGCGACAACTACGCGTTCCCGCACTCACGCGTCGATGGCAAGCTCCAGGTCATCCCGTTCGGCGACCTCGATAACGTCGGTCCTGCAGGCTCTATCAACTCCTCTGCAACCGACATGGCGAAGTGGGTGCAACTCCAACTCAACCGGGGTAAGTTCGTGGACCGCGACGGACGTTTGTTCACCGAGCAGCGTTCGCGCGAAATGTGGACGCCTCAAACCATTCTTCCCACCGGCGATCCACCCGCACCTCTGGCCGGCCTCAAGACCAACTTTGCCGACTACGCTCTGGGCTGGGGACTCCGCGACTATCACGGCCGCAAGCTCGTCGGACACACCGGCGGCGTCGGCGGATTCGTCTCGCGCGTCATGCTGGTGCCCGAAGAGAATCTGGGCGTCGTGATTCTGACCAACGCCGAAGAAGGCGGGGCATTCGATTCCATCCTCTACCACGTACTCGACTATTACTTCCACTTGCCACCCTCAGACTGGATCGCAAATTTCAAAAAGCTGAAAGATGACGAAGAGAAAGATGCCGCCGAGACGATGAAGAAAGCGGAAGGCGCGCGGGCCGCCAATTCCAAACCGTCTCTCCCGCTCGAGAAATATGTGGGAACCTATAACGACGCCTGGTACGGACCCATCACCATTCGCCAGGAAGGCGCTGGGCTGACGATCAGTTTCGACCACACTCCGGGAATGATCGCAGACCTGCAACACTGGCAATATGACACTTTCAAAGCCCACTGGCGCGTACGCACGATTGAAGATGCATTTGTCACGTTCTCACTGAATCCCGACGGCACAATCGAAAGCGCCAAGATGGCGGCCGTATCGCCGCTGGCAGACTTCAGCTTCGACTATCAAGACCTGTTGTTGAAACCAGCCGTGGCAGAAAAGAAGTAAAGAACGAGAGGACAGGTTTGGGTTCCTCAGCGAACTCGGCGCACCCTCAGCGTTCTCAGCGGTAAAGTCTTCATTAGCCGCCTGAGATCGCAAAATGCTTTGTCATCGATCTGGGCAATGGGTACCTCTTCCCGCCGCTGTTGCGGGAAATAGAAATTTCGACACTCGATCCGCGAACCGTGTCCACAACGCAGAGCCAATCGTTAGCTCAAACCGAATCTGAGGTCCAATCCCATAGCTCTGCCCTGCGCCGCGAACTGGGAATCTTTGACCTGGTACTCGCGCAACTGCTCATCATTCTGGTCGCCGACTACATCGGCACGGCCGTCAAGGCAGGTTCATCGCATGTCGTCTTCTGGCTTCTGGCTATCGCCACCTTCTTCGTTCCGCTCGCGCTGGTCGTCATTCACCTAAGCGGGCGGCTTCCCCTTGAGGGTGGACTCTACGAATGGGCACGTATCGCCTTCAATGACCGCATCGGATTTATCGTCGCCTGGAACCTCGGACTTTATGCAGTCATCTACGTCGGACTATGCGGCCTGCTGACGGTCTCCTTCCTTTCGTATGTGGTGCCCGGCGGCGCCTGGATCGCATCGAGCAAAGTGCTGATCATCGCTGCTTCATTTGGGATGGTCGCCTTCACCATGGCCAGCGCCGGTCTGGGACTGCGCATCGGTAAATGGATTAACAACGTAGGAGCGGCAGCATTTCTGATTACCATCGCGGCCCTGATCGCGGCGCCATTTTTGAATCTCTGGCACGGAACTCTTCACGCATATCACCCGCTTCGCATCGTGGCACCGCCGCTCTCCCTGTTTACCGTGAGCGTCTTCAGCAAGATGACTTTCGGCGCCCTCACTGGCTTCGAGTACGTCGCAGTCTTCGCAGGCGAATGCCGCAAACCCCAGCGTCACTTACCGCGCTCCGTATGGTTTTCAGCGCCAATCGTCGCCGTGGTGTACATCCTCGCAACCAGCGCAATCCTCGCTTTCGTGTCTCCAACGGCAGAAGACGTCGTAGCCCCAATTCCACAGGCGCTCAGTCGCGGATTTCAAGCATTCGGCGTGCAAAATGCGATCGTGCCCGTGGGGGTTCTTTTGCTTCTCGTCTACTATCTCGCGACATTCTGCGCATTCTTCACCGTTAGCACCCGCCTGCCCATGGTCGCCGGATGGGATCACCTTCTCCCCGAATGGTTCTCCCGTCTTCATCCCCGCTATAGAACTCCGATCAACTCCGTCCTCTTTCTCGGGGTGGCAACCTTGGCCGTCGCCATCGCCGCCATGATCGGCGTCGGTCAGCAAGAGTCGTACGAACTCCTCCTCACCTGGAGTTTCACGTTCTACGGCATCGCGTACCTGGCATTGTTTGCCATCCCAGTCTTTTCAAAAAGCGAGCGAGGCTTGCGTCCCTCGTTCTGGATCCGAATGGCAGCAGTTTTTGGCTTGATCACGACGCTTCTATTCGTCGTCCTGTCGGTCTTCCCGATCATTGAAGTTGGTAATTCTCTGAGCTATTCGTTAAAGATTGCAGGCGTAGTGGTGGGAGCAAATCTTATCGGATGGATGATTTATCAGGCTGGCAAGCGCAAAGCGCCACTCCCTGCCACCCAGAACAATGTCATGCTGAGCGGAGCCGGGGTGCAGCGAAGCGGAACTCCGGCGGAGTCGAAGCATCCCTACCCCCGGAACAACTGCCGGGAGTAGGGATTCCTCTCTTCGCTCGGAATGACAGTTGGAGGGATGGACTCGGACCATACCAACTTCTAGATCGATTTACGAATTGCTGTATACCATTTCCGCTTTGTCATCCTGATGGCGCCATTTTTTGGCGCCGGAGGGCCTATGCAACTCTGCCTCCAGTGCTCATGCGGCCGGGGATTGCATGGGTCCTCCGGCCTGCAAAAAACGCAGGCCATCAGGATGACACCGCGGCGGATACTTCAAGAACTGACATGGTTTAGCACTACCGCAAGAACACGTGCGCTGCATCCTCAACGCGCACACTCGACTTCTTCCGCGCGCCGCTGGCAACGTTATAGACAGCAAGCAAGTGATCCTCAACGATCAGGATCTCTCTGTCGTTGATCCACCCCACCAGCGTCGCATGGGGCACGAAAGCAATCTGCTTCGGAGGTTCCTCGATGCTCTTCACAACCACAGCCGGCAATTCCGTCAGAGCCTTGCGGATCTTTTGTGACTCTTCGGGATTCGCCTGCCCCTGCTCTGCGAGTTGAATGGGCTTGTTTGCCTGCGCCGTCGCGGTCACGGTCATCGCGATGCGACTGACATCTGGCGACAGATACGCGTTCGACGTAAGAAAACTGACATCGTAATCCTGATTCTTATAAGTGGCCTGCTCGTCGAAAACGGTGATCTTGTTGCTATTCGTTAGGGCAAACGTTTGATCATTGCTCTGATTCGACCACCCGCAGCACCCTGTATCAGGAATCGCTTCCACGATCGTATCGCCGGAGGAACTCGCATCGAGCATACGCTGCAGCGGATCCGTCAAATTCTTCGCAGTCCACTTGCCGCCCTCTTCGTCGTACTTGGTGCTGGCCTTGTAAACCGCGGAAGTCTGCCCCGCGATGAACTGCGTCATCAGAAAAAACTTACCCGCACCGCCGTCGGGGACCCATACCACGCCGACCGGACAACTCTCTTCACACGATCCCGTCGTGCAACGGCAATCGGGAAACTTGGTGGAAGTCAGCTCTTCCCGCCCGCTACCTGTCAGATCGGTGCGCCACGCCTTCCAGGTAATCGTGGTTGAGAGGTCGATGTCTTCGCGCTGCAGCCGCCGCGCCTCGTTCGCAAACCAATAAAGGTGCGTCCCGTCCGCCGACAGAAACGCAGCCGGGACCAAGTCGGTGACCGCTTGATTGGACCCTATTGGCTCCTGTTTCCTCGTAACCCCAAGCTCGATGCTTGCTGCCGCCTGCCCGTTCCAGATCCAGACTTTATGCGGAGCAGTGGCATCTTCCTGGGACAGCGGCAGCGAAACAGTCGGAGCAAACAGTATCTGGCCCGCGTGATTCACGTCGACACTAGCCGGTGCTCGCCCAGCCTCGGCAGGCAGCTTCACTGTCTGCTTGGCCGCAAGTGTCGCCGGATCGTACTCCACCATCTCGCCCGTCGAGCGCAGCACCCAAAGACGCTTCGTCTGCGCGGCCAAGGGCAGAACAATCAGGATGATGCCGACAAGAACCGGAAATACTCTTCGCATGATTAATTTCGTTTGATGGGTCGAGCACGCTCGTTTCGCATTCGGATTTTAGCGATCCAGGAAATACTGTTATCCATCTTCCGTCGCACCCAGACCGGTGTCATGCTGAGCGGAGCCGGAGTGCAGCGAAGCGGAACTCCGGCGGAGTCGAAGCATCCCTACCCTGCAACAGCTGCCGCGTATAGGGATTCCTCGCCCCGTTTATCTCACTTCCGCCACCGGCAACTCCACAAAACTCGCGTGCTCCGGCGAATGGAACACTCGCTGCACGGCCTTCCGATAATCTCCCGGCTTCGCCCAGAAGATATTCGGCACAATCGTCTGCGGATTCCGGTCATACAGTGGGAACCAACTCGACTGCACCTGCACCATGATCCGGTGTCCAGGCAGAAACACATGATTCACGGTAGGCAGCGTCCACTTGTAAAGCAGCGGCTTGTCGGAAACGACCGCCTTCGGTGTCTCCAGACTCTCACGATAGCGCCCGCGGAAAATGTCAGCCGAAACCATCAACTGATATCCACCCATCTTCGGCTGACCACCCACTTCATCCGGATAGACATCGATCACTTTCACAACCCAATCCGAATCTGTACCGCTGGTCGATGCAATCAGATTCACCACCGGCTGTCCGCTGATCTTCACCGGTTCCTTTAGTACGTCAGATGCAAAAGCCAGCACATCCGGACGCCCCGACGCCTCCCGTTGATCGTCCACCAGCCACTGCGACCAGGTGGAATCGCCACTGTATCCGACAGGCTGAATCGGACGCGAGCGAAACGGCACCGGCTTAGCCGGATCGGAAACATACTCTTCAAATTCGGCCCCACCAGCTTTCGGCGCATCGAATCCCGCCTTCAACCCGGCCTGCAGGAACAGCGGCTTCGGATTGACCCCGCATCCCGATTCACACCCCGCAGGCCAAGACGGCAAACGCCGCCACGTGTTCGTTCCCGTCTCAAACGCCATGACCGGCGAAATATCGGCCTTGGGCGCGCCGTCTTTTAAATACTGATCCAGAAACGGCCGCAAAATGTGCTCGCGGAAATACAATCCCGTGTCGCTCCCGAATTTCAGTGCGCCCAGCGAACTACCGTCATCAATCTCCTGTCCGTGATGCCAAGGTCCCATGACCATGAACACCTTGTCGTTGCTCGTATCCTTCGGCTTCAGCGCCTTGTAGACCGCCGGTGCTCCGTAGATGTCTTCCTGATCCCATAAGCTGTCGACCAGCATCACCGGAATTTTCAGCGGCTGCGCACCCAGAATCTTGTCCATCGCCTGCTGCTGCCACCACGAATCATAGCTCGGATGATCCAGCAACTTCCGCCAGAATCCAACCTGCTCCAGGCCGTGTCGCCGCCCCAATTCTCCCGCCGATCCCGCGGCCATGAACGCGTCGTAATCGTCAAAGTGATCAGTCCACCACTGCTCGGAATTCGATCGTGTTCCTTCCTGCTCGTAGATGTAGGGCATGTTCTGTTGGCGGAACGCCCCATTGTGAAACCAGTCGTCCCCCATCCATCCGTCGACCATAGGATTCATCGGCACGGATACCTTCAGCGCCGGATGCGGATTCACGAGCGCCATCAGTGGAAGAAATCCATCGTAAGAAATTCCGAGAATGCCCACCTTCCCGTTGCTCTCGGGAATGTTCTTTACCAGCCAATCAACCGTGTCATAAGTGTCCGTCGAATGATCGACGGCGGTCGGATTCAGCGGCCCATGCAGCGGACGAGTCATTACATAATCGCCCTCCGAACCGTATTTCCCTCTCACGTCCTGGACAACGCGGATGTAACCGCCCCCAAGAATCACTTCCAGCGCATTGTCATACCCGTTCAGTACCGGACCAAGATGCGAACTCGCCGCATGACTCGTCAACGCCGAAGCGTTGTACGGAGTGCGCGTAAGCAGGATCGGAGCATTCTTCGCTCCTTTGGGAATCAGAATCACGGTGTGCAGTTTCACACCATCGCGCATCGGAATCATCACATCGCGTTTGACGTAGTCGAAGCTGTCAGTGACCGGCGCCAGCTTCTCAGGCGTCTCACTGGGCAGAGTCGCTGCCTGACCGGAAGATGATTGCGCAACAGAATTATCCGGCAGCAACGCGGTCGGAAGGAGAACGGCGAGCAAACACACCAGACGGAAGTGAGCAAGGTTGGTCATGAAGGGGCCCCTCGGAACCGCTGATGTTAACCTGCCGCACGGCACATTGCCAAATTAAGGCCCGGAGGGCGCGCTCCTCCTTTTGCGTAACAAAATCGTCCCGGGCGTCACAATATCCAATGAAAGTGGTACGCTACCGGATTCTTGTCTTCGGACCGGGTATATGGGGAACTTTTCTGCAGGACGGTCATGTGAATTTGTCAAAACGTACGAGTGCAGCGGGTCCACCGGGAGTTCGAAGTCGTTCATCCCTTATAATGACCACGCCTTTGGGGATTCCCACATTGCTGGCTGACTCAGTTCAATCTCACGATTCCGGAGCCCGCACGACACTCTCCGCCTATGCCGGTTGATATCACGAATCCTAAACCAGGA
>Ga0126376_10000400_pt1 | contig 20924 bp, 16 predicted proteins | sample PanSoiMetPlot_15_FD_92760 | JGI IMG/M metagenome (GOLD analysis project Ga0126376, IMG submission 92760) | Tropical forest soil microbial communities from Panama - MetaG Plot_15 | ecosystem: Environmental > Terrestrial > Soil > Tropical forest > Bulk soil | place: Panama | collected 2016-02-17
GGAAACAATCTATGGGGGTCTCCTCCGCTACTGGAGATCTGCCAGAGAGAAGGAGACGTAGCAAACAGGTCCGTAAGGGTGAAGCGCAGTCTGGTGCCGTCGGGGGACCATCGAATGAAGGTAGCGACACCATCGGGCAGGGTCGCCAGTTTCTCAGGTGTACTTCCATCGCTGTCGGTTCGATACAACTCATGATTCTTGGCGAAGACGATTGTGCGCCCGTCGGGAGACCAGGACGCGTCGTGACCGATCAGACCACCCAGACGCCGCGAAGTTCCACCGGGCAGAGAAACCACCCACAGCGGTTGATCCCACTCGAACAAGGCACTCGTAGCCAGCAACTGCGAGCCGTCCGGAGAGATTCCCGTTAGAAGCGGCCCTCTGATCGTAGTCCGAATCGAGCTCGTCGAACCATCGACTGCACCTGAGCTGGGAATTTCAGCAACAGAGTCCAACCCCGCAGCAGCCTGAGAAAAGTAGATGCGCGGGCCGTTGGTAAACAACTGGATCAATAAGGGGAAATTTAGTACGACTTTCGCAAGCGGATCGTTGGTGAGTCGGCTGTAGCGCGAAACCCGAGGAGATTGCGGCAACGGAGAACGGAGCCGATACACAGCGGGAATGAGAAGTGCCAGTCCGGCAATTCCGACTACGGCGATCCAGATAGACCGTTTCCGCCAATTCGCGAGAGGCACGGTGCTTGACGGCGGAATCGCGACCGCAACGGGTTCCTGCCTGATTTCGCCAATGAAGCGATAGCCACGCCGAGGCATGGTCTCAACAAATCGCGGATTCTCAGCAGAGTCTCCCAGCGCTTCGCGAATCTTGTTGATGGCAGTATTCAGGTTGTGATCTACATCGACGAAGGTGTCCGGCCACAGCCGCTTCTCCAGTTCCTCGCGGGTCACCACGCCGCCGGGCCGTTCCAACAAAATAGCCAAAACCTGGAAAGGTTGACCGCTGAGCTTCAGCCTGAGCCCGCCTTTACGCAGTTCTCCTGCTCGTAAATTCACCTCGAAGGTCGCAAAGCGAACGACCTGGCCGTTCTGGATCTCCGTCTCCACTGCCACTTACCTCAAGTGCCGCCAGTCTAGCACCAAACTGTTCAAATTCTTACCACTGTCCTGGCTCGTTAACCTTCGCAATCGCAGCAGGTTACCTTCTGAGTTTCTTTCGACCTCCCATGCATTGAGGTAGTTCTCCAGAAAGCCGAACGTCGCCCCACCGCAAACCTGCGGAGGAGGCGACAAATGAAGGAAGCACCCACTAATCGGCAGTTGGGATTCAGGGCGAACCAGCGCAATCGTTCTCTAGCCCGCCTGAGTTTTTTTTTTGCAGCAGTGGTTTTTGTTTTCGGCTTCGTTAGGCCGGCACTCGCCGGACCCAAACCGGCGACCACCATACCCGTTTTGGTCTACAACTACGCCGAGCTCTCACCCGCGACACTTGCTAGCGCCGAACGCGAGGCGTTTAAGATTCTGGGCACTGCGGGCGTGCAGGTGGTGTGGTTGGACTGTTTGGAAAAGCCTTCCGGCATCGAATCGAAAGAACTCTGCCAAAGTGGCTGGAGTGCGCAGACTCCCGGAGTCAGGCTGCTCTCGGGGCATGTCACCAGTATGTACAAGGATCGCGAGTTCGGTTTTGCTGCGATTCCGGTCCTTGCCACCGTCAATTACAAACGCATCGCGTTTTGGTACGGCAGAGACGATGCCCGAGATGTCCTTCCCATAATGCTGGGTTGCGCGATGGCCCACGAGCTTGGTCATTTGTTGCTACGTGACCCGGACCACTCAACCATCGGCATCATGCAGCCGAAATGGGGACAGGAACAAATGCGTCAAGCGTTAACCGGACGCCTGCGGTTCACAAACCAACAGGCAAAACTCATCCGAGAACGCGCACTGGCGCTACACGCCTACCAGTAGAGAATCTCCTAGGGTTGAATCCGTCTTGACGCAAGCACTACTGGCAGAAACGTTCCGCAACTGCTTGGGCGTGAACGATCCAATTCCGCTTGCTTGGTTGGTCTTATCGGATATTGAATTCAATGTGAATTAGTAGGTGGACACGCCCTCGGTCGGGAGTTCGGGACAACTTCGGGACATTTAAGAGAGCGGAAATTCCGCTGATTTTCCGTGTAAGCGACACCAAACAAAGCTGTTAGTGTTTTGCCCCGCCTTCTTTGCAAGCAGGGGGTCGGGAGGCTCGAATCTGAATCTACTGTTTGGTAAGCCCAGCAGACAACCAGAATCGAGGATTGGGCAGACAGCTGCAACGCCATGAAATCGGAGATGCCTGTCTTTGGTAGCCCAAGGTAGCCCAACTGAGGGATCGAAAATTGGCTGGCATCCGGCGTAAGCGACACCGAATAAAGCATTTAGAAGTTTAGCCCCTCCCGACGGCTCTCAGCAAACTGCCCGTACGCAACGCTATCATCGACGGCGAAATCATTTGCCTCGATGAAAAAGGCGTCAGCCAATTCAACTGGTTGCTGAGCGGACGACGCGCCAATCAAGCCATCCTGTACGCTTTCGATCTGCTTTTGGATAAACGGCGTAGACTTGCGACGCAAAACGCTCGTGGAGCGTAAGGCGCGGCTCTGTGAACTGGTACGCAAGAGCCGCTGCGCACGGCTGCTGTATGCACAGCACGTCGACGTCGCGGGAAAAGAGTTTTTCAACGAAATCTGCCGCTGTGATCTGGAAGGAATCGTGGCGAAGCGAAAAATGGGTATGTATCGCGAGGACCGCCCCGATTGGTTAAAGATCAAGAACAGGACGTATTCGCAAGCCGAGGGAAGGCATGAGTTGTTGGCGAAAAAGACAGTGGGCAAGCGCGGTTGATGGCGCGGCCTTCGACGGCATCGATAGTTGTTCGCCTGCGTTGCCGGGCGTATCATCCGGCTCATGTCACTGACGGATGGCAAGTGGTGGGAGGAAAACCAAGCCGGAACGCGGAGGCTATCCGCAATATGCTCGCTCGTGGCCCTGGCTCTGGTCCTTATTTTGTTCCATGCGGAGATCAAGGAATTCTTCTCGTCGCATTCCTGGTGGGAAAATGCACTTGCGGCGCTGGCGGGGATTGCTGTGCCCGTGCTTGCGTACTTTGAACTGCTCCATTCAGGAGAGGCGAACGAGCTTCGCCGCGATGCGAACCGTCTTCGTGCTGACGCAGTCCGCCTGCAAGAAAGAGTCGCCGAACTCGAAGACGAAAAAACCAGGCATCTTGAGCAGATTGCTGCGAACACCCGACGACCACCGAAGCAGGCTGATAGGAACGTCGAAATCCTTCGAAAGCATCTGAGGGACCGGGTTTCGGTCAGTGAAGGAAAAAGCAGTTGGGGCACGCCCCCAGAAATCGTTGTCGTGGGCGAGGATACAGTCACATTGTTCACGCCAGCAGGTCATTCTTCGTCTCAAGCATGGTGTGTTGAGGTTCGTTTCGACGATTTAGAAATCAGTGAGATTCCACACGGTTCGTGTCCGCTGCGATTGCGGGTACTGAAACGATACGGCGATGTTGTTGAATTAAACCAGATCTCGAAATGGGAAGATCGTTTTCAAGCCGCAGCGGCCCCGGTGTTCGATAAAGGAGGCGTGGTTTATCAGGCCGGATTCAACAAGCCCGGCTCGCCTGAAACCCGGAGCCTGCATATCTTCGCCTCGAAGGATAGCAGGAACGAATTTCTGCTTGAGGCATCTACGGGCGAGACGGTGGTAGGCGACAACGTGGAAATCTCCAAGAAGTTCGCGATTTTCGAAGTCGACTACCGAGCCGCAGGGTTCAATCGCAGCCAGTCCGGTACCGGTGCCAGCCCATTCCCCCTTTTCATCCACTCATAGGCGGATTGGCGCTAGGCTACTTCATCTTTTGGAAGTCGCGACCAGAAGTGATTCCAGGGTGGGTGGAAAACGGTGGTCTATGGCAGATACCTCATGGGTGGATATCCTCTCGAAGATCATTCCGGTCAGCGTAATCACCGCAGTCGGTGGGTATCTAGCCCGGAAATTCCAAGTTGAGGGTAAGAGGAAACAAATGCGAGAGCAGTTGTACCGCGAAATCTCGAACAACCATCAGACCCTCGCCGTTTGTATTGCTTTGGTTACGTCGGTCGCGGGAATACGCGACGGCGCTCCATTTCGGTTTGGGGAGAAACTAGGTCTGAATTTTGGAGTCTGGAATTTCTATCACGGTGAGAAGCGAGAATTGTTGTTCGATTTGAACGAGGCCGGAGCAATCACGCGCATCTACGAAAAGCTGACGAGCGTTGTGAACGATGACGGTTCAGGTTACGGTCATGTGCGCGGTAAAGAGGCGCTGGCCGAGATCGATGATAGACTGCTCGACAAAACGTTGGACCAGGAGTTGTATTTGAAGGTCAGTTCTCCTGAAGCCCGAAAGTATGCGGAAGACCTGCTGACAGGTAAGCGCCCGAGCTATCGAAAATCTCTTAATCCGCTTTAAACCTGACCAGTGGAAGGGCACACGTTCACTCCGAACGCATAAAGGCTCGGCGCACGGTCGCAGCGTCGCAGCAAGACCACGTACAAGCTAAAACCCCGGCATGCGAGACTCGCAGCGCACGTGGCGTTTACGCCGGCGAGTTTATCTTGGAGGCGTGGTGAGAGCGTGGCGGCTGCTAATCCAGACAGCGCGGGCTTCGGTATCAGCTACTTGAGTGGATGGAGTGATCATCAGGCTCAGGGCGGCTAGGATTCGCGTGGCCATAGGGCCTCCACCCGACACCGACTATAGGCCAACAGTAAACTTCGCAATCATCCCAGCAGTTGTTAGGACAGTGGGTGCAATGTCCTTTACGAGCTCTGCTGCTTCCTTCAGTCCCTTGGCGGAAAGTTCCAGAATGCTCGTTTTCCTCTGCTCAGGAGGTTTTGTGGCATTTGCGACCGCCTTCTCAAGCGCTGTGGCGATTTCTTTCGTTTCGTCTGGATGAATTGCTTGAAGCTTATCCAAGTCCGCCTTTAACGACTGCACTAGCTTTTCTAGTTCGGCCTTTTGGGCTAGGTTCAACCCGGATGACGAACCGATCGTCTGCGTAACATTGCTGAGCACTGAATCGATGTTGATAATCGCCGCTCCGCCTACTTTAATCTTGTGTCCCATATGTATTTCTCCTATCTGCTGGGTTATCACCGGCCCCTGAACAAGCCGGTCGATGTGCTCTACATGGATACTACCCTCAAAGCGTTGAATTATTGTGCGGTCATACGTTTTGGCAACGAGCCGTTGATAACTCAGCGGTGCGTCCGCAAAGACAGGACGTTGTTCATCAAAATTTGTGATTACACGTCCGTCATGTTTCTTCGCGTACCTGTCGATCCAATCTGCAGCCTCGTCAACTGCCGAGTTGGAGCCTGCTTCGCAGGTTACAAACGTATATCGCGGCCCGCTACCGTGCGAAGGAATCATCTCTTCGGCTTGCGAGTCCGTTTCTTTAAAAAATAGAGCGACCGGCGTTATGGTTATCGGTTCCGTGAATCGGCGAGTTGACACTCCCTCTATTTCATCGACGAAGACAAGAAGCGGTTGTGAATGATGAACCCCGCATGCAATGTCGACCAGGCCAGCATCCTGAAGAAAGCGAACTCGCCCTAGAATGTTGACCTCATCTCCCCACCTCACATTCGCTGCGCGCAGAACGGCATTCGGAATCGCTAATGGAATGCCGCGATGACATTCAGTGCCGGAAAGCGCGGTGGCCAGCCAACAGTCTTCGCCATCGATCTTACGAGGGCGCAATCGTATTGTCCCGATACCAGCATCTTCGACTAGTAATCGTTTCGTTGACGGGAGGTAGTAGCTCCCTAGCTTATCGTCACTTCGAGCACACTGATCGTACGCCCTCAACACCTCGGACCTTGCCGCATTCGCATGCCGTGACCAAAAGACACCGGGAGTTCGAGGGAACCAATCGCTAAGTCTGAATTGCTTGAGCCTAACAGCTCCAAACACTACGAGTCTGTTTTCACCCCAAAATTCCTCTTCAGACGTGATGTCTGGACCATCTTGCTCCGTCGAACGCGTCACAGTATGTTTGATAAAGAGCGGGTATATGTGTTGATTGATGAAATGACCCGGAGCTTCGGCCATTACGGCAGCAGCGCCACCATTTGGTAGTGGCGGCAGCGACTTTTGGTAAGACATTTGTGTGCTTCTTTCGCCTTTGAGTAAGAGGATGCGGCTTGACCGGGGCCGGCAAATTATGGCCCTGTTTAGGGAAAGATATCATCTCCGTGCGCTCCCGTATCCTGCAAAACTGCAAAATGCTCAGATACTTGCTCGCGTACGGTCCGTACGGTCGGCTAAAGTTCGGTACAACTTCGGGACATTTGAGAGAGCGGAAATTTCCTGGTTTTTCCCGTAAGCGACACCAACGAAGCAATTTAGTGTTTTTCAGATCCTAATTCGGGACCACGAGGTCGATGGTCCAAATCCATTCGCCCCCGACCACTTACCCCACTACTTTCATGCAGTTGCAGTCATTCCAAATCGCGGGAGATTCGAGTTTCCGTCCATTCCGTCCAATAACGAGGATCCTCTAGTGAGTGATGAAGATCAAACGTAAATAACTCCGTGATCAGGGCTGGAAAAGAAGAGGAACTCGCGCGTCGGGTACAGACATTCAGTCATTCAGTGATTCAGCTTCGTGCCTGGAAGGGGTTTGCACCAGCGGCCCATGCATCATCGCGAACGACGACTACGTCGATGAGCTGCGTGGGTATGTTCGCGCGGATTCCCAGAAACGCGGCGTACACTGTTCCATCGCGGTGCACCGCTGGCCGAACCGACGGGAGATCCATCGGCGGGAAGCCCGGTGTATTCGGGAAGAGCGGAACAGTCGGTCGGGAGTCCACACGATTCTGCGTGAATATTCTGGTGCCGAGTGCATCAGTTGTCACGTCTACGCTTCCCGTGTGGCCTCCAGGTGCGCCGAAGTCGTTGTTTCCGACGAAGACTCTGTCCCTTCCAGCATCGGTCAGCGTCTCAACGATCAGTGGGACCAAGCGATCCGCGACTTTTTCTCCCACCTGGACGAGGTTCTTTGGCGCCGCGTTTTGCAAGGAAAGAACTCTTTTCATGGGCGCCATAGCGGAATGGGTGGATGAACATTCCAATCAGCTCGTCTTCTCCGCATTGCGCTATATTAAGCGTCCTTAGCAGGAGGTCCAATATGGTGCGCTTCGTCTCGGTATTATGCCTGTTTATGGCGGCGACCGTTTGCGCCGCTCAAGACAATTCACTTCTGCTTCTGCAAAAACCTGCGCTCAGTCGCACGCAGATCATTTTTGTCTATGCCGGCGATCTGTGGAGCGTTCCACGCTCTGGTGGCGACGCCACACGGCTTACCACCGGAGCCGGCGTGGAGACCGATCCGATGTTCTCGCCGGACGGCACACAAATCGCTTTCACCGGCGAGTACGACGGAAATGTGGATGTTTTTGTGATGCCTGCGGAGGGCGGTTTCCCCAAACGGCTTACGTCTCACCCCGGCGACGATATTGCAGTGGGCTGGACGCCTGACGGCAAACAAGTGCTTTTCCGCTCCGCGCGAAACAGCTTCTCCTATTTCGACCGGCTCTTTACCGCTCCGGTCCAAGGCGGATTTCCTGCGGAACTGCCGCTTCCCATGGCACAAGAAGGTTCGTTTTCGCCGGACGGTTCGCGGATCGCTTACGTCCCGATTGCGCAGTGGCAACGGGCGTGGAAGAGGTATCGCGGCGGGCAGACCACTCCAATCTGGATCGCCACGCTTTCCAACGGACGAATCGAGAAGATTCCCCGGGACAATTCCAACGACTTCGACCCGATGTGGGTGGGCGACAAAATCTACTTCCTGTCGGACCGGGACGGTCCGGTGACCTTGTTTTCCTACGATATTCGTTCTAAGCAGGTCAAAAAGGAACTGGAGAATCGTGGACTGGATCTCAAGTCAGCTTCCGCCGGTCCCGATGCCATTGTTTACGAGCAGTTTGGCTCATTGCATCTGTACGATTTGAAGTCCGGCACATCAAAGCAGGTGAATGTCCGGGTGGCCGGCGACCTGCTTGAGCTTCGCGATCACTTCGTGAATGTTGGAAAGCGCTTGCAAAACGCTCACATTTCTCCGACCGGCGCGCGTGCGGTTTTCCAGGCGCACGGCGATATCCTTACGGTCCCAGCTGAAAAGGGCGATGCGCGCAACCTCACTAACACCTCTTCGGTGATGGACCGTGATCCTGCGTGGTCTCCTGATGGAAAAACAATCGCATACTTTTCCGACGAAGGCGGGGAGTATGCGCTCCATATCCGGGAGCAGAATGGGAGCGGGGAGGTTAAAAAGATCAGCCTCGGAACAGGCTTCTTTTTCTCTCCTCGCTGGTCGCCCGACAGCAAAAAGATCGCCTACCGCGACAGCCACCTCAGCATTTGGTACGTCGACTTGGAACAGAAGAAGCCCGTCAAAGTTGATCACGATATCTTCTGGACCTTCGGCGGACCGCCGCCGGCTTGGTCGCCCGATAGCCGCTGGCTAGCCTATGAGAGAAGACTTCCTAGCCATCTGAGCGTCATCTTTCTCTATTCCATCGAGGACGGAAAACACACACAAGTCACCGACGGCATGAGCGACGCCAGAAATCCAGTGTTCGACAAGGACGGCAAGTACCTCTATTTCACAGCCAGCACAGACTCTGGACCTTCTTTGGAGCCCGACATCCACAGTGCTACGCGGCCGGTGACACGCAGCGTTTATTTGGTGGTGCTGGCGAAGGACCAACCCTCTCCGCTGGCGCCGGAGAGTGACGAGGAAAAGCCTTCTGACGAAAAGAAATCAGCGGACAAGAAAGAAGAAGAGAAACCCGACTCGGCGAAAGAGAAACCTGCTGAGTAAGTCGTCGTCAAGATTGATTTCGACAACATAGGCCAGCGAATCCTGGCGCTTTCCTTGCCGATGCGGCGTTACGTGGGGCTACAGGTCGGAAAGCCCGGCGAACTCTACGCTTTGGAAGCTCCAGCCCCGGCCCCCGGTCAGGAGTTCAGTCTGACCGTACAGCGCTTCGACTTGAAGAAGCGAAAGTCAGACATAGCCTTAAGCGGCGTGCGTTTTTTCGAGATCTCGCAAAATGGCGAGAAGATGCTTTACCAGCAGGGCGACCACTGGTTCATCAAGGCACCTAGGCCACTGGCCAGCGGCGGCCCCGGGCCGCAAGCTCCCGGCGGCGGCGACGCCAGCGATGGATTGCTAAAAACCGACAGCCTGGAAGTGCTTGTGAAGCCGCGGGAACAATGGAAACAGATTTATCACGAAGTTTGGCGCGTGGAGCGCGATTTCTTCTACGATCCCGGCTTTCACGGTCTCGACCTCGCGGCGGCAGAGAAGAAATATGCGCCCTACGTTGCGACTATCGGGTCGCGGCAGGACCTGAACTATCTATTTTCGGAGATGCTTGGCGAGCTAACGGTAGGGCACCTTTTCATTTTTGGAGGCGAGAGTCCTGAAGTAAAACGGGTTCAGACAGGACTTCTCGGTGCAGACTATAAAATCGAGATCGGCTGCTACCGTTTCGCGCGCGTTTACAACGGCGAGAACTGGAACACCGACCTCAAGGCTCCGCTCACTCAGCCGGGTGTCAACGTTGTCGCAGGAGAATACCTATTGGCAGTGAATGGACAGCCGATCCTCGGCACCGACAACATTTTCGCCTTCTTCGAGCAAACCGCAGGCAAACAAGTCGCTCTGAAAGTTGGTCCTGACCCTACCGGCGCAAACTCCCGTGAAGTCACGGTCGTCCCGGTATCCAGCGAAACCCGGTTGCGCAACTTGGCCTGGATCGAGGACAACCGCCGCAAAGTCGACCAGATGACAGGAGGACGCGTTGCCTACGTTTACATGCCAGACACCGGGTTTGGCGGCTACACAAACTTTACGCGCTACTTCTTCGCGCAAGTCGGTAAAGAAGCGGCCATCATAGACGAGCGTTTCAACGGCGGAGGCGCGCTGGCCACCGACATCATCGAGATCCTCCAACGCAAACTGCTGAGCTTGGTCGCCACGCGAGACGGCGAAGACGAGGATCAGCCACAGGGCGCGATCTTTGGGCCGAAGGTCATGATCATCAACGAATTTGCAGGTTCAGGCGGGGACGCAATGCCCTGGTATTTCCGCCGTGCCGGCGTTGGCAAGTTGGTTGGCAAGAGAACCTGGGGCGGCTTGGTCGGACGAGCTGCCGCCCCGGAGCTGATGGACGGTGGTTTCGTCTCATCGCCAAGCTCCGGCGTCTGGAATCCGAATGGCCAGTGGGAAGTGGAAAATCATGGTATCGCGCCCGATGTCGAAGTGGAACTCGAGCCGGAACTTGTCTTGAAAGGCCATGATCCGCAATTGGAGAAGGCTGTTCAGGTGGTGATGGAAGAGTTAAAGCAAAACCCGCAGCCGCATCCTCATCGCCCAGCCTATCCCAACTATCATTCGAGAGAGGCGGACCCGCGCTAGTTCGGTGGGTTCTGAGTTCTGACCTGCTTGAATTGCGCCGCGGCTTTCTGATCCAGTCGCAGTCTGGACGCGACTTTCACCGCTCCACTCCCGGATGGCAATACGGACACTGGCCCGAATCGGGCTTCTGGGAAATAGGTCCTCCCTTATAGCCAAGTGTTTACTAATCCGCCCGTCCGGCTCTCGCAGAGTCCTGCCAGTTTGCACACCGTGTGTGCCTTTATTGGTCGGAGAACTCCAGCTGTCATAAAAACGTAATACTAAGAGTGGTGAATGGTGGCAAAATGCGAACGAAAGGTGAACAAAGAAGGAGAAGTTGATTCGTCCCGTTTCATCGCAACTTGCTGAATTCCTTCGATTAGCACCAACTCCGGCAAGTTCTGATTAAATTGGTTGTTCGGCTGTTAACCGAAGGGTTGCTAGTTCGAATCTAGCCCGGGGAGCCAAACCCTTTTCATTCAACTACTTGCGGACGACGGTTTTTCGCTTCATTAAAAAACGTAGTACGCGCTCCTGGATTCTCGTGCAAAAAGTCGAAACGAAATCTGCGAAAACCCAATGTTTGCAAGCAAAAAATAACTGGAAACAAGGCGAGCATTCGGTTCGCGACCGAATGCCTTATTGGCGGTCCTGAGCCTAATCCGATACTCAAGAACAGGTTGCGCCGAGTGGCCTTCGAAGGAGAAACATAAAGTGTCACGGAAATGGATCGAGGTGCCGGCGTCAGAAGCTACGGCACCGGACGCGGGCTTCCACCGAAACGATATCAGCCTCAGGATCACAATCCATTGAGCGGTGAAGGGTGCGAGCCGTGCGAGCGGTGCGAGCGGTGAAGCTAGGTTGACAACGAAATAACCCGGGGATAGACTCCGCCCATTCTCCAAGGGTCTCGTTTTACCTTTTCCACTTATTTGGTTCTTGGGGCGTAGCACGATGACCAGCCCTGCGGATGTTATTGCCACTCCAAAAGGTGGTGGTGCGCTCCAGAGCATTGGCGACAAATTCTCTCCTCATTTGTACAGCGGCACAGGGAACTTCACGGTTCCAATTGCTCTTCCTCCGGGTCGGAACGGTTTCAACTCCAGATTGAACTCGCATACAGCACGGGCAGTAGTAACAGCTCATTCGGGCTGGGATGGATCCTTAGCGCTCGTGGTGTCGGTCGAAAGAACTCGAAAGGCATTCCTGAGCCAGTAGCTTTAACGGGAGGCACAAAATCACAAATCCACAGGGACGAGGGGATAGTGCGACCAAATGGCGGATTCCACAGGCGTTGGCAATCGGCTTTGTGCCTCGATGATTCTCCCAGAGCGGTCATCATGATGTGGCTGCGTGTTTAAAAAGAAGACAAAGCGCTCTGACCTTGCAGAATTAACCCAATAGGACGAAAGCGATACTCCGACTTGCCTCTTCTGTATAATGCATAGAAAGAAGGCATGATGCCCCATTCATTCTTCCAAAGGGTTTTTGGCCAAAAGAAAAGTGGCAGTCAAGGGGAGGCGCAGAGCGTCGGGAATGATACCGTGAAAAACCCTGGCCCGGCTGAGGCGAAAACCCCCGAATTGGCCACTAGAGAAGCCGTAGAGCGTCAAACGCTTACCCCAGAACCGCAGACTTCCCAGCCTGTGAAAAAGCTCAATTCCCTCCTCGCTTTCGTAGATCTAATGGACCCTTTTACACCCGGCGAAGTCGCCGGCGAGGAGCTTCCTGGTCCAATCCTTTCGATCCTGAGCGCCAAGGAGTTCAACTCTGCCTTTTTCTTTCATACCCCGCATACCCGTGAGAACGCATTGGCGACCAAGGACGAAATATCCCGTAAGTATCCGGAATGCCGTGTCCAGTTGCGGCAACTGCCAGTCTCGGATCCGAAGGACTATTCATCGTTAATCGACAGCCTGTGGCGATATGGCCGCGACTTACTGCGGCGGCCTGACACTGGCGACAACTACGTGTGTGTTTCGAGCGGCACGGCCGAGATGAGAGCTGTATGGTTTGTCCTCAAAACACTGGGCAAAGTCAAAGGGAGATTCCTTCAAGTTGGAACGCCGGTTCAGCCGCTCTTCGGAAAAGTCAATATCAAAGAACTGCGGAAGGACTCGGATGGTTGGCTAACACAACAACAACTTGTGGTGCGAGAGGAACATTTCGGCTGGGAGCGAATTGGATCGATTAGAGAGCCTCCAACAGACGACACTGCACTGGCACCAAGAGGACCTCGGTGGCCCCGACTTAAGGGACAGGAGCCCAAGGATGCAGTACCGCCCGAGGAATCCAAGGCGGGCGCAGAAACATTCGAGTTCGACGAGGCCTTCGTGGAATGGATGCGGCTGCTCTATGGGAGCCCGTTGACTGACCTCCTATCAGGTCTGCGCCGCAAGTTCGTGTCCATGAGATTGCCCCGCGATTCGATAGAGGCGTTGACAGCTGAGACCTTGAGAAGCGTCGCAGACCGGGGCGTTGTGCGAGTCCGTCATAGTGAAATCGGTGGGCTAGAACGGTACCGGGTCTCGATTGATGACTTTTTAGACCACAAGACCGTTGCACCGACCTGGCCAAGTGGTAGGTTTTGGCCCAAGCTTCGGTCGGAGTCCTTCGCGGTCTTTGTTAACTCGATCGCAAACAATATCTTACTGGAATACTATCGGGCCTCCCGCACGAGCCCTCCGACTGAGGGTTTTGACCTTGAAGCGCCCAATGTCCTGAGTGAACTAAAGCTCGCGCCAGATCAGTTGGAGGTTCTCCGTCAGGCGATGGCACATGTACATGTAGCAGAGTTTGACTATGGAGGTACAGGAGAAGAACCGCCAAGAGAAGAGGCGTCGGAAGAAACGGCAATGCCTACTGCGGGCGAAATCGAGCCGGAGTCGCATGAGGCTCAACCTGGGGCAGCAGAAGTGGCCTCAGCAGGAGGAGAACCATCAAAAGCAGAACAATTAGGAGCAGGAGAGGCAGAAGCACGAGACGATCTACAAGGATTGGTTGGCGAGGAGGCGAGGCTTGTTCCTGGTCTTGACGACGCGCTGCAAGAGCTGGGAATTTACGTGGGATCTGCAGTTCTTCGCCACGCCGCAGAACGGGCAGGAATCGCAGCGGAAAGCGATCTACCGGTGCTTCTCCTGGGAGAAACAGGGACGGGAAAAGAGCGATTCGCTCATCTAATCCACAGGATGAGTCCCCGGTGTTTGCGGGACCTGATGGCCGTGAATTGCGCAGCAATTCCGGAGTCGCTCGCGGAAAGTTACCTGTTCGGCCACATGAAAGGCGCCTTTTCCGGTGCGAGCGGCGACAAGAAAGGGATATTCGAAAGCGCCGATAAAGGCACCCTGTTCCTCGACGAAGTAGCGGAGCTGAGTCTTGAAGTGCAAGCCAAGCTACTGCGGGTTATCCAGGATGGCGTGGTTCAGCGGCTAGGCAGCACAGCACCCCGGAAAGTCAATGTGCGAGTTGTCGCGGCAAGCAATCGTGACCTAAGAGATCAAGTGCGCGCGGGGAAATTTCGCGAGGATCTGTACTTCCGACTTGAAGTTGTGCAGATCGAGCTTCCCGCTTTGCGGGAGCGCCGGTGTGAAATTCCCGAGCTGGCGCTGACCCTACTCCGACAGATCAATCTACGAAGACGCAAACCACGCCAGCTCACCTCGGCGGCTTTGATGCGCCTGGAGAGATACGACTGGCCAGGAAATGTGCGCCAACTATCCAACGTCCTGGAGAGGTCCGTGCTCTACGCACGTAATGAGAGTATCGACACGGACGACTTAATCATATCGGACCATAAGCCCTGCAAAGATCCTTTTGCAGCGCTGCCAGAACCGTTGCCGGGCTTCGAGGTTGACACATTTGTAAAGCAGGTGCGCGAGCAGCTTTTTCTACGGGCGCTGGCAGCGTGTAACGGCAATCAAACGAAAGCAGCCGAGCGGCTCGGTGTTTCCAAACAGATGGTCAACAAGTTCGTCGCTGGTCAAAATGACAACCAGGGTTGACAGGCAGTAAACCACGGTTGTCACCACCCAATTGGTTTTCCTCGCAAATGCCTGATTCTGCGCAATCGTAGTTTGGTTCACGGCGTGCCTTTCCTCACCGGCGACAGCAAATGTTTAAGAGAGGCGCTGCCAAAATGTGGACCCTTCAGGAAGAATTTTCACGCGTAGAGATCGGCCGATCTACACAGCTCCGAAATCTCACTCTCTTTCCATTAGTGCGCCGAAACACGCCTGTCCGACCGCTGGACTACTTGCTCCTAGAGGATGGGATCGCACAGGGGAAAGTGCGGGTGACCGAGGCTCACGCAGGCGGATCTGTTCCAGAGTTACGTCTTGAAAACAACGCGGACCTCCCGGTTCTTCTCGTCGACGGGGAGGAACTTGTCGGGGCGAAACAGAACCGCGTGCTGAACTTGACGATCCTTGCACCGGCGAAGCAGATCACAGTGATTCCGGTCTCCTGTGTAGAGGCAGGCCGCTGGGGCATGTCGTGGACGGATCTGAAAACAGCCGATCACATGATGTATTCCCTGGGACGCGGAGAACAGCTGTCCCAAGTCACGGCGTCAATGCGATCGAATGGCACACGCAAGTCGGACCAGCAAGCAGTGTGGAGAAACATCGCCGCGAAGGCGACCCGGCTTAAGGCACCGTCCCCAACCGGCGCCATGTCCGCCATCTTTGAGAGACACGCAAGTTCCCTTGAGGAGTTCACGCGCGCCTTCATTTGGCAGGAAGGTCAGTGTGGAGTAGCGTTCGCCATCGGTGGTCGAGTCCTTGGCTTGGAAGTCTTCGACCACGCGGAAGCCATGCGCCGGTTCTTCCAAAAACTGGTGCGAAGCTATGCTCTCGATGCTCTGGATGCAGACCCGTCTGCGCACGAACCTGCAAGTGTAGAAACGGCGTGCGCGCTGGTAACGCAAATCGGGGCGGCCCAGAGTTTCGCAGAGCAAGCCCTGGGGCTCGGGAAGGATGTGCGGTTCAACGGGCCAGAGATTTGCGGCGCGGCCCTGTGGGCCCAAGAGCGATACGTGCACATTTGTTCTTTTGCGAAGAATGGCAAGAGCTCAGACGCTTCTGGATTTTGGACCCGTATGAGCCGTCCGAGCCAGCGCCGTTCGTTTTGAGTGATTCAGAAAGAGGGTGAAATGGATCTGAGGAACGCTGCCATCGCAGAGGTCTATCGTTCGAAAACAAACAAGATGCAGAGAACAGTCGCTCCATCGACCCTAGAGCGGAACAGAGGGCGTCTCGACTCATGGAAGCAAATTGCTGTTTACCTGAATCGAGAAGTTCGGAGTGTGCAACGCTGGGAAAAACGCGAAGGCTTGCCTGTGCATCGGCACACTCACCTGAAGGGCAGTACGGTCTATGCGTTCAAAACGGAGATTGATATCTGGCTGACGGGACGAGGTCAAACCAAGAGTGAACCTCACCCGATGCAGAAACATTTGAAGTACACGGCCAATGGGCTTAATCCGCCTCTGTACGTGACGAGGCAGATGTTTGTTGCCTTTCGCCTCTGGCTTGCCACGGTCGAGCGCGAGTCATATCAAAGCTTTGACGAAACCGTCGTCCCTGATCTGACGCTGACGCCGCATGACCGTTATTTCTTTATTCAAAGGCCGAAAAGTGAGCGCAAAGTTCGGTCACGACAAGTCGTGACGAATCGGGGATGTCGTCCTTTGTCGCTTGCGTCCCCGACGAAGGCTCGGTAGCTTTTCGGGCAAGGTCCAGGTCCAATTTCACAACCTTTAGTTAGGGGGGGCCATGACTCTGGGGTAAACGGGAGAGCTTCGATTATGCGCAAAGCTACGTTGGCGTTTTTTGTGATTCTGATTCCGTGCTCGCTGCGCGCTCAGGACAAAAAGAGCGATTGGAAGGCGTTATACAGTCTTCATTCTGGTGAAAAGATCGAGCTAACCGAGACCGGCATGAAGAAACACGTCGGCACTTTCTCTACTGTTACTGACGAAGCGATTCAGATGCGAGAAGGATCGAACGACATCGGGATTCCCAAAGAAAGTGTCGCTCGCGTGACGGTGCTCGACAAGAGCCACCGACTCCGCAACTCTCTGATTTTTGGAGCCGTCGGAGCGGGAGCAGGAGCAGGAATCGGCGCAGCCGCAACGAGATGCTCCAGTCCAAATAGTTTCACCGGTTGTTGGCGCGACGTCGCGGCTGGCATCGGCGCTGTCGTGGGATTATTGGGAGGTGCCGGCGTAGGGGCCGCAATACCGAGTCATCCCACTATTTATCGAGCGGAGGCGGTGAAATCAAACGCAGCGCATTGACGAGCTGGCGGATCGCTCAGACGCCACAGTAAGCAGGCAATGGCATGGACTGTTTTTGAGATGTCGTCTTTTTTTTGGGGGGGTCTTTTGCCTCAAGCGGCTGCGGATGGAGGAGGTTGCTTATGAGCACTAATTTCTGTGTCATTGGTACGATTCTGTTTGTTTGTGGGTTCTGCTACGCGCAAGCGCCTACCTCGGACGTGCAAGTTCCCTCCATCACGAATTCCTCTATGAAATTGGACGATTCAACTCCGGTCATATTGCGCACCAAGAAGGACCTTTCTTCCGCGACGGTTAAAGTAGGTGATCGGGTCCCTTTCCGCGTCGCCAAGGACGTAAGGGTCGCAGATTTAATTGCCATTCCTAAGGGTGCGGATGCCTGGGGCGTCGTCACTGCGGTTCAAGGAAAGAGGCGCAAGGGACAGCCTGGAAAGCTGGATATCGCGATTCAGTCCGTCCAACTCTTGACCGGCGAAAGTGCCCCTCTCCGGGCAGAACAACACGCGGAGGGAAAGAGCCAGTTCGTGGGTACGGCAGCTGATATACCGAGGGCGGCTATCGAAACCTTCGGAATAGGTATACCTATTGTGTTGTTCTCAATGCTGGAAAAGGGAAAAGATGCCTATTGGCCTGCCGGGACCAAATTTACGGCATATTTGAATGGCGATGTTGTCCTAGACCGAAGTGCCTTGACCCGGGTTCAGCCCGCTCCGGTGCGACTCACAGGGCCCGGTACCGTCACGATCTTTCGGGTCGAGACCGGACTGAGGTTCCAGCTGCCTGTCTATTGCGGCGAGATTGCTTTGGCCAAGTTGCCGCACTCCTCTTTTATGCAAATCCAATTGCCCCCGGGAAAATACTCTTTCCGGTCGAGCGATAAGCAAGTCGTTGAAGTGCGCTTGGAAGAAGGCCAAGAGCTCTACCTACAAATGCAACTGGTCATAGTACGTGGTTTTAAGGGCCATCTTGTTCAGGTTGACAATGCAGATGGCGAAGAGAAAGTTGCGAACTTGAACGAGCTCCCGGACAAAGAGGTCAGAAAAGTCTCACGTGCTGACCTTGCGGAGGTGAAAGCGGCCCCAGAAGTAAAGTCTGTGTCAGCCCCGGCACCGGCGCAAAGAACGACAAAGCCAAGCGTCTCTCGCGAAACGGGAACTGCGGAGAAAGGACCGCCCAGCGACTTGGGGCCCGCTACCAAGCCAAGTGGTGAGCATGAAATGACGAAAATCGCGCTCGGATATAACACGCAGGGTATTGCATTCACTGAGGGAGCAATATGGGTAGCCTATTCCAGAGAGAAAAATAAGAAATCCGGCGTGTTCCGAATGGACCCGAATACTAATCAGCCGGTGGCCGTCGTGGACACAGGTAAGCTAGCTGGAGGAGTTGCAGCGGGTGAGGGCGCAGTGTGGATTAGTAACTTTGGCGAAAATTTTGTCACTCGAATCGACCCGGAAACAAACCGTATTGTAGCGACCGTCACGGTCGGGAAATACCCCTGGGGATTGGATGTCGGTGAAGGATCGGTTTGGGTGACAAACGCTGGCAGCAACACGGTCTCAAGGATAGACCCTAATGCCAACGCAGTCATCTCTACTGTCGCGGTCGGAAAACGACCGGGTGGGATTGCCGTGGCAGGGGGCTTCGTTTGGGTCGCCAATTCGAAGAGCAAGTCGGTGTCTCGCATTGATCCGAAGACCAACGCCCTGGTGGCGACGATTGAAGTTGAAGGGGAGCCAGAGACGGTGACTGCTCGGGGAAATGACGTTTGGGCTTCCTGTCAGCTTTCTTCCGGCTTATCTGTGCAGCGCATTGATGCGAAAACTAACAGCATCGTCGCGAAAACGACTATTGGCACCAAGGCGCTGGTAGGCGGAACCGCTCTACTCGATGGAGTCTTGTGGGTCGCAGATCGGGCTGGTGGCGCTCTCTGGAAGATCGACATCCACACAAATACAACCATCGGTGAGCCGGTTCCGGCAGGCCTCGGCGCGATGATTATGGGAGTGGGGACCGACAGAAATGGAGCAATCTGGCTCAGCAACCCTGATGATGGAACCGTCCGCAAAATAAAGCCCTAAGGACTTCACCTTCGAGAGTCCCACCGACTTCTCTCGGCGTCTCGGGCTTCTAGGTTGCTTAATTCCTTGGAGTTGGTCGTTGTAGGACAAAAGGTATAAGGCTTTAAAGGAGATTTTGTGCTTAGGCTTCACCGGTCTCTGATTCTCTGGGGACTCGCGCACGGCGAGTTCCCAAGTCGTATTCCTCTTTTGCCAGCGACTCCTCCTTTCCATCGGAATTGCTTTAGCTTCCGTAATTGGCATGTGGGCACAACGTGGCGGCCAAGGCGGCCGCTGCCGCCTCGGCAACCGAGGCAAAGCCTTCCTCGTGGATTAGCCCAATGAACAGGTTAAACCTCGCCGCCGTTGCCTTGCTCACTGTGGTAGGTTTTTCCCCTTCGGCGGAAGGGCATTCCGCTTCGCAGGAGCAGTCTGCCTCCACACAGGATTCCTCGCTTGCTGATCTTCGGCAGCGCGCCGAAGTGGGCGACACGCAAGCGCAATACTTGCTCTTTTTGCGTTACAAAGAAGGAGAAAGTACGCTCGCGGAAAGAACGGAAGCGGTCAGCTGGCTGCGCAAAGCCGCCGAAGCCGGACACGCGATGGCCCAGGTCACTCTTGGCCTGCTATATAAAGGAGGAAAGCGGGGAGTCGTGCAAAACCCCGAAGAGGCCGTCAAATGGTTCCGCAAATCCGCTGAACAAGGCAACGCCTACGGCCAAAGCGAACTGGGCCTGATGTACGAAAGAGGAGACGGCGTCGCCAAAGACGAGGCCGAAGCAGTGAGTTGGTACACACGCGCGGCTGACCAGGGTCTGGCCGTGTCCAAGTTCGATCTTGCCTTCATGTATGAGAATGGCCACGGTGTTGCGGCCGATATTCACAAAGCGATTGCGCTTTATGAAGAAGCCGCCCTCAGCATCCCCACTGCTCGCCACAATCTCGCCGTCCTTTACTACGACGGCAAACTCCTACCCAAAGACTCGATCGCCGCCTACAAATGGGCGGTCCTAAGCATTTCCGCGGAGTTCATGAGAATCATCGGGGAAGGAATGGGAGAAGGAGAAGACTTTCACCCTGAACCACGCCTCGGCCATGCTGTTCTGCTACTTAAGGACATCGCCAAGGGGATGAAAAAGAAAGACAAACAAGTCGCCATCTACATGGCCCAGGAGTGGATTAACGCCAATTCCGCGCGACTCGGTGAAGAGCCTCAGCGATTCCCCGCCACCCTGGCGACCATCAAGAAGTAGTGGTGTTGACTAATCTGGATAGAGTGGAGCGCCGGAGAGGTTGGATTGCTGGGAACTCATGAATCAGGTGCTCCGGCTGTGGAGGTCAAGCGGCTGCTGCAGACTCTTGTTCTGGCTGACTTGTTGCAGCAGATAGGCCTGTCTTGGCGCGAATCTCTTCGTGCCATCGCGAACGGAGTTCACAATCGCGTCAACAGGCAGACCTAGCTGCGAGAGGACAGACCACGTGTCAGACCTGATCATCGCACTAGTCCATCGGGACGAACTGCAGTGCGCGGTCCTTGCCGTGGGAACATGGACGTTATCAGGTAGGTGCCGTTAAATTTGAGATCATAATCGCCTGCCAATGACGAGTCGGACGAATAGGTTGGTATCAAACCAATGATCTCGAAAATCGTACAGCTGTTTAAGCGGGGCGCCTGTTTTATCAAGCCCACGCCGCAATTCGACGCCGACGATGACTTGAGCTGGCTTCATCCCCCTGCAGGCCCGGCAGATGTCGCAGCTTGGAATCGCTATTGGATTGAGCAAGTCAGGCACGGCCTTGGGCCTTCGATTTTTGATATGTTCAACGACGATAGAGATCTTGTGCAAGTGATGAACATCGAAGGGATGAGGAGCATTCTCTGCGCAGGCAACGGGATTTCCCAAGAACCCCGAGCACTTGCTCAGGCGGGATTCCAAGTCGCTGCTCTAGATATATCGCCTCAGGCCACAGAACTTGCTCAAGGGTTCGAGTTTCCAAGAGAACGTTTCGACTTCTTTTGTGATTCAAACATGCAACGACCGGGCGGCAACATCGACTTTGTGGTTGGCGATATTCTTGACCCGGCGGTCTGTCCAGGCCC
>Ga0126376_10000401_pt1 | contig 20923 bp, 15 predicted proteins | sample PanSoiMetPlot_15_FD_92760 | JGI IMG/M metagenome (GOLD analysis project Ga0126376, IMG submission 92760) | Tropical forest soil microbial communities from Panama - MetaG Plot_15 | ecosystem: Environmental > Terrestrial > Soil > Tropical forest > Bulk soil | place: Panama | collected 2016-02-17
TGGCTGGCGACGAGCCGACGGTCCGCGCAGCGCTGACCCAGAGCTGGCCGCCCGAGGCCGCGCCCCAGAGCAGTCAGAACCCCCCGTAGCTCGCGGGCCGCGTCGATCGACCTAACGCCAGCCGCCGGGGACTTCGGCACGATCCTGCACTTCGATGGCGCGACCTGGTCGCCCATGACCTCCGGGACGGTCGTCGATCTGCTCCATGGCTGGGGCGGCGGGCTTCGCGATGTGTTCGTCGCAGCCGCGCGCGGCATCATCCTCGAGTATTGACCAGGCGACGCCGCGCCCTAGCGCTGCCACGCGCGCGGAACCTCCACGTAGGAGGGGTCGAGGGCTGCAATCGAGGGGCAGCCGAGCAGCCGGAGCGTGCGCTCGACGTCGGCGCGCAAGATCTCGAGCGCGCGCGCAACGCCGGCCTCGCCCGCCGCCGCCAGCCCGTACGCGTAGGCGCGCCCGATCAAAACCGCGCGGGCGCCCAGACAGATCGCCTTCACGATGTCGCTGCCGCGGCGAACCCCTCCATCCATGAGGACCTCGACCTGGCCCCTGACCGCGGCCACCACCTCGGGCAGCGCGCGCAGCGTCGCCGAAGAGCAGTCGAGCTGGCGGCCGCCATGGTTGGACACCACGATCGCGGTCGCGCCGTGATCGATCGCGCGCCGGGCGTCGTCTCCAATCAGCACACCCTTGGCGACCAGAGGCCCGGTCCAGGCTTCGCGAATCCATCGAAAGTCTTCCCAGGTCACCGCCGAACGACCCAGCGCCGCCATCACATCGACCAGCGGCATGGGGCCCTGACCGGGCAGCACGACGTTCTCGAGGTCGGGCAGGCCTCCGTCGCGGAGGAACGAGATGAGCCAGCGCGGGTGCATGAAAAATTGGGGGAGGTAGCGCAGCTTCGAGCCCAAGCGGCCACCCAGAAGCTGCTTCATCCCCCCGCGAAAATCTCGCTCGCGCAGTCCGGCCACCGGCGTATCGATGGTGACGAACAGAGCGGAGATCCCGGCTTGCTGGGCGCGCTCGAGGACCGCCTCGGCGGCCGCGCGCCCGCCGATGAGATAGAGCTGGTAGCAGACCGGCCCTTGCGAGGCTGCCTTTGCCTTTTCGAGGGCATGCCCCGAGATGGTCGACTGAATGAACGCCGTGCCGGCTGCGCCCGCGGCGCGGGCGGCGTCGATTTCGCCCCCGGGGTGCATCAGCCGCAGGTAGCCCACCGGCGCCAGCAGCGCGGGGAACGATATCTCGCTGCCCACCACGCGAGCGCGCAAATCGTAGCTGGGTATCGCAACTGCCTGGCGCGGCCGAAACATCACATCGTCGAAGACACGGCAATTCTCGCGCAGCGTGACCTCGCCATCGGCTCCGCCGTCGAGGTAGTCAAAAACCACCCTGGGCAGACGGCGCCTTGCGTACCGCCGCAAGTCTTCGATGTTGACCACGCGCGGAGATGCCACCTTGCGCAGCGCTCGAGTCATGGCTGGGCTCCCGACCGCAGAACCTATCACGCGTATCAGCAAAGATGCGTCAGCGTGTGACCGGCTCGGGGGGCGCGGCCGTTGCGAGCGGTCAGCCCCGAGCGGTCTCGCCATTCCAGGTGAGTGGGCGCCACTTGTGCGCCCGCACACATGCGGAATGAATGTTCATTCCGCTTTTTTCCGATAAGGTAGCGGGGCTCGGCTTCGAATACTCAGATGGGGAAGGAGTGAGGCGGGATCATGCTGCGATCGGGGCTTCTGCTCGTGACGTGCGCGCTGCTCGGCTGTGGAGACGAGGCGTCTCCGATGATGCCCCCGACACCCGATGCTGCGCCCGGCCTTCCGAGTGGAATCTATCGGCTGACCGGAACCGACCCCAATCTGCCCGACGACGATCTGGCGCCCCTCGACGCGCTGATCGGCAACGCGCCCCTGGTCGCGCTCGGGGAGAGCATTCACACGTCGGGCGGCTACTCGGCCGCCAAGGTGCGCATCTTCGAGCATCTGGTCAGCAAGCAGCACTTCCGCGTGTTCGCGTTCGAGACCCCACGCACCGACGCGCTCGCCACCGGCGCCTACGTGGCAACCTGCAACGGCACGCTCGAGCAGGCGCTGGGCGGGCTCTTCCCCGTGTGGGCGAACACGAGCGTGCGCGACCTCCTGGCCTGGATGTGTCAGTGGAACCAGCAGCACCCTCAGGATCCGGTGGCGTTCTACGGCTTCGACATCCAGCAGCCCTGGGACGACGGGCGCGCGCTGCGCAGGTTCCTGCCCCAGATCGGTGCGACCTCGCTCGCCGCGGGCATCGCCCAGTGCGACGGTGCCAGCTTCGACTCCGCGAATGCGTACTTCCAGGCTCATCCGAATGGGCCCGCCAACATCACGCCGGCGCAGAATCAGTCCTGTCTCGACGGGTTGCGCGCGATCGACGACTACTTCAGCGCGCACGAGAACGAGATCATCGCGGCCACCTCGCGCGAGGCGCTCGCCGAGGCGCGCATGGCCAGCCGCAGCCTGCGCGCCTGGCAGGGCGAGGCCTACAACTACACATCCGATCTGCCGGCGTCGATGGTGGCGCGCGACCAGGGCATGGCCGATGTGCTGCTGGCGCTGCGTGCGCTGCGCTTCCCGAGCGCACGGGCGGTCGTGTGGGCGCACAACTTCCACATCGCGGCCCATCAGGAGGAAGTGCAGTACCCGTTCTCGGGTGCCAAGAGCATGGGCAGCTTTCTGGCGGAGCGTCTCGGCGACGACTATGGGCCCATTGGGCTGGTCGGTTATCAGGTCGACATCAACTGGCCGAGCGTGGGCTGCGGTCCCCAGCCGGTCCCCACCGCAGCCAACGCCGTCGAGCGCATGCTGCACGGCCTGGGCGAGCCCTTCCTGCTTATCGATCTCGCAACCACGACATTTTTCGCATCCGGGATGAGCTATGAGCTGGGCGGCGAACAGCAGGGTCAGGGCTCACACATGATTCCCGCCCATGCCTTCCGCGCGCTGGTCTATCTCGATCACTCACCGGCCATGCAAGCGATTCTCTGGCAAACCTGCACGCCGCCCATGCATTAGCGCGAGACCAGGCGCGACCGGACCGCTCCGGGGTCGGCTTGCCACGGCCCGACTGCGCGTGAGAAGGTTGTGATATGGTCGAGGGCACTCGGTCGCTGGACGACAGCGCGTCCGATGCGGTCCCGGCGGCATCGTCCACGAGCGCCCAGGCCGCGGAGCCGCCCGTCGCCATCGGTGACTGCCTCGATCGCTACACCGTTCGCGCGCGCCTGGGCGCCGGCGGCATGGGTGAAGTCTTCGCGGCCCACGATGCCGAGCTCGATCGGATGGTCGCCCTGAAGGTGATCAAGCCCGATCTGGCTGGGTCTTCGCCGGCCGCCCGGGCGCGCTTCCAGCGCGAGGCGCAGGCCATGGCGCGACTGAACCATCCCAACGTGGTCTCGGTGTTCGACGTCGGCGAGGTCGGTGGGCGTGTCTTCGTCGCCATGGAGCTCGTGCGTGGGCCCACCCTGGCCGCGTGGATGGCCGAGCGCCCGCATTCCTGGCGCGAGGTGGTCGCCGTGTTTCTCGAGGCCGGGCGCGGGCTCGAGGCGGCGCATGCCGCCGGCATCGTGCACCGGGACTTCAAGCCGGCCAACGTTATCCTGGGCGAGCGCGTGCGCGTCGCCGACTTCGGTCTGGCCCGCGCGGTCGACGCTGCCGACGAGGAGGCTGCGGGGCCGGGGCCGCTGCCGACACCGCTTCAGGGCCTGGTGACCCGCACCGGCCAGGCGGTCGGCACGCCGGCCTACATGGCACCCGAGCAGGGCGCGGGTGGGCCCGCGAGCCCGCTCTCCGATCAGTACGGGTTCGCGATCGCCCTCCACGAGGCGCTGTTCGGCGCCCGGCCGGGTGAGTCGGCGCCCACGCGCGCGGTCCCGGCCCGGCTGCGCGCGATCGTCGTGCGCGGGCTGGCAGTGCGGCCCCAGGATCGCTACCCGTCGATGCGTGAGCTGCTCGCCGATCTCGGGCGCGACCCGGCGCGCACGCGCCGGCGCTGGCTCGCGGTCAGCGGCGCCATCGGGCTGGCCGCGCTGTCGCTGTGGCTGGCGCGCAGCGCCGCGCCTGGGGCCTCGTGCGCCGGGCTGGACGCGCCCCTGGCCGCGGCCTGGAATCGACCAAAGGCGGACGCGCTGCGGGCACGCTTCATCGCCGCCGGCGCCAGCTACGCGGCGGTTGCCGCCGAACGCGTGATCGCGGGACTCGACAACTATGCCGCCGGCTGGACGAGCAGCCGCACCGATGCCTGCACCCAGGCGCGGGCGGGCGTGCAATCGCAGGAGCGGCTCGATCGCCGGATGCGCTGTCTCGATCAACGGCTGCTCGAGGTGACAACGGTCGTGGGCGCGCTCGTGGAGGCCGATCCGGCGACGATCCGGAACGCGGGCGAGGCGGTGGATACTCTGCGCCCCCTCAGCGACTGCGATGATCCGCGCGAGGCGGTGCCGCGACCCGTCGGCAAGAAAGTGCGCGCCGACATTGCGCAGGCGGAGGCGGCCCTGGCCCGCGCGTGGGCCTTCCAGGGGCTGCATCAGTTCGAGCGCGCCCTGCCCCTAGCGAAACAGGCGGCCGAGATCGGCCAGCGTACGGGGTGGGCGCCCCTTTCGGCGCAAGCGCTGCTCCTGCGTGCCGAATGCGAGAACCGCATGCGCGACTACACGGCCGCGCTGGCGACGTTCGAGCAGGCAGCGACCGTGGGAGCGCAGGCTCAGGACGACGGCGTCGAGGTAGAGGCGCTGGCCGGTCGCTTCCTCGTCCTCGGCGAGAATATGGGCAAGCCAGCCGAGGCGCTCGCCGACCGGAGGTTCATTGAGCTGGCGCTCGAGCGGGCCGGCCAGCCGCCGCGCTCGCGTGCGATCTGGCTGCACAACCTGGCCATCCTCCTGCTCGGCCAGGAGAAGTACGACCAGGCGCTGGCTGCCGAGGTCGAGGCGGTGGCGAAGTGGCGCACCCTCGTGCCGCCCGGCCACGTCTACCTCACCGATTCACTCGAGACCGAGGGCAACATCCAGATCTACCGGGGCCAGTTCGATGCCGCCGAGGCGCTGCTGCTCGAGGTGCTGAAGGAAAAAACCGCCGCGCGCGGGCCCGACCACCTCGCGGTCGCGAATACGCTGCAAAACCTGGGCGTGCTGGAGGCGCAACGCGGCAATCTGCCGGCTGCGATCGAACGCTGGGAGCGCGCGCTCACCATTCTGCGCGTCGCACGCACAATGACCTTCATCGCTGTCTTCAACCTCGGCACCGCAAAGTTCTTCGTCGGCCGCTGGCGGGCTGCCGCCGACGACCTCACGACCGCCCTTGCCCTCGCCGAGCGCGAAGCGCCCGGCCCGACGCGGTGGGTCGGGAATGCGGCCGACGCGCTCGGCGCCACCCTGGCGGCCCTGGGCGAGCACGACCGGGCCGCCGCCCTGTTCGACCGCGCCATCGAGGCCCTGCGCTCGAGCGGGGCTCCGAACGTCCGGGATCCGCTGGCCCACGCGTCGCGGCTTGCCCTCGTGCGCGGCGATCGAACCACCGCCAGGGCGCGGTTGGCGGAGGCTATGAAGGCGGCTCACGATCAGACGGCGCTGCTGGCGCTGGCCGGCGCCGACCTCACGCGCGCCGAAAACGGCTGTAGCGCCGCCCGATCGAGCTACCAGCTCGCGATCCGGCTGGCCAAGAAGGAACCCGACCAGGCGGTGGAGGCCGACGCGACCATCAGCCTGGGCGAATGCCAGATCGAGCTGGGCGCAGCCGCCCAGGCGGTGGCAGCGCTCGAGCCGCTGGTGAAGTGGCTCCAGGACGTCCACGCCGACGCCGACGCGGCGGCGCCTGCTCAGTTTGCGCTTGCACGCGCGCTCATCGCGACGGGCGGCGATGGCCGGCGCGCCCGTGCTCTCGCCGAGCGGGCCCAGGCCGGCTTCGCGAAGACGAGGCACGCGGCCGAGGTCGCGCGCTGGCTGGCCGCCCACGGGCGGCCCGGTTCCCGCTCGTCGCCGACCCAGCGCTGAGACGGGCTGGCATCACTCGGACGGCGCGGGCAGCGTCATCAGCGTCAGGTCGCCCATTTCACGGCTGCACAGAATCAAACGCCCGTCGGGCGACCAGCGGGGGTTGGTCAGGCGCGTCCGCACATCGGTGAGCTGCCGGACCCCCGTTCCGTCGCGGTTCATCACGAAGATCTCGAAATGCTTGCCCATGCGGCGCACGAGCACGACGCGGAAACGCCCGGCCGGAGTCTAACAAGCCTCGGCAATCGACTAGCAACTTTTCTTCGCATCGACCGATAATCAAGGTTACTGGTCGGAGGTCTCATGCGTTTGAATGTGGTCTTAATGAGTAGCCTGTGGGTGGTGGTGGGCTGCGGGGACGTCGTGGCGAGCTCGGACGCCGCGCTGGGGAGCGGGGGCACGGGTGGTAGCGCCGGGGTTGGGAGCGGTGGCAGCGGCGGCACGGCCGGCAGCGGCGGCATGGCAGGCAGCGGCGGCAGCGGCGGCAGCGGCGGCATGGCAGGCAGCGGCGGCAGTGGCGGCATGGCAGGCAGCGGCGGCAGCGGCGGCAGTGGCGGCATGGCCGGCAGCGGCGGCAGCGGCGGCAGCCCGGCCGATGCGGCGCTCCCCGACGCGGCGCCCGACGCCCGAGTTCAGTGCACAAGCAACGCCGAGTGCGACGACGGCAACCCGTGCACCGCCGACACCTGCTCACCAGCCGCCGGAATGTGCATGCACATGGCCGTGGCCAACGGCACCACCTGCGCGACCGATCGGTGCCTGTCGGGCCAGAGCTGCCTCAATGGAATCTGCCAGGGCGGTACGGCCATCAGCTGCGACGACCAGAACGTGTGCACGGCCGACTCGTGCGATGCCATGCTGGGCTGTCAGCATGTCCCGCAGGATCGCATTGCGTGCGGCACCCTGCCCCACATGTTCTGCTGCAGCGGGCAGTGCCAGACCGCAACCGTCTGCACGGGCAGCAACTGCGGCCCCCACGCCTTCTGTGGCGGCAACGTCCAATGCACGTGCGACGACCCCACGCTGGTCTGTCGAACCGGCGGGGTGTGCGCTTGCCCGACCACGCCGTGCATGTGAGCGCGGTCGCGCGCAGCGCTGGCTGGCTGCTTTCCGTGCTGGCGTTCGCTTGCGCGGGGAATTCCGCGCTCTCGCCTGAGGCCGGCCTTCCCGTCGACGGCTCGAACGGCCACGACACGGCCTGGGTCATGGCTTACTACGCCGGCTATGACGCGGCGCGGCTCCCCATCGCCGAGATCGATTGGAGCGCGATCACGCATCTGGCAGTCGCGTTCTACCTGCCCGACGGATCCGGCGGCCTCAACGAATCACTCGGGCAGGGTGGCCCCGCCCTGGGCCACGCGCTGGTCGCAGCCGCGCACGCCAACGGCAGGCCGGCCCTGGCATCGATCGGCGGCGCCGGTCAGCACGACCTGTTCGCCGCCTCGGCAGCGAGCGCCAACCGCCCCGCTTTCGTCGCCCGCATCGCCACGCTGGTCGGCGATTATGGTTACGATGGCGTCGACCTCGACTGGGAGCCGATTCGTGCCGGCGAGGGCGCGACCATTGGCGCGCTGGCGCAGGATCTCAAGGCCGCGCTACCCGGCAAGCTGCTCACGCTGCCGATCGGGCAGATCAACCCGAACGCGCCGCCCGATCTGTCCTACCTGGCGCCGATGGCACCTCTTTTCGATCGCATCAACCTGATGAGCTACGGCATGTCGGGTGCGTACACGGGCTGGAAGAGCTGGCACTCGTCGCCGCTGCATTGGAACAGCGTGCACGCGACTCCGGCCGGCATCGACGTCAGCGTCGACGCTGTTCTCGCCGCCGGTGTGCCGGCGCGCAAGCTGGGCATCGGCTCCGGCTTCTACGGCCTGTGCTACACGGCCCCAGTCACGGCGCCCGTCCAGGACCTCGCCGGCGCGACCATCAAGGACGTCATCTACTCACAGATCTTGAGCGGCTATTTCTCGGCGAGCGCACGGCAGTGGGACGACGGCGCCAAGGTGCCCTATCTGTCGTTCGCATCGCCGCAGGGCTCCGATGGCTGCACCTACCTGAGCTACGAGGACGCGCAGTCCCTGGGCGAGAAGGCGGCGTGGGCCCGGAGCCGGGGCCTGGGCTCGATCATCGTCTGGACCATGAACCAGGGCTATGTCGCCAACGCACCGGCCGGGCAGCGCAACCCGCTCCTGGACGCGCTGAGGAGTTTCTCGCAATAATCCCGTATCCACAGCGGAGGAGGGCTTCGATGATCGCGCAGCGTCTCTTCCTCGCGCTGAGAGCTCTCTTTTTCGTCGCGCTCCTGCCCGGGACCATCGCCGGCTACGTCCCCTTCCGAATGCTCCGAGCCAGCAGCCTGCTTCGGGTCCCGAGTCTCTCCCTGTCCTCGGTAGCCGCGGGAGCTCTCGCGCTCGCGGGCGCGGCTGTGCTGCTTCGATGTGTCTGGGACTTTTTCGCGGCCGGTCAGGGCACGCTCGCGCCGGTGGATCCGCCTCGCCACCTGGTCGTCCGGGGGCTCTATCGATTCACGCGAAACCCCATGTACAATGGCGTCCTTGCGCTCCTGCTCGGTCAGGCGTGGCTCTTCCGGAGCGTCGCGCTGGTCGAGTACACGGCCGCAGTCTTCGCGGGCTTTCACCTTTTCGTCGTGCTCTACGAGGAGCCCACGCTCGAGTCACGATTTGGCGATTCGTACCGGGAGTATCGGAGACGCGTGCCACGCTGGGGCTTCACCATTCGCCCCTATTCCGAGAGCTCATAGAGCGGGCTTTCGCGTGCGCATCCAGGTCGAATGCTATGCCGGTTACCGGGGCGAGGAAACGCCGCGCGCGCTCGTGATTGACGAGCGCCGGGTCGAGGTCAAAAGAGTGCTCGATCGCTGGCTGGCCCCCGACCATCGCTACTTCAAAGTGCTCGGCAGCGACGGGGCAGTCTACATCCTGCGCCACGATGAAGCGAGCGCCGAGTGGGATCTCACCGTGTACACCCGCCCGTGATTGCCGAGGACCAGCAGGGAGCAGACCGGCTCAAGGCGGGCTGGGCTCGGCTCCGGCGCGCTCGCTGATCAGCGATCGCGCGGTCCACCTGGTGTGTGATGAAGGATCGCGCTGGCCGGGCCCACCACGCGCAAAGTGCGCGCGTCGGAGCCGCGCAGAGCGCCCAGCGGCCGAGCCCCTACGCTGGCTTCGACGGCCCAGGTTGCCCCGTCGTAGTGCAGGATGACGCCGGAGTACACGCCCCCGACCGCCCAGGCCTGCGCCGCCTCGCTCCACACGGAATACAGCGGGTCGGTGGTGGGAGAAGCCACCTGCTGCCAGGACGAGCCCGCAAAATGCAGGATGGTTCCCTGGCCCCCAACCGCCCACACGTCGTTGGCCGCGCTGCCCCAGACCCCGTGAAGGTCCTCGGACGTGGGGCTTGCCACCGGGCTCCAAGTGCCGCCCGTGAAGTGCGTGATGCGCCCGCCGGCGCCCACGACCCAGACGTCATCTCCGGCGCTCCCCCACACACCGTAGTGCCAGAGCCCGGAGTGGGCCTCGACGATGGTCCAGCGGGTGCCATTCCAGTGCGCGAGCGTGCCCAGGCCGACCGCCCACACATCGTTGGGCGCCGACGCCCACAAGCGTGCCAGCGGATCCGAATCAGACAGGCCGGGCACTGGCGCCCAGGAGGCGCCATCGTAGTGCCAGATGATGCCGCACGGATAGGTGGTCACCCCTTGCCTGCAGTATGCGCCTCCGGCCGCCCAGGCGTCGTTCGCGGCAGTGGCCCACACGTCTGCGAATCCGCTCTGCGCGGGGCTCTGTAGGACTTGTGTCCATGCCGCTCCGTCCCAGTGTGCGATGCTGGGCCCGACCGCCCAGGCATCGCTTGCGCCCCTGACGTGGATGCCCGCGAAATCGGTCAGCACGCCGCCGGTAACGCGAGACCAGCGCGCTCCGTCGAAGTGGCACAGGTTGCCGGGGTAGCCCACGGCCCATATGTCGTCGCCAGCGCTGCCCCAGGCCGAAATCTCGTTGCCCCAGCCATCCATGTCGCAGTTGGAAACCGCCGACCAGGCGGCACCGTCGAAGTGGTAGTTGGTGTGGAACTGACCGAGCGCCCACGCATCGCCGCGGCTGAACACGACGACGGAGCTCAAGAACTCCCCGTTGTCCGGATAAGGCACTGCGAACCGCGGCCTGGACCAGCCCCTTCCATCCCAGTGCAGGACCGAGCAGAAGCCGAATATTTCGTCGCAGCTTCCGGTGACCCAGACGTCGTCGGGGGCACTCCCGGAGACGCTGGTGGGAACCATGATGGCGTTGGCGCCACTGACGGCGACGGACCATTCGGCACCGTTCCAGTGCAGGACGATGCCGCCACTCGATACGCCCATCGCGTCGGTCGTGTCGCCAACGGCCCAGGCGTCGGCGGGACCGCTGGCCCATACCCGGGACAGATCCGCGGTCGTTCCGCTCGGCGAGGGCAACCACGACGAGCCGTCCCAATGCAGAATGCGCCCGCCCGGGCCCACCGCCCAGACGTCACGCGGTCCGCTGCCCCAGACTCCGGAGAGTGTGAAGGTCGGAGTGGACGCAATCGACCAGCTCGTCCCGTCGCCATGCAGGATGATGCCGGCGCTGGCATCGCCGCCCACCGCCCACAGATCGTCCGGTGCGCTGCCCCACACCGCGTTCAGAAATCGCTGAGTCGGTGCAGCGACGCAAGACCAGGCGGTGCCGTTCCAGTGCAGGATGGTTCCGTGCGAGCCGACCGCCCAGGCATTCGTTCGCGAGAACCCGAATACCGAGGGCAGCGCGTTGCCCTGCGGAAGCGGATTCTCCCAGGTCCACGATTGCAATCCGCAGAGCGCGGATGAGCCGGGTGCGCCATCGGGGAGGCCGGTCCCGCCGTCGCCGTCGCTGGACGCGTCCACGCTGGAGTCCGGGTGAGGGGCTGCGTCTGGGCCCGTCGCGGCATCCTGCCCACAACCCAGGGCGGAAAGAGCAGCCAGTGCGAGCGCGAAAACTCGATGGGGGGTCATCGGTGGCTGCGCGGATGTGCAAGCGCCGTACCGCAGCCAACCCTGCGAGATCGAACTCGCGTGGCCACGCCACCATGACGCGCGTGTCGCGCTGACCCCTTGCGTTGCGCGCCGTCCGCTCATACTGTGCTTATGTGGGGGGAGGCTGGACTCGCGAGCGGTGCCGCCGATGGCGGCTCGCCGTGGCGTTGGTCACGGTCGCCGTAGCCTTGGAAGCCCGGCCCGCGCCAGGGCGCGCCGAAGAATGGGGGTTCAGCCCGGGCGTCAAGCTCGGCTGGACGCCCGGCCATGGATTGACCTACGGCATCGAGGTGAGCGTCATCCGGCTGCCCGACATCCTGGACGCCCCGACCGGCTCGCTGCTCGAGGACGCGTACAACGCTGGCGTCAACTTCATCACCAGGGCCTACGGTGTCGTGCTCAACCTCGACACCAATTTCAACGGTCTGTTCAAGCTGCGCGTTGGTGTGGAGTGGGTGGGACCATTCATCGGGCTGGAAGCCGGTCCCTCGCTGGTCGTCGATCGCGAGCGCGGCACGCACCTGGCGATCGGATTCACGCCCTGGCTGGGCTACACCCTCATCGGCTACTACACCTACACATTCGTCTTTGGGGCACCCAACCTTCATGAGCTCGGCCTCTATCTCAAGTCACCTCTGCTCGGTTTCGGCCAGGGAACCGGCCACCACCTCCATTTCGACGAGGATCACCACCACTAACGGCGGCGCTGCGCCGGTGGCGGGTCGGGCTGGACGGCGGCGTCATCGGGCAAACCGGCTGCGATAGGCGCTTGGGCTCACGCGCAAGGTGCGCTGGAAGGCGCGCCGCATCGATTCGCGGGTGCCGAAGCCGCACTGCGCGGCAATTTCGTCGATACCGGCCGCGCTTTCCTCGAGCCGGCGGCGGGCGGCCTCCACGCGCAGCTTCTCGACCTGGCGAGCCGGCGTGGTGCCGAGCGAGCGCACGAACACGCGTGCGAAGTTGCGCGGGCTCATGGCGGCGCGGCGCGCCAGTGCCACGACCGAGAGATCGGCGCCCAGGTGATCGGCGATCCACGCGTGCAGCTCGGCCAGCGGTGCCCGATCGGCCAGCTGGGTCTGCAACTGGGCGCTGAACTGCGTCTGCCCGCCCGGGCGCTTGAGGAACAGCACGAGCTCGCGGGCCACCTGCCGGGCCAGCTTGGGGCCGTGGTCGTCCTCGACCAGCGCGAGCGCCAGGTCCATGCCCGCAGTGACGCCGGCCGAGGTGAAGACGCGGCCCTGGCGCACGAAGATGGGATCCGGGTCGACGGTCACGTTGGGGTAGCGCGCGGCCAGACGTGCGCAGCTGCGCCAGTGGGTGGCGGCGCGCTTGCCGTCGAGGAGCCCGGCTTCGGCGAGGATGAACGCGCCCGTGCACACCGACGCCAGCCGCCCGACTCGGCGTGCCATGCGCCGCAGCCAGTGCAAGAGCCCGGGATCGCGGAGCGTCGACTCGACGCCGCGACCTCCGGCCACGAACAGGGTGTCGATGCCGCTCCGCACCCTGCGATAGCCGCGCCCGGCGACCACGGCGATGCCTGAGGAGGTGACGACGGGGCCGGGCGTGCGCGCCAGGATCTCGACCGTATACGGGGCGGGGCCGCACCGGCCCTCGTCCGTGAGCAGACGGCTCGCGCGCGAGAACACCTCGAGCGGGCCCACGACGTCGAGGATCTGGGCCTCGGCAAAGGCGAGCATGGCGACGCGATGAGGGCGCGGGGGCGACATGCTCCGATCGTGCCCAAACCTCACCATGGCAGCAATGTCAAAGAGGCCACGAATTCTGCCAAGCGAACAGCCTGCTGGGAGCGGGGCCCTCGCGGTGCGCTGTCTCTTCAGTGCTACCCAGTCTGTTACGTCACGCGTGACAAATCGCGCTCGCGGCGCCGCAGCCTGGCGAAATCACTGTGCGACTTGTTGGCCCCCGGATTGCTCCACACATCGCCAAGGGAAGGGGAATGACATGTTGAAACGATTGAGACGGAAGTGCTGCAGCGCTGCGGTTGTGGCGGGCCTCGCGCTCCTGAACGGGCTCGTCGGTTGGAGCTGTGGTGCCGGCGTCATCGACACCTCGCACGATCCCACCCAGCCCGCGCTCGTGCAGTTGGCCGGCACGTGGACCCAGGGCACGGTGGTGGCGCGCACCGCCCTGCTCGTGTGCGAGCGGGCCATCGCGAGCCTGCAGGACCCGCTGGCCGACCCCCAGCTCGACGCCCGCCAAGCGCGCGCGCTGCGCGCTGCCAGCACGGCCACCGCGGCGGCGGTGGGGGCAGCCGCGCAGGCAATCGTCCTGTCGGGACATCCCGAGATCCCGTCCACACGCGCAGCCGCCGCCGACTCGGTTCTGGCTGCGTTTCGCGCGGCCGCGCTCGTGCGCTCGCTGGAGGCAAGGGTAGGACCGGAGCTCGCGCCCAAGGTGCGCGACGCCCGCATTGCCGCACGCATCGCGTCGGAGGCGGCCATGGCCATCACGCGCCTGCGCGCGCAGGATATCGAGGGCGCCGGCAAGATGACGGCGGTCGCGTTCGACACCTCGATGGCGGCGCGCGACCCGCGGGCGCACGCGTTGGCGGCCGCAATCGCGGCGCTCGTGACCGCGCCCAACCTCGAGCGAGCGGCCGACCACGAGATGGCCCTGCAGGCGCTGTGGACGGCCAAGCTGGCGACCCGTGCCACGCGCCACGCGGCCGCGGCCGGTGACGTCGAAGGAGCCATCGCGGGCGCGGCGGGCGCGCACGCGGTGGCCGAGATGTTCGCTGCGGTCGCAGTCCGCCAGCCCAGCCTGACGCCGCTCGCGCATGTCGCTCAGCGAGCGGCCGCGGCAGCGAGCCGATACCTGGGCACCGTCGACAGGGCCGCCGTGGCTACTGGAATCGTCGAGCTGACCCGACAGGGTCAATCGAACGTGCTGCGTCATGCCGCGGCTGCGTATGCCGCCGCCGCGCCGAGCGGCCTGGCGACCGCTGCCGAGACCACCAGTGCCGATGCGATCATGGATGCCATCGACAGAAGCCTGGACCGAATGGTCTCCAGCGCGGCCGGCGCGAACGACACGCTCGGCCTCCTTGCAACCAGCCTGCATGCCGCCGAGCAGCATGCGACCTCGCATCCGCAAGCGCTCGCGGTGAGCGTGCAGGGGCTCCGCCGTGCGGGCGCGTTGGCGAGCACGCTGGGCTTGTACATGCGAGCGGCGAGCGACTGGATCGCATACGCCCATCGAATCTACGGCACCATGGACCCGACCAGCTCCGATACCCAGCCATTGCAGCAGGCGGCCGCCACTATCCAGGGGCTGATCTCCCACATGGAAGGGCTGCAGCAGCGGATCGCCACCCTGGGGGCTCCCGTTCAGCAGCTCGGCGATCCCGCTCGCATTCCGGTCCGGGACGATCCCAACGTCGACGGGAACCCGCCGCCGATCGTGGAGGTTGGAGAGACCGCTGCCGATTTCGCCGCGCAGGCGCAGGGTGATGCGAACGCAGCCGTGAGCTACGCGGGCGAGGCCGACTTCAATGCGTTTGGGGTCAGCATTACGCCGAGCGCTCCCCCCGAAGCAATGGACCTGGCAGCACAAGGAGCAAACGTCGCGCAGCAGGGTGCGCAAATGGCCCAGCAGGCGGCCACCCTGGCCGAGCAGGCGGCCCAGAACGGCGACCTGGCGGCCGCCCAGGCCAACGCAAACGCGGCCGCCTTGGCCCAAACGTCGGCCCAGCTCGGCCTCGCAGCAACCCAGAACGCCCTGGATGTGACCAACGGCTTCGCGAACAGTTTGTCACCCGGGCAGGTCGCCCTGGGTACGGCCCAAAACAACTTGGCGGCTGCGCAGAACAACCTGACCACACCCGCGCCGCCAGCCCCCGAGCCGCCGCCCGACCCCAATGCACCACCGCCGGATCCGCCGCCGTCGCCTCCGCCGGATCCGCCGCCGTCGCCTCCACCGGATCCACCGCCGGATGCCCCGCCGGCTCCGCCCGACACCAGTCCGCCCGCGGATCCCACGCCCTCCGATCCCGCGCCCTCCGATCCCGGCCCCGGCCCCGGACCGGGCGGAGAAGGTGAAGGCGAGGGCGAGGGCGAAGGCGAAGGCGAATAGGCCGCGCCCGTCACTCCGTGACCACGAACTTCTTGCCGCCTCCCTTGCGGTAGCGGAGCACATAGGGCCCGCCCTGGGGCGGCAGCCGAAAGCGCAGCCGAAACAGCTCGCTGGCCCCCACCTCGAGCGGCTCGCGCGCGGCCGTTTCGTCGTCGGCCGGCTCACCGGTGGCCGATCGGCTGTCGGCGCCCTGCACCGTGAAGCCCGCAGCCTCGATCCAGATCCCGGTATCGAGTCGATTTCGCACGCCCAGCTGCAGCCACAGCCCGTCCCGGTCGGCGCCCGCGCGCTCGATGGCGACCCCAATTCCGTCCTGCAAGTCGCTGTAGTTGCGCTGCTGAGCGACGATGAGCGGCTGCTCGATGCGCGGCTGCAGCTCGCCCAGCCGCTCGACCACGCCCGGGGCGTCGGGCCGAATCATGCGCGCCACCAGCAGCGCGCGGTACGCCCTGGGCAGCTCCCCCGCCGTTCTCGCAGCCTCGGCCAGTGGCGCCAGACGCGCAAGCAGGGCGCGCGCATCCGCGTCGTCGAGGCGCAGCTCGGCGCCGGCCAGGTCGGCCAGCGTGGCCTGCATCTCGGAAAACGCCTGACGCGCCAGCTGGCCGAGCAGCAGCGCGCGCGCCGCCATGACGAGCCCGGGTCCACGTTCGGTCCGCACCGCTTGCCAATCTTCCGGCTCCAGGCAGCTCGTGCCGGGCAGCCCGCGCGCCAGGCCGATGGCAACCGGTGCCGGCACCCGCGGATCCCGAACCACGCGCCGCAGCGCGTCCGCCGACAGACGCCGGATGTCCGCGTCCAGCTCGCTCGAGCAGGCCAGCCGATTGGCCGCGGCGCCGAGCGCGCTCCAGTCCTTTTGCGCCAGCGCCTCCTCGAGGCCCACCCGATCCGGATCATTGGCCCAGGCCGGCCAACCTGCGCGCGGCACCGGCACCGCCTGCGCCTCCACGCCCAGCCACCGCTCGGCATTGCGCCGGAAGAAGCGGGTAAGGAGCGGCTCCGGCAGCGCGAGCCCGGGATGCCACTCGTCGCGCAGCTTCCGGTACGCCTCGTCGAAAATGGGCAGGCGGAACCGCCCGGCCCCGTAAAGACCGAAATAGGCCCCCATCATGTCCTCGATCCAGGCGGCGTCCTTGCGCGGATGGAGCGTCACCACGGTGTCCGAGCCCCAGAAGAAGCGATCCGGGAATTGGTCATAGAGCGCGCGAAAGGCCGCGCGGCTTGCGCTGATGCGGCGAAGCGCATCCGCCATGAAGATGTGAAAGCCGTGCGAGAGGTCGACCGACAGGTTGGGATAGTCCTCGAGCAGCTGGCGCACTGTCTCCGGATGCTCGGTGCTCATGCAATGGTGCGGGCAGTCGAGGCGCAGGCCCGGCACCTGGTCCAGAACCCGTCGCAGCTCGTCGAGGTAAAGCCCGGTGTTGACGTGCCAGAGCACGGGGACCCGATGATCGGCCAGCCATTTGTAGACCGGCATCATGCCCGGGTGGTCGAGCGGCCGGCCCTGATGAAAGGTGCCGTGGCCCGAATAGAGCTTCACGCCCTTGGCGCCCTTCCGGATCCAGCGCTCCAGGCGCTCGATGTTGTCGGAGTCGGTTGGGTTCAGGGTCACGAACGGCACCAGCCGCTCCGGCCACGCCCGCGCGGCGGCCAGCATCTCCTGGTTGTTCTGGTCATAGCCCACGAAGCCGACCCCTTTGACGCCGAGCGTGGTGATGGTCGAGCCGGCGCACACGACCGTTTTCGCGATGCCGAGCTGATCCATGGCCTCGATGAGACGCGGAATGGCCTGGCGACCCTGCGCGTGCTCGTGCGCGTTGATGATCAGCAGGCGGGCCGGCAGGTGGCGCCGCTGGGCGGCCGGGGAGTCGTCCTTGTGCCAGCGCCACCGCCAGACGCGAAAGCCAATCAACGAGACCAGAGCCAGACCGGAAAGGGCCGCGAGCAGGACGACGACCACGCGCGTGCGCCGGGACACCCGCTCCATGAGCGCGACCGACTACCGAATGTGAAAGACCGAGCTTCGCACCTGACCGTCCTCGGACTCCATCTTGCGCCAGCCGCTGGCGTCGTTGAGCGGCACCCACCGGCGCTCCTCCTTCCGGTAATGCATGTCCTTGTCGATCTGATAGAAGACCTGCATGTTCCGGCTCTCCAGGATGTTCAGGATCTCGTTGTCGTGGAAGTTGGCCTCATCGAAGTCGGTGACCGCGCGCTGACCCATCTCGGAGTACAGCTCGTTCAGCTCGAGCAGGTGGTCGTTGATGACCGGATCGAGCGCTTCGGCCGGGATGCCGATCCGCCGCGCTTCCCGGAGCGTGATGGGATAGGAATGCGCCGGGTACTCGGCGTTCAGGTGCATGCTGATGTTCGCGGCCCGCTTGGGCGTCTTCAGATGATACGAGAGGATCTCGCGGCACAACATGATGGACAGCGAGCGCGCTCGATCGACCGCTCCAATGACGAGCGGGTGGACGTGCCCGAACAGCGCCTGGTACGGGTTGGCCTTGTCGCCCCGGAATTCCTTGCGCCACAGGTTCACGATCCGGGTCAGCTCATCCTGGCTGACGCTGACCAGGTCGTTGTCGCGATCGAGCGGCGACAGCGCGTGCGTGATGGATGTGTCGATGGGCGTAAGATAGGCGAGCGGACCCATTAGAATGCGATTGGCGCCCAGGACCAGCATGGTGGCCGCCGACTGGCACTCCAGCGGCACCGCGGCGATCAGATGCGAAGCGTGATTGCGCAAGAGGTGAACCATGCGCAAGGCCGCCGTGCCGGTGCCTCCGCCTGACTTGACGAACAGCACCAGCTCCTTGGTGCGTTTGCGGCCGCGCAGCATTTCATAGAGACCCACCACGTCGTTGTGGCAGACGCTGCCGCGCGTCGAGTTCCAGTAGGTCAGAAACGGGCGCCCGGTCTTGTCCTCGATCTCGGCGATGATCTTCTGGGTTTTCTCGAACAGGATGGGCGGGCGGTTGATCTTGCGTCCCACCGGCGGGGCGGGGGCGGTCTCGGGCTGGGTCATGCACCTACTATATCCCGTAAGTCCTACGGCGGGCGCGGGCGGCTGACTGTCAGTTCGTCCACTGAATCCAGATCGGGCTCGACCACACCGCCTCGTCGGCGCTCACCAGGCTGCCGGGCGCTTTCAGAAATGCGCGCAGGTAGTACAGCCATTCCTGGGTGCCGCCGCCGGAGGGCACCGGGTTCGAGATGGGCACGGTGGCCGTGTACTGGTCGGTGTTGGGCGAAGCGGTCTCGACCAGCTGATAGGAGCCGGGCGGGCCCCCCACCTGGACCGTCCACAGCTCGACCGTGGCGATGCTCATTCCGGCGAGCAGCGTGATCGACGCGGTGGCCTGGGCCGCGCTCAGGCTCATCTGCGTGCCCATCGGCTGCCCGTCGATCGAGTAGTCGAGCCACGCACGTATGCCGCTGGTCGCGTAGGTTGCCCGATGCGAGAGCGCATTGAAAATCGCGTCGCGATCGCGGGTCGCCGACAGGACGACCGCGTAGCCGCCCGGCTCGTTGGAATGATAGTTGACGCCGTCGAGATCGATGTCGTCGTTCACGCCCGGCATCTGCGAATGATTGTCCGAGGAGCCGATGAGACCGATGTGGGCGCCGTGCTGACGCCACCCGTAGCGGTAGTGCCAGCGTCCGGTCGCGCTATCGCCGGTCTCGAAGATGGTCAGCGTCGGCTTGCCGTAGGCTCGTCGTTGATCGATGGCGCGCGCCGAGAAGATCTCGCCCAGCTTGAGGTAGCTGTCGAGCTGCGCGCGCGTCGCCACCGTGTTGGTGGAGCCGTAGGTCAGGTCCCAATCGATGTTGGTGTCCGCGGCCTGCATCATATGGGGGACGATGAGCACGCGGTCGGGTCCGAAGCCAACCAGCGACATGAAGCGAACGATGCACTGCGGCGAGATGTTGGCGAGATCACCGGCCAGGATGGGCAGGGGCGCGTTCGCCGGGTCGGGCGAGAAGTCATGGAACAGCACCACGCGGTGGAGCGGTGAGGTGTCGGTCGCCTGCGTATGCGTTGCATGCCACTCGAAGGCCGGGAAGGCAATGAAGGCGCCGCCGGCCTGCGTGTTGAAGGTTTCGACGATCTGCTGATGCATGGTGAACCAGTTGGGCAGGCCGGCGATGGGGCGATGGGTTCCTGCACAGGCGCCGCCGGTCTGGAACTGCGGATCGGCGGCCACCGCCGACGGCAGCGTGTAGCTGTCCCAGGGCTGGGCGTGCTCGCTGACCGCGCCGAAGTCGTACCCGGCCACCTCCTGCATGTAGCGCAGGGCGTCGTGGGTTCGACTGAACAGGCCGTTGTGATCGCCGGCTGCAAAGTTGCCGATGAACTTTCGCTGAGCGCCGCCGTCGCCGGAGTGGCTGTGCACGTCGCCGACCAGGCGCAAAAGGGGCGGCGGTCCGGTGGTGGCCATCGTGTACTGATACAAGCTGCGCAGCCCGGTCATTGCGGGAACGATCTTGTGGGGGCCCGGCGTGGCGTAGCGGACGCCAGCAAGCTCCCGGCGCCATTCGTTGGTGAGCTGCAATTCGGCGCTCACGTCGCCCGTCAACATGACCGAGCCGGTGAGCGCCGATGGATTGCCATAGTGGTCGGTCACCACCACCCAGACGGAGAAGGGCACGCCGGTCTGCACGTCGAGCGGCGCGAGCGCCCGCACGAACTTGGGCGGCTGCGCGGTCAGATTGAGCGGCTGTACCTGGCTGTCGTCGAGCAGGGTCCAGGGGCCCGGCTGGCCGCCCACGAACGAGCGATAGCGGCAGTTGGCGATGAGCGGGGCCATGGTCCAATCGGTGGCACTGCCCGGCACCTTGCCGAGGAAATTGAGCTCGACCACCTCGCCCTGGTGGATGAGATCGGTGGCCGGTAGGAACACGCCGAAGACGGTGTGGTACGCGCCCGCCCGGAGGGAATCGGTTTCCGAGTGGCCGAGCTGCACCTCGCGCGGGGCGCCGTTCGCCCCGCGCACGGTGGCGCTCCAGTAGCCATCCATGGTCGCGTTGGGGCACGCTGAACCCACCGAGCAGAACAGCGGCGCGCTGAAGCTGCGCACGCCGGTGGAGACCAGCGCGGCCTCGTCGGTCGAGCCCCAGCCCTGCGGTAGCTCCAGCTCCAGCACCGCCAGGTTGCCTCGACCGGAGGTGAGGTCGGGCGGCAATCCGCCGCCGGCGAGATCGGTGGGCGCGGTGAACTTGAACTGCAGGGTGGGCTCTCCGGGACCACCGACGTGCTGCCGTACGGTGAGCTGGCTCGGCGAAACCGAGAGCAGGTAGCCTCGGCCAGCGGAATCGGAGCCGCCGTCGATTCCCGCATCGGCGGCCGCGCCGGGAGGGGAGCCCGAACAGCCCAGGAGCAGCATGAGCAGGCAGAGTCGAGGATTCACGTGGTGCCGACACCCACCTTGCCACGGAAGTTAGGCACCGACTTCCGTAATCTTCCCTCCTGACGCGCGCGCCGCATCGCGATATGATCGAGCGATGCGGACTCTACATGTCAGCCTTTTCCTCACCCTGATGGTGGTCGCAGTCGTCGGCTGCGCCGGCTGCGGCGACAGCAAGGAGCAGGCCGGCAGTGCCTGCACCATGGCCTCGCAGTGCTATCCCTTCGAGCCCAACCCGAGCAGGAGACATGGCATGGTCGTGTTCCTTACCCAGTGCCAGGGCGGGTACTGCACGCACACGTGCGCGGCCGACACCGATTGCTGCGCGATCAATAGTGAGTGTCAGACCGGTTTCAA
>Ga0126376_10000403_pt1 | contig 20878 bp, 19 predicted proteins | sample PanSoiMetPlot_15_FD_92760 | JGI IMG/M metagenome (GOLD analysis project Ga0126376, IMG submission 92760) | Tropical forest soil microbial communities from Panama - MetaG Plot_15 | ecosystem: Environmental > Terrestrial > Soil > Tropical forest > Bulk soil | place: Panama | collected 2016-02-17
GATCGGGTATAGAAAAGCGGCTTAATGCCGAGACGATCCCGAACGAGGTGCAGCGTGCGATTAGCGCGATCCCAGAGCGCCATCGCAAACATCCCGTTGAGCTCGGCGAGTGTCGCATCGAGCCCGCGCCGCGCCACCGATTCGACGATTATTTCAGTGTCAGAAGTACCGCGCCGTTTGAGTCCAGCCAAACCAGGCGCGGCAGCGATTCTTTCTGCATTGTACACCTCGCCATTATAAGAGATTACCCAGCGCCCGTCGGCGGACATCATCGGTTGCGCACCTGTCGGCGTGAGATCGATGATGGCGAGCCGCTGATGTGCTAGCGCAACGCCGCGCTCGGCATCGCTCCAGACGTCGGCGCCGTCGGGTCCGCGATAGGCAATCGCCTGTGCCATGGCGCCGGCGCGACTCGCAAGGTCGGAACGATGACCCGATCGGGAAAGATCGAGCAGACCGGCTATACCGCACATGCCCTATTTTCGAGCCCTGGCACGGGCGCGGATTTTGTCCACGGCATAGATGAACGACGGGCTAAACGAAACTTTAACCAAGAGCGAAGCCGGGAGCATCAGCGATACCAAGGCTTTCGCCCACCATGTTTTGAGAGGCGCTAAGGCATCCATCAGTGTTTGCCGCGAGGCCTGTGCAACGATCGGAAGCATTATCGCCGCTTTGAGAAATGGCATCGGTGAGTAAAAAAAGAACGACAGATCGTTGTTGAGCAGCCAGACATAGTAATGCAGCCGCCCCGGGGCGTTCTCACTAATGCTTTTGCGCTTCGACAGGACAATTCCAGTCGCTTCATCGTCTACGTAATAAATACGAAGGACTTCATTGACAAACCGCATCTTGTAGTGTTTCCCGATTTCAACCCAGACCCTGAGTTCCGGTATGAATTGGGTATCGCGAATCTCCGAAAACGGATGGCGCCGAAGCACGTCTGTCGAAGCAATGAACCACTTCTCGCCGCCAACGCGGTGAACATAAATCATTTCACGTAGATCGCCATCGAAAGTATTGGCTGGAAAACGGTCGCCAACGAGCGTCCCGAACTGGTTGCAACAAAGGGAAACAATACCAGAATAAAGAGGCCGCTGTTCGGCCGGAATTTCGTTCCAATGATAGGCCAGTCGTTCAAGCGCCTGAGAAACGCAGCCGTCATCAGAGTCGAGAGGGACGAACAATTCTCCCTGCGCCTCGCGCAACGCCAGATTATGGGCGATGTGTTTTCCCGAGTGCTGTTGCTTCACATAGCGAATCGAGAAGGTGGCAGTTCTAGCCCATTTCGCGATCAGGTCGGAGGTCGCGTCGGTCGATCCATCGTCCACCACCAGCCATTCGAAGTCACGCAAAGTCTGCGCGCGCAGGCTGTCATATACGCGATGGATCGTCTGCGCACGATTATAGGTCGGAGTGAAAACCGTAAATTGCGGCGCCTTGGCCATTGATACTTGTCAGGTTGACTGCGCCTGTATTAACGCATGCAAGCGCTCGCGCCGATTCACCAGCTCGTCCCAAGCTCCAGACTCGACGAGTCGGCCCTCGTTGAGGACGGCGATCACGTCCGCGTGGCGAACCGTCGCCAGACGATGCGCGACCAGCAGAATTCCGATCTCACCACGTAATTCTTTTAGAGCCGACAATACCGCTGCTTCGGATTCCGAATCCAGGGCGCTCATGGCCTCATCCATCAGCAATACGATCGGATCCATCAACAGTGCGCGCGCGATGGCGATGCGCTGACGCTGCCCGCCCGATAACAGGACGCCTTGATCACCAATAATCGTGTCGTACCCCGCTGGCAAATTACTAATAAATTCGTGGGCGTGCGCTCGCCTTGCCGCGAGCTCCACGTCTGCGTCAGTGGCATCCGGCCTCGAAAGCATGAGATTTTCACGGACGGACGCATGAAATAGGATCGTTTCCTGCGGCACATAGCCGATCTTCCGTCGCCATGCGGGAAGCGAGGACGTCGCTAAATTATGTACATCGAGTGTAATTGCCCCAGCCGACAGCGAAACGAGTCCCAACAACACGTGCACGAGCGTCGATTTTCCAGCGCCCGAGGCGCCAACCACACCAGTTATACCGGGTATCGGAATTGCCAGATCGATGTGCTCGAGTGCCTTGCGCTCTCCGAATCCCACCCCAACGTTGCGCAATGTAAGTCGTGAGGGGAGCGTTACCTTGAGTTCTTGGTCAGCCGTGTTCCGGAGTTCGGCATGGGCTTCGGCGCTGCGTTGTACTTCGCCGATTGTGTCCATGGCGTGCAAATAGCCGTTGAGTAGATGTAGGTAACTTTGCACGGTCGTAATGCGTGGGAACAAACGCATAAACAAAGCAAATACGACGATAACGTTTCCCGCTGGAATACCAAAACGTTCCTGACCCAGCACGAAAATCGTGGCCAGAGCGCAGAAGGAGAGGAATTCGAACAGTCCGCGTACGAACATCGGCAAAAAGTTCACCACGGTATTCGCTCTTTCGAGTATTCCGACGATAGAATTGACGCGGGCACAAGCTGCAGCCTCGCTTGTTGTCGCTTTGACAATTTTGAGACCAGAAATCCGCTCGCTTAGGGTCGATTGCAATTCGGCATTGAGGGGGCCGATCGACTGGCCGACCGCAAAGCTCTTTGCGTAGAGTCGTAGCACTGTCAGCGTCATCATTGCCGCACAGCCAATCAAGGCAAGCGTGATCGGCCACGCAATCATAAAACCAAAAGCTAGGTAGATGCAGGTCCCCAGGAATGTCGAAATCAGATAAAGCCCGATATAAAATGATTGCGCGAGCCGCTCACTTTCACTCACGATAGCATTGGTGAGTTCGCCCGCTCGTTTTCCAGACACGTATTGCCACTGAGCGTGCACAATTGCGTGGAACAGCTGCGATTGACGGAGGCGCTTATAGCTGCGCGACGCGCTCGTCATCCACCAATGCAGCGCGATGAAAAAAAATGCTTGAAGCGCGGCGACACCCACTATGATCACGAGCAAGCCCGAAATTCCGAACGACCCACCGATGGCGCTGAGAGCCTGGTGCAACAGGCTGCCGGCAAGGCCGGGGCCGGCCGAATAGGAAATCCCGATCTGAGATAATAGGGGCAGAAGCAAACTGACCGAGAGCCCTTCGGTCACTGCTACCAACCCCATAAGAATAAGCATAACTGGAAACTTCCAGCGTAAATATCGGACGATATTGATCAGTAGCTGAAGGTGAAGTTTCATCGGTTATGGAAAGCAGTCATTTCAACACTTGATCAAAGTTTCCGCCGTGTCACGAAGCGCCATGTTCTGCCGAGGAAGCGGCGCACTCCGGATTCCTCCCATCGAGCATAAATCTCAGACTCGGTAGGCCGGTCGGTAGAATCGAACGTGATACCGAGCGCCGCGAATTGACGGATCGCATCAGGCATCCATCGTCCACGCCGCACAGTGTGGCGGTACGGCAGTGCAAAACCGTCGTAGACGCTCAGGAATGGATGAGAGATCTGATCGCTGCGTCGCGAGCCTTTGAGCTCGAAGTCCCACGCCGTCTCGTCTTGCCGCAACAAACCGAGCAAAGTTGACCGCTCCCAAAACGCGATTTGCAATGATGTCCGGTAGGGCGCGCCCTTTGCGATATATCCGATGTCTGAAAATCCGGGACACGGACTGTCAGGCTTCGGCGCCGGTGCCAATCGCAAATAGGCGGCCCTGAATTTGACCATCGCGGCATGCATTCTGGCGATCCGCGGAGTATCGACGCGGCCGGTCAAAAAATAGTCTTCGAGCATCAGGAGCACGTAGCGGCTGGGAACATAGTCAAGGGCGCACATAAGCGTGTGCGACCATGATCGCTCATCGCCAATTCGCACCGGGATAACCCGGTCATCCGGGAAAGTCCGGTGGTTGCTGACGAGATGCAATGGATAGGGTAGATCCGGCCAAAAGCGAAACAGCAGCTCAAAAAACGCCGGCCAGAGGTCCGCATATCCGTCGTGTGATAACACCACCGCCGACACATCGGATGCCTGCTGCTCTTTCACCGTCACGCCTTCGGCCAGGTCACGAGTGGGTCGCTGCTTCAAGCAGCCCAGCACATCTTCGGTGCCGCGCACAAAATCTCAAGGTTTGATGGAGAATTGCTACCGCAGTCTGGGTGAGCCATGACCCAGATCACACGCAGACCATTCGCCACGCCGCGACTATGCCGCCGCCACCGCTTCGGCACACACCAGCACACGTACCTTGCGGCCGAGCAAGTCGAGCAAAATGGTTACGCGGTCGCGATCAGTCATGCCCTCATAGAGGCCGAGACAGTCGGCGAACACACCCTCGAGAATACGAATTTTGTCCCCGGCGCGAAGGGGGCGTGGCTCTAGGCGAATGAAGCCGGCTGCATCCTCGCGCCCTTTCAGCGTCGTCACCACTTCATCGGAAATTGCTGCCGGCACGTCGCCATTGCAGATCAGTTGCGAAACACCGATCGTCGAATAGATCGATCTCCAGCGCTGCAGGGTCATATCGATCGCCACGAAAAAATAGCGGGGGAATAGCGGAACAGGAACGACATCCACACGCCGTGCGTGCCGCCGTCGTTTGAGATAACGCGGTAAGTACGTCATAAAGCCCTGGCGTGTGAGATGTACAACCGCTTTGTTCTCAGCGTTCGGTTGCGAATGCACAACGTACCATCGCAAGTTAGCGTATGTCACTCGATTGCCTCTTGTGCTTTCTTGATCCTGACCCTGAGCATTTCCGGCACCAATACGCGATCGGCGCCGAAACGCACAATTGCGGCTTCGGTTAATGCGCGCGCGTCAGTAACACCGGTGATCAACACGCAGTCAAATGACTTCGTCACCGCCTCGAAATCCGGGAACACCGGCGCTCCCATGAATTCGCGTTTTATCGCGGCGTTCTGTACAAGGCCGACTATTTCGACAGCATGCTCCATGCTGCAGAGCGCGGCGATCTCGGCTAGATCAGATTCGCCCGCGAGCAATATTTTTCTTATGCCCTGGCTTTTGGCGATGCCAAACAGCTCTGAGCAATCATGCTTCGCCTGCCGGAAAAATCCGAACGAATAGGAAAGATATTGGACGGTAAGCCGCGACTTTTCGGCGAAGCCCTGCGGCGTGAGATAATAAGCGTATCGCCGCGCCGGTGCGCTACGGACCTTGACGAGGCCTTTTTTGATACAACGCTTGAGGTAGGCGTTGACCAGACCAAGCGCGATGCCGAGCTCAGAGGCGAGCAGCCGTTGTGATTGCGCGCGGTCCTGCTCCACAGCGTCGAGCAGGCCGAGCATTATTCGCGAACTTTCCGGATTTTCTTCGCCCATCCGGCGCATGAAAAACGCTCCCCCGACAGCAACGTCGTACAGCGTTCATTGCGTGAACGTCAAGACTTAGCGTTCAAGTGGTGAACACAAATTGTTTCCATTTTGATTCAATAATAGTAGTGAAATGACAATGTCTTACATAGCACCCAATCTCGTCGAGCCGGCCCGGCGTCAAGGAGTTGCAGGTAGATGCCGCAGGCATCGGCAATGGCGGCCAAAGCTGCCGCAGATGCGTTCAAGGAATGAGCCGGAGGGATGTTGCTGTACATTCGGTCAAACCGCTGAGTTGGCCGCTCAAACGGGCGATAAGCACGTTAGCTGGGTTGCGTTTCCCAGTGGTGCTGAGGAGCGGTGTTCGCCTCATCGTTTCGTGACTCCTGCACTACATGCGAATCATAATCAGCAAACAATCACCGCGGAGGTTCAGCCTCCCGCAGGTTTGGCGTTACTGTCCGCTTTTGCATATCACCATCGAGACGAATATCCGGGTATACGACAAATCGTTCTGATCGGTTCTGCCGACGATTGGAAAAGCGCAAAGGCCAATGCTGCCGGGATTTGAGCGGATCCGCTTTTCGGATTCGTATCCATGCGGCCAGATCGCAAATACAGAAGCTCATGTTGATGCCCCATAAAATCCTCTACCTTGTCTCTGAAGACTGGTATTTCGTCTCGCACCGGCTTCCGATGGCACGCGCTGCACAACGAGCGGGGTACGAGGTGCACGTCGTGACACGAATTGGCGATTGCGCCGAGCAAATAAAGCAAGACGGTTTCGTCTTACATTCGATTCATTGGCGTCGCGGCAATTTGAATCCAATTCGACTACTCGGGGCGATACTGGAAACCAGGCGTCTCTATCGGAAAGTTCAACCCGACCTCGTTCATCACGTTGCCGTTGTGCCAGCGCTGATCGGTTCGCTCGCAGCACTGAGGATGCCGATCGTGCGCCTCAATGCCCTCGCGGGACTGGGTTTTGCGTTCACGTCGGACACGACCATGGCTGTCGCTGTGCGGCCGTTCGCCCGTTTCCTTCTCGGTTGGTTGTTAAAGCGGCCGAAGACGACCGTTCTGGTGCAAAACCCCGACGACTACGCCGTCGTAGCGAAGCTCGGCGTGCCGCAGGAGAGAATCGCCTTGATTCCCGGTTCCGGCGTCGACATCGACGTTCTTACGCCAATGCCGGAGCCTTCGGGTGCTTTTACCGTAGGGTTTGTTGGACGATTGCTTGATGACAAGGGCGTGGCGACGCTGGTGCACGCGCATGAACTTTTGTCAAGACGCGGTGTTAGCGTTCACACGCTAGTTGCGGGGGAACCCGATCCATCCAATCCAGCGTCAATCCCTGGTCGCGTGCTGATCGACTGGCGAGTCATACCAAATCTCCGATTCCTCGGGCATGTCGATGATATCCGCGACGTCTGGTCCCAAGCCCATGTGGCCATCCTGCCGTCAAGACGCGAGGGCCTACCAAAGAGCCTGCTTGAAGCAGCGGCCTGTGGCCGGCCGCTGATTGCCTCAGATGTACCTGGATGCAGGGAGATCGCGCGACACAACGTCAATGCGCTACTTATTCCGCCCGACGATCCCGAAGCGCTGGCACATGCTATTGTAACGCTTATGACCAATCCCGAAATGCGGATCAATTTTGGCCGCGCAAGTCGCCAAATCGTCACATCAGAATTTTCCAGCGCGCGAATTGGCAGGGCGATTGTCCTACTCTATGCGCATTTGCTGGTAGAGACGTCTGAGAACCGAGCTGCCGGCCGAGTGATTCAATGAGACAAAGCGGAGATGCGTTGGGAATCGCTGGAATCGTGCTCCTTGCCGCGGGCATTCTCAGTTTTGTTCTTTCGCTCTGGCTCAAGCCCGTGCTCAGCCGTTTTGCAGTGGCAAAACCCAATCTCCGCTCATCGCACAAAACGCCGACCCCGCAAGGCGGCGGCATCGCTGTAATCGCAGCGACGATCGTAGTTTTTGCCATCACCGCGATCTTTTCTTCCATCCCCATAAATGAATCCTGGCGATTGGCCGTTGTCTTTGTGTCGGTTATCGGCCTTACCGTCATTGGCATCACCGATGATATCCGGTCGATCGCACCACTACCGCGACTGCTGCTGCAAGCGATCGCGGTCGTTGCGGTTGTGGCTTCGCTGCCCGACGATCTGCGAGTACTCGTAGTCCTTCCGTGGTGGCTCGAGCGCGCACTTCTATTCGTTGCGATGCTGTGGTTCGTAAACCTCGTCAATTTCATGGACGGCATCGACTGGATGACCGTAGCGGAAGTAGTCCCGCTGTTGGCCGGTCTCAGCCTGTTCGGTTTGATGGGCGCACTTCCAGAGCATGCGACCCTCGTAGCTATTGCCATCTGCGGCGCTATGGTTGGCTTTGCGCCCTTCAACCGGCCGGTTGCACGGCTATTCCTCGGCGATGCAGGAAGTTTGCCGATAGGCTTGTTGTTGGGCTGGTTACTGATTTTGCTTGCCGGTCGCGGACATCTTGCCGCAGCATTGATACTGCCGCTGTACTACCTGGCAGATACGACCATCACTCTTCTGTATCGGCTTATCAACCGCGAGCCCGTAATGCAGGCACACCGCGGCCACTTCTACCAACAGGCAATCGGTGGAAAGTTTAGCGTGTACGAAGTCATCGGCCGCGTTTTCGCGCTAAATATAATCTTGATTGGGCTTGCGACAGCAACAGTGATGACCAAATCCATAACGCTGCACATTATGATGCTGGCGGCCAGCAGCACAATCGTGGGAATCCTGCTTTGGAATTTTCGTTATGCGCATCGTGGATGATTGCTGCACGGTCCATCATCAGCTGACCGTGCTGCATATGCTATGCTTTGTATGTAATGACCGCTCGCAATCCCAAGGCGACAACGAAATGTCGGCCCTAGAAACGCTTTAGCGTTTCGTAACATGTTAATCCAGGTCGAATGCCGAACTGTAGTCGCGCTTCAGGTGATGATCCTGTGCAGTTTTATGTAGCACGCAGTTTCCGACGACTAGGAGATCAAGCTCGTTGCCCATGAAGCACCGAAAAGCGTCCTCCGGTGTGCAAACGATCGGCTCACCACGGACATTGAAGCTGGTGTTAACCAGCACGGGGCAGCTCGTTTTCTCTTTGAACCGCTTAAGCAGCCGATGGAAGAGCGGATTGGTGTTGGCGTGTACCGTTTGAATACGGGCCGAGTAATCCACGTGCGTGACCGCGGGAATCTCTGAACGCACGAGATTGAGTTTTTCGATGCCAAACAGCGCCTGCTGTTCGGGTGTCATTGAGCGCCGCCGATCTTTGCGGACGTCAGCGACGATCAGCATGTAAGGACTATCAGAGTCGAATTCGAACCATTCGGCGACATCCTCACGCAAGACCGCGGGCGCGAATGGCCGAAAGCTCTCTCGATATTTAATCTTAAGATTTAGATTGCGCTGCATGGCTGGCGACCGCGGATCGCCAAGGATCGAGCGGGCGCCAAGGGCGCGTGGCCCGAACTCGAGGCGACCCTGGAACCACCCGACCGCTTGCTGTGCCGAAAGAGCGTCGGCCGTCTGTTCCACCACGGAGTCTTCACTGGCAACTGAGAATTTTGCTCCTACTGCCGTCAGCCGTTGTTCGATGTCCGCCTGACTGTAGCTCGGGCCGAGAAACGAACCATGCATACGATCACCGCCATTCGGTCTGCGCGGATGCCCCTCGTAAAGGTGTACGGCCGCAAGCGCCGCCCCGACCGCTCCACCCGCATCGCCGGCCGCCGGTTGAATCCATATGTTTTGAAATGCACCTTCGCGCAGGACCTTGCCATTGGCAACACAGTTGAGCGCCACGCCGCCGGCGAGACACAAGTTGCGAGCGCCAGTCTGCTTTGCTAGCGCCCGAGTCATCCGCAATACGATCTCTTCGAGCACGGCCTGAACCGACGCGGCAACGTCCATGTGAAAGGGCGTAAGCAGCTCATCCGAAGCTCGCACGGGCGCGCCAAACAAATCTGAAAATTGCTGGTTGGTCATCGTCAAGCCGGTGCAATAATCAAAGTACGACATGTCCAACCGGAACGACCCATCAGGCTTTAGGTCAACCATCTTGTCGAGAATGAGTTTGGCGTATTTCGGCTCACCATAGGGAGCAAGTCCCATAACTTTGTACTCGCCCGAATTCACCTTGAAGCCGGTATAATAAGTGAACGCCGAATAGAGCAGTCCGAGTGAATGTGGGAAATGGATTTCCTGAAATACCTGCAGCCGGTTTCCGGAGCCCATCGCTGCCGACGTAGTTGCCCATTCTCCCACTCCGTCCATGGTTAGAACCGCCGCGTCCTCGTACGGCGAGGGAAAAAACGCCGATGCCGCATGACTGAGGTGATGCTCACAGAATAGTAGTCGCCCTGTCCAATCGCCCTTCTCGCTAAACCTCTTGAGCTCCGCACGAAGCAGCGGTTTCTGAAACAGTTTTTCGCGTAACCAAAGCGGTATAGCCATTTTGAACGAGCGGAACCCACGCGGAGCCGTAGCTACGTATGTCTCCAGAAGCCGCTCGAACTTGAGAAATGGTTTGTCGTAAAAAACGACATAGTCCAGTTCATCCAGGCAAATCTTTCCCTCTTGCAGGCAATAAGAAATTGCATTTTGGGGAAACGACGAGTCGTGCTTCTTGCGGGTAAAGCGTTCCTCTTGCGCAGCTGCAACGATGCGGTCGTCTTCGACGAGCGCCGCAGCGCTATCGTGATAAAAGGCTGAAATGCCAAGGACGCGCATCGTTACTAGATTGGATCAGCTAGAACAGTGTGTAGATGAACGGAGCGACGGCAGAGCCCTTGCTTAGCACCACAAGACCGCTGAACACCACCATCATCAACAGAACTGGCAGCAGCCAGAATTTCTTGCGGACACGCATAAAACGCCACAGTTCTTGAAGAAAATCTACCACGCGATTTCACCTCAGAATTGATCTTTCATCGTCTCCGGCTCAGGTCCAGGGGGCTGCCGAGCGATCCAGTAACTGCTGCATTCGGGCTCCCGCTTGAGCCGGAGCAGGTCTTTCCCGAATGCCCGCATCACTAGACCGGTCGGCCACACGGCGGCGTAGAACAGTAGACCCATGACAATGGGATTGACCACAGAGTGAAGCAGTAGACCAAATTTGAACCAGAGCCAATTGAGAGGCCTGAGCGCTGCAGGACAAAAATAACCTGTGACAATAAACAGAAGAGAGGTCCCTGCTAGCCAGGGCCAGATTTTTCCGTCATGCCACCAATTGAACAGCGAGAGCAGCCCTAGGGCGGCTGCGATGACGACGCCAAAGGAACGCTCCGACCCGCGCACAACGGTCTCTTCGCGCGAAAAACTTTCATGCGTGGTCTGGGTTTCCATGGATTTGCGCGTCAGCCTTTGCAGAAGCAGAAACCACTCTTCTTTTCGTCTAGCACAAAGCTCGCACCGACTAAAAATCCGATTTTGAGCCGATGCATGGAACCAACCGCGCAACCCGCTAACACACTAGCACTCAACAGGCAATAACCGTCGCGCAAACTCCCGAATAGAGCTTTGTAGAAAATCGCCTCGCCAAACGTATACGTGCAGATTCGCGCGTGGATGCCTTTACACGTTGTTGCGACGAACCGCTTATCGCGATAATTGGCTTCAAGGCGACGCGTGATTCAGAGCTGTTTTCACCGCGGAGTAAAAGAACTTTCCCAGTGCCGCGTTGCCAATCTTTGACAGATGCACAACGTCTACGTAGGCGTCGGGCAAATTCTCCAAAATACCGGATGCGTCCAGATAATGATCGCCGGGCATGTTTCGAATAAGCGCGTAGCCGCGCGAGAACATCTCGTGATCATGTGGGAAATATCTTGCGTTCTCCCGCACAATCGCCTCGGTACTCCCCGTCGGTGCGCCCTCCAGCACCGGGATTGGCTGCAATATGAAGAGGCATTTCACCTCGTAGTGCGCGCATAACACCTCAGCAGACTCTCGCGCTCGCAGGTAGTAGCCTACTTCCTCGTCTACACGCGTGAGATCAACCTGACTCGAAACGTGTCTCGAGCTTGGGAAAATGCCCGTCCTGATCAGGGCTAGTTGGGCGAACCGACTCTGGTTGAGTGCCCGGTCCAACAAGGACATGATTGGGCTTTCGACCCGTTTCCTCACGCCTATCGTCCAATGTGCATCATCGCCTGGCCGCCCGCGCAGATAATTGGAATAAAATTCATTGAAGCCGTCGAGAAATAGGGCGACATCTGGTTTTAAGTCCGTAACTTCATCCATGAAACGGGCCAGCATATTCGACAAGCGAGCACCCGGCTCGGCGAGATTGATACTCACGATATCTTCGTGTTGGCCGAAGGCGTAGTAGTCCAGCGAAGTGAGGTAGTTGACAGCCCCAACATTCGCCATGGTCGACCCACCAAACATTACAATCCTGATCTTGCCAGAACTGAACAGCCTTCGCGCGCAGCCTTTATCAAGCGCCTTTGAGCTAAACCCGAACCGCGGATTCCAATGTAGCTTCGATTTGTCCTCTCGGATGCATTCGCCGCCTTGCCGAGGCAGGTACATTGGCAGATCTGTCCGGTTTTCCTCTTCAGTGTTGAGTTTGTTCCGAATTTCCGACGACAGCGATGACTGCTTGAACATGGGGTTCGGCAACGCAACCCGAAGTGCCAACTCCACTCCGCCGAAAAAGAGCAGACAAGACAATAAAAGTGCCGCCACCCGGACTAACATCCGATAATGCGAACTTGCCGGCTCGGTACGATGCTCGCTTGTTGTTGTCTGTTTCATTGCAGGAAGGAGCGCGGTTTAATTCAGATTAACCCAAAGAGAGACTGTTTTTGCAAATACGGGAGGATATCCACGGATTCGACGCTATATTGATTGGCGACATCCTGCAAAAAATCCTAATTCGCTCCGATCGATCGCAATATGCTGGCTGAAAGCTAAGGACTCGATCGGGAAGCTTGTGACCTACTGCAGGTCGCACGCTTCTACCGCCGAATAAGTCGAGATAATACTCTGCCCAATCCTTTTTCTTCAGAACCTTGCGTGCGGGCGACCGTATCGCGCCTTCAATGTTCACTTTGTATTATGGCATCGTGAATGTACTTGCCGAGCAAAGCGTTGCCGACCTTTGTGAAATGTTCCACATCGAAATACGCATCTTCGACGCCGTCAAACAGTGCAGAGGCATCCAGCACACGATTGCCATTGCGACCTCTCTTCAGAAGGGCATAGCCGCGTGTCATTATTTCCTGACTCTGTGGAAAATTTTTCAAACGCTCCTGAACGAGCAGACGGTCGCGGTCATTTAGATTGCTTTGCGCTAGGGGGGTCGGTTGGAGAATGAAAAAGCATTTAATCGAATACTGTCTGCAGAGAACTGAAGTATATTCCTGCATACGAAAATAATAATCGACCTCCTGATCGACCAAAGTGAGATCTATCTTTCTGGTAGCCCTTGGGCTTAGGTAAATCCCTGTTTTTATCAACAATGCTTGCGCGAGCTCGCTGCTGTCGATTGCTTTATCCAACAAGAACAGCATCGGGTGGTGCACTCGTCGAGTCACGCCAGCGGTCCAATAAAAATCGTCACCAGGTAAACCCCCATATTGCATTGCATGAAATTCGTTAAATCCCACTAGAAACACTGCCACGTTCGGTCGCAATTCAATGATTTGGTGAATGAACCTAGCCAACATATCTGACAACCTCGCGTAGCTTTCGGACAAGTTAATGCTTACGAAGTCTTCTTCACGGCCAAACGCGTAGTTTTCGATGGTTGTCAGGTAATTTGGCGCAAAAGCGCTACCCATTGTCGAACCACCAAGTAACACAACCTTAGTTCTTGCAGATTTGAAGAGCTCTTTTGCGCATGCCATGTCGAGCGTTTTTGAGGCAAGCCCGAATCGCGGATCCCAATTCATGACCTGCCCTTGCTGACGCACACATCGGCCTCCTTGCCCTGGCAGGATCTGCTCCGATCGCCGTAACTCCGCTGGTGAATATTGGCGATCGTAAATGTCGTCTCTAAAGCGCACCATTTTTGCATCTGTTGCAAGGGACCAAAGACGAAGGCCAATCTCCAGACTGCCCGCAATGATTATGAAAAACACCAAGCCAGCCAGAATTCGAACAGAAAGACGGAAATGATGAACGTGCCCTACCGGATACTGGCCAGTCGATGGAACGGATATCATGTGGTTACCGGTTGTTCGCTACCATTGGTTTCAATGTGCGATAGAGGCCCTGTGCAATCAGATCATTGGCATGGGCATTTGGATGCGGGTCCGGTGGCGTGACCCAAAGAGCTGCTGATTCTTCCTTTTGCAAATAGGGCAGGATATCCACGTAATCGACGCTATATTGATTGGCTGCATCTCGCACAAGATCGCTGATCCTACCAAAGCGATAGTGTTGCACATCATGGAGTTCTGGAAGGTTCGCGATTACGAGTGCAATTCCATGCGATTTACAGTAGCCCGCAAGTTTCTCTATGGATTCCTTTGCTTTCAACCAGCCCGTTGCGTTTCCATCATCATATAGGCCGAGATAATACTCAGCCCAATCCTTCTTGTTCAAGAATTTGCGGGTAAGCGTGTCTACTCGACCGAGAATAAAAACACACGCGTAGCATACGCGCGCTAGAATAGAAGGTGATTCATGCTTCAGAATGGGCTCGGCGTCGTTAACGAAGAAATTCAAAACTACGATGTCAGGCCGATATTTAAATCCTTCGGTCACAAAGTATTCGACCTCTTGAATCGTATTGTAGTTACCGACGCCAGTATTAATCACCTCGGCATTGACGCCATCAGCGGCAAATAGTTTTTCAATTCGCTTAGAAAACGTCTGCTCGACAGGAACACCCCAGCCAACCGTCAGCGAATCGCCCAACATCAGGATGCGTAGTATACCAGGTTGTCGATCATACGAGAATTCCCGGTCGCGAAGCCGTTTTGAATTTGTTTGGAAATCAACGCCCATTAGTACAGCGGCGCGGTTCGGTGCATGCTCGTGTGCAAGCAAAGGATCAGCAGAAAGCTGTTTCACATCGCGGGCATATTTCCACATTTCAAGATCGAATTGCATTCCGTCATCAGCGATGACGCGAACATAGATCTCGATCACCAACACGATTGCGCTTAACGACAAAATGATCCCAAGAGCATCAAAGACTCGTCTTCGCCCCATGCCAGAAATCCGATATTGCTCGACTTAGATAAGACAATGGGGTTTTAGAACAGCGTATAGACGAAGGGAGCGATAGCAGTTCCCTTGGTAAGGACGACGAGACCCCCGAATAACCCTAGACAGACGACGAGAGGGAGCAGCCAGAATTTCTTCCGTGTCCGCATGTACAGCCAAAACTCAGACAAGAATTCCATTTCTTTCCTCTTTGCGACCAAGTCCAATCGCCCGCCCAAGCCGCTTTCATACACCGTTGCGAAGCAAGGAATCAATAAGGCCGGTTCGAGTGGCGCATGAATCCAATTATGTTCATATTTTTGCGCGGCACAGGCGTGCCGCCGGAATAATTGGCTGAGTTGCCATGCGTTCACGCCTTCAAGTGCTTTTATCTAAACTATTCACGCAATAAAAACAGCGACCGATTCTCACTCAAAGGAGCCAGATTGCATTATCGGAGGTCGGTCCGAATAACGGCCATTATATTATACGGCGTGCTGTTATAGGCCGGCTTGCAGGCGCGCTCGCTCTGACGGCCGCCATAGTCGATGCCTTCACTCAGGAAGCTGAGCTCCGTGGTAAATGCGCGCTGGTCTTCATGTTGCCAGGTGCAGGGGAGCTTCCGCATCTGGGCGCCAAAATTTGGTGAGCCGGAATATGCCCTTCTAGGGTACTCGCTGCCCGATATATCGATGTATTCGATCTCGGCCCCCCGCTGCTTGCTGCTCTGCGGCAGCATAGCTATTGCTAGATCTGTGCCGCGCCAGCAGACTGCGCAGGTCACTTTGGCACTGCCGGACGCAGTGTCCTTGCAGAACGTAGTCATGGTTGAGCTCCGGCGGCGGGGCTTAGTCAAGTGATCGCGGCCTCCAACGGATCAACTTACTGCGTCACAGCTCTTGTACCGTCCGCCACCAATCATGGGATCGGATAATGGGGCTTGCAACTAGAATCGTTAGGCTCGCGCGGGACCCAGTCCAACTCGCGAAGCATCCCACCGTCACAACTAGATTACTCAATGCAATTCATCGCGCGGGGATAATTTCCAGGGAGACCGCGCTGACGTGCTGCAGCAAGACAGACGGCGGCGGGGCGCAAATTCATGCGATGATGTCGGTCATAGCGTTCTGCAAGGTGATGGGCTTGCGTTACGTCCACACACCGATTCAATCAATTGAACACGCGGCCAGCAAAGGAGTTGCGGCGCGCTGGGAGGCCTTATTCAGACTGGGGATGGGCGAGATGTCGCTCGACGACATTTCAAATCCCATTCTTACTTTGCACACCTTCTTGGCCGCACCTCAACGATGGCAGCAACCGGTAGTAATCCAGACACCACATCTGCATCCGTTCACCGATGCCCATCCGGATATCTACGCTAAAATCACCGACGAGCTACGACAAAAATATGCGGGTAGACCGCCAGTCCGAACGCCATCCGATTTGTCGATCGCCGTCCACATTCGCCGTGGCGACGTGACGCTGGAAGATCACCCCCTGCGGTATACATCGAATTCCAAGATACGAACCGCAATTACTGGAGTCATCAAAACGATCAAACGGTCCGGAAAGGCATGTCAGTTGTCCATCTATTCCGAAGGTGTTGAACAAGATTTTTGCGGCATCCTCGACTGCCCTTTCAAGTTGCACCTGAATGGCGATCCGCTCGACGCCCTTCAAAACATGATTACTTCCGACATTCTTGTTATGAGCAAAAGTTCATTTAGCTATGTGGCCGCACTCCTGCATCAGGGATCGGTCATTTATGAGCCATTCTGGCATCGGCCAATGGGCCATTGGCACACCGTAGAGCGCCGAGGCCAGATCGACGAAGAAGGGCTTCTAGCGGACATCATCGGTCGATGAGGGACATCCGAGCGCGCCCTTTGGATACTAAGCTGAAGCGCCCGTCAGCCACTTGCCTTTGGGTAACGAGCCTCGCCGATAACAATCGTGTCGGCCCAAATGTGGATGTTTAGAAAATGGCAACAAACATACCACTCATTACATCGATTTCGCCGAGGATATTCCGGCGCAACGAGAAGGGGGACGAGATCGGAGAGGCGTACCAGCTGACCTGCATTGAGTCCTGGCGGCATGCGGGTTTTGAACCTGTGTCCGTTAACTCCATAAATGAGGCATATAGCCACTCAGTACGGATGATCCCTGTCAGGCGTGATGCATCGGCAATCACGGGGCGAGCTCACGTCTTCCTTGCCGACCTACTAGCCGTCGTGTCAACCGAAGCACGCGGTCGGCCGTTTGTACTGATGAACGCCGACCTCGTTATACCGTCGACCTCTGCACTCGCCGACAGGCTGTCGCAAATTCGTCCGGGCGAGTTCATTTTCAGCCGAAGAATCGATATTGATCAGCCGGGTCAGGCCGACGGGGTTGCTCCGCGGTGGGGTTACGACTTCTTTGCTGGTCACGCTGATGACATCTCGGAGCTGCCCAATGCTGGCATGGTATTTGGTGCTCCTTGGTGGGATTACTTCCTTCCACTTTTGATGTTCATGCAGGGCTGCCGCATCTACCAGATCAAGCCGGCGGTTTTACATCTTAATCATACGGAACGGTGGAATTGGGTAGCGTGGAAAACGCTCGGACAGCGCTTTGTCGCTGAGGTCGGGGCCCGTGCTACGGACAAAACGTTCAGATTGCGGCTTGAAGACGCTGTTAAAGGACGTACTGGCCGCCCATTCTGGGATATAACAAATAATATTTTGAAGCGTCTGCCGATTATTGCTGCAGGCGAGCCCCGCCGGATGCTCCACCGCGTAGCAGTTGCAAGCATTGCCTTCTTAGACGAGATGTCTCTTACGCAGGGTAGTCGAAACAGTTCGACGGACCCGCGCTCGCCCCCCTGCTGAAACCCTGGCGTCGCAGTCGTCGAATAGAGGAGTGCTGGTCTTGAAATCCTGGTTGAAAGTTTCCCGTGATGTCTGGGCAATCCTCACTAACATCATTATGTTGATGCTTGTCGCAAACCTAGCACTCGCTGTTTTATTTCTCGCAAAAGATAAATTCGCTTCCCTCCCTTCAAATCAGAAAGCTCTGTTTGACGAAGCGGGCGCACCTATAAATGTGGGCGAGGCTTATCAGCGCAACTGGTTCGACTATACCGCGTACGAAGGTATCGTTGATGAGGCGTACGCCGGTGCCGTCTTAGATGATTTTTACCATTTGGGGAAATTGGGATTCGCCTACCAACCGTGGGTGCAATTTTCAGAGCCGCCTTACAAAGGCAAGCTGGTAAACGTAGATGTAGATTCGCTAGGATTCTCGATACGAAGAACCCGTAATGAAGAGCAAAAAGAAAAATCGCCCGGGTTGCGAATTTTTACGTTCGGTGGAAGCAACACCTTCGGCTACAACGTTTCAGACGAGCATACATGGCCTAGTTACCTTTCAGACGTACTCAATAAACGTGCAAAAGAATCGGGTCTTAATATTAGGATCGAGGTAACGAACTACGGACGGGGCTTTTATTATTCGACCCAAGAAGTCCTCCTTCTTCAGCAACTTCTGCGACGTGGGCAATGGCCTAATCTTGTCATTTTCTTGGACGGGGGCAACGAGGGGCAGTCGTGCAGAGACGCGCCGTTTTTTACGGATAAGCTCAAGGACGCGATGCACAACCTGCAGTTCGCTATCCCAAATATCGGATGGTTACCGATTGTAAGATTAGCAAACGCGTTGAACCAGAGGCTGTTTGCTCCGACACGGCCTAATTCTTGTGAAAATGAGCCAGAAAAGGGCATTGAAAGCGCAGCTCAATACGAGCAGAACACAAAAATCGCTCGCGTGGCGTCGGAGCTATACAATGTAAAAGCATTATTTTTTTTGGGGCCGGATGCTCCATATAACTATCCCACGGAGTTGTACAGAGATAAAACGCGCGCTAAAAATCATTTTCAGGCATCCCACGAATACAAAAACAAATTTTTTAGTACTTCTAAAAATGTCGAAGGCATCATTGACTTGACGAATCTTTTCGAATTGTGGGGACGCGCCAGGAAGGCGATTATAGATGACGTCCACTATAGCCCAAAGTTCAACCAATTTTTGGCCCAGCATGTGGCAGATCAAATAGACTTAGTCTCGCTGGTGAGCAATGCTCGTGATCTGGCCGCAAAAAATGGAAAGCCCTGACCACCGGAAAAAGCGATAGCCTAATGGGGAGTGTCGGTCTTGATCTGGCCGCAAAAATCGAAAGTCCTGACCCCTTGGAAAAGCGATAACACCGACATACTGACGCATCTCGTTGATATTCATCAAAGCAAGTAATGACAGTGTTCAGTATTTAGTCGGCATTAATCCAGGAATTCAATAATTGCCCGTTGGTCTCGCCTAGGCTCGTCGCACGCAATCGAGTCAGTTCCTTAGCAAGAACACCGTGACCGAAACTAGATAGGTGCACGTCATTATGAAATCGCATGTCTATTTTATTAATTTCACCTTTATCAAATTTCGATTGTAACTCAGTTGCCAAGGGCAACACGATGAACTCTTCTGATTGATCACTGTTTTGTAAAATTCTTTCGATATCTGGTCCGGCGCAAGGGTCAGTGGTTACACAAGGAGAGGCAGCAATATAGAGTGTGGCACCATTCCCTTTTACAGCCGCAGAGAGTTCCTTTACAAGCTTCACCAAAGTCTCGGCCTGATTAGCAGGTATAGCGGTATAAGTATGAGCGACCTTGGATCGGTTGGCATGCCACCGTTCCAATAGCTTGATTGCTGTTGAAGTAGTGTAGAAATGATCACTCGCGAAGACACGGAAATTAAGATATGCGCGCTCTAAATTTGAAATAGTTGGAAGATAATATGTTCCAAAAAAAACGCGTCCAAAACGTTTCGCAATATTTGCATAGGGGAAAAGTTGCGTATTTTCCCACAAGTCAGTGTCAGTAATCAGATACAAAACCGCATTATGTTTTATGGATGTCGAAATACGCGTGTAATTCGCTATCACTTCATGTGTGTCATAACCTAGAACACCAAAATTAGCCCCGACGATATGGGTCGTATCGCAATTGCTGTTAATTTTCGAAACGAATGTTTCCTCGTCGTTAACCTCAAAGCCGGCAGTGATTGAATCTCCCATAAACAAAAAAAACGGAACATTCCTGCAATTTCCCTCCGAGCTCCTCCTTTCACCAAGGGGACCCATCGAGACGAATGTAGAAAATGCGTCGAGAAAACCCCCAAACTTTCCGGAGAAGTTTGCCTTATGAACGTGTCCCACTGTGCGATCTGCGGTAAGGAACGAAGAAACGCCTCTAATATCTAAAATATAGGTGCTAATCGCATCCAGCAAAAACCACAAGGCCAACGTTATAAGCATGGGGACAAGAAAGGCCATAAAGAATTTCTTTTGGGTCATTTTGACTCCAGGCTGCCATTTAATCAAAATCAAACGGCTGGCTGTAATTACACGCAGGCATCTTGTCTAATCAATTAAGTTATCGGCCACCGTCTTTCGCTGGCCGAAGTGATTAACGCTTACTCTCAAAAACTATCGAAAAGTACCTTACTTTCATCAAAAAACATTTCGTACGCCCAATCCCCTTTTCGGACCGAACGGATCGTAGAATTGTTATGGCCGAAACTTTTCTGCGCTGAATCGGCGATAAAAAGTCGCTCTCTATGGGCGCTGATTGGCGAAGCCAAGTCAACATGCAAGTGAAGAAACTTTACGACCAGGACGGGTCGTCAGGTCTCATCTCACGCAGCGGTGATTGAACGGTTCCGGGCCTGTAATAGTGGCGCCCATCTGCTTCGTGGCGAGGATGAATATGAAGCCGAGCAGATGATCGACCATCGACTCGCTGGACAACTCGACCACGCGAAAAGTAAATAGGGACCCGTCGTTGGCCTAGGACCACAGAATGCGTACGAATTGGGTTAAAGCCCTTTCGGCTGCTGCGATAGTAACCGTGTCAGTATTGTTTGCTCTGGCTGCAGTCGAGATGTACGCCCGCTACGCGAAGCCAACCGCGTATCAAAACGACAAGGAGCTGGGGTGGAAACTCTTGCCCAATGTACACATTACTGTCGACAATCTCCGGCTTGATCAAACCGAGTACAAAGCGCTTATCACCACGAATGAATTTGGCCTCAGAGAGTCCGGTAGGAAAGACAGCCCGCAGCTTACGATACTCGTCCTTGGCGATTCATTTACTGCCGACCCGGTCGCGGGCAATGAGGACATGTGGTACGTCGCCGCCTCACGAGATCTCGAAAGGCTAAGCGGGCTGGAAAAAAACTCCATACGAACGCTGGCTGGTGGGGGTGGCGGCTATGGAACCCTTCAGGAGCTTTTGCTTCTAAAACAGTTGAAACAGAAAATA
>Ga0126376_10000404_pt1 | contig 20867 bp, 20 predicted proteins | sample PanSoiMetPlot_15_FD_92760 | JGI IMG/M metagenome (GOLD analysis project Ga0126376, IMG submission 92760) | Tropical forest soil microbial communities from Panama - MetaG Plot_15 | ecosystem: Environmental > Terrestrial > Soil > Tropical forest > Bulk soil | place: Panama | collected 2016-02-17
CACGACTCTTGGTAACGTTGCAGATGCGGAAATCGGCGGCGGCCGGCGTCGCCGTCAATCCCGCCACGACCATAACGCCAAGGCACCCGAAGACGGGCAGGTTAGACCAGCGTATAAGCGCGCATCGGCGATTCGCAAAGGTGGATCCATACCTCATTGGCGGTTTGCGCCATCGCCCGAAATTACCGTCCGTCAACGAATATGGCACGGAAATCGTTGACATTGGTGTAAGTCGGTCCCGGCTGAAGCAAGTCGCCCAGGCGCTCAAAGAAACCCGTGGAATCGTTTTCCGCAAGAAACGCGGCGGGATCGAGGCCGAGTTTCCTGGCACGGGTAAGCGTGGTGTCGTCAATGAAAGCGCCAGCCGGATCCTCCGGATTGCCCATGCCGCCATCGGTGCCGTCGGTGTCGCCGGCGACGGCCGCAATCCCCGGGGTGGCTCGCAGCGCCTGAGCGAGCGCCAGAGCATATTCCTGATTTGGGCCGCCGCGGCCCTTGCCCCGAATGGTTACGGTGAGCTCACCACCCGACACAATGACGCCGCGCCGCCCCCGTGCCTGCATCTCCTGGGCCAGCTGGGCCTGGGCTGCCGCTACGTCGCGGGCTTCACCCTCGATTCGGTCGCCGAGAAATATGCAGTCATAGCCTTGAGCTCGTATCGCCGCTTCGGCGGCGCGAAAGGCCTGCCTGGGACGGGCGATGAGGCGAAACGCGGTACGGTCGAAGGCCGGGTCTTGGGGCTTGGGTGTTTCGTTGGCCGGATCGGCCAAAGCCCGACCGACGGAGCCCGAAATGTCGATCCGGAATCGCGCCATCACGGCGCGGGCATCTGCAAGCGTGGTCGGATCCGGTACGGTGGGGCCCGAACCGATCACCGCCGGATCGTCCCCGGAAACGTCCGAGACGGCAAGTGTCACCACCCGGGCGGGATGGGCGAGCATGCCGAGCCGTCCGCCTTTAATGCGCGACAAATGCTTACGCACCGCATTGATCTCACCGATGGTGGCTCCCGATGTGAGCAGCGCGCGGTTGACTGCTTGCTTCTCGGCAAGCGTCAGGCCGGCGGCGGGGGCAATCCAGTTTGCTGAAGCGCCACCCGATAGAAGGACGACCACGAGATCATCCGCGGTCGCGCTCGCCGCAAGGCTCAAAGCGCGCTCAGCCGCCGCAAGGCTCGCGTCATCCGGAACCGGATGGCCTGCTTCCGTCATGGCGATGATCCGGGTGGGGCGTGCATACCCGCGCCGCGTGACCGACGCTCCAACCAGCCGTGACCGCGGCAGGCGCAGATGATCGAGATAATGCCGTTCCGCAATCTCGGTCATCGAGCCCGCCGCCTTGCCGGCGGCGAGAACGATTACACGGCCGGTGGCCGGTGGATCCGGAAGTCGGGGAACGAGACAGCTTGCCGGATGGGCGGCCGCTACCGCAATACGGTAAAGTTTGTCGAGGAAGATGCGCGAGTCCATATGTGATGTCAGATCATGCCCGTTTTACGGGCGCCCCAGCTTGCTGGATTGGTAAGCCGGGGATGCAGATACTTCAAAATTCTGCCTGCGCAATGTGGCATGCAGCCCCGGTTGCTCATATGTTCAGCCCCGGTGTTGAGGATCAAGTGAGATGGATATCGACGAAAAAACCCGTGTGGAGCTTGAAGCTGCCGTATACCGGCGTCTGGTGGAGCATCTTCGCCAACGTACCGACGTACAAAACATCGACCTGATGAATCTTGCGGGCTTCTGCCGCAACTGCCTGTCCAACTGGATGAAGGATGCCGCCGACGCCAAAGGGGTCGCGATGACTAAGGACATGAGCCGGGAAGCCGTCTACGGTATGCCGTATGACGAGTGGCGCGCCAAATATCAGCGCGAAGCGAGTACCGAGCAGAAGGCTGCATTCGAAAGGGCGCAGCATAAGCACTGAAAGATGTGGGCGGCGCGAAGCTATTGTGGATGACTGGCATCGGCGTCGGGGTCGTGCCTTGCGAAATCGGGGCGGCTTGCGCAATCTCCTGCCCTGCGAGTCTGTTGCGTCAACGCCAGGAGTCCTTCGTGTCCGCCGTAACCACCGCCGCTGCCGTCAAGGACAAGCCCAAGGAAGGCACGTCCACGCGCTTCGCAAAGGATCAGCTGAGGGCAATCGTCGAGCGGATCGAGCATCTGGAAGAAGAAAAGAAGGCTATTTCCGACGACATTCGCGACGTTTATGCGGAAGCCAAAGGCAATGGCTATGATGTCACGGCGCTTCGCACAGTCATACGCTTGCGCAAGCAGGACAAGGACGAGCGTGCCGAGCAGGAGGCGATCCTGGAGACCTATTTGCATGCGCTCGGTATGATTTGACCGAGCCTATTGCAACCACGCGGTACGGTGCGGGAACGCGTAGGTATTGAGGAAGACCACCGCCTCGCCGCTGAAGCCATCCGCCGAGATGCCCGGATAAGGATCGTTCGCGAACGACATGGCGACGGACGTGGTGGGCTTATTCATCAAAGCCCGCAGCGCGGTGAAATCAGGCTCGCCATAAAGCGTCGCCGTCATCGAATCGAATAGGCGGGGGGCGAGCATCATCGCCCGTAGCCAGGGGTCGTCGTAATGCATCCCTGGACTTGCGGCCTGGACCATCACCTTCGCACGTATGATCGGCCCGGCTACAGCCGAGCGGACAAAATCTTTCTTTGGCACCGCCGTAATGTTTTCATGCAGCGTTGCGGCCTTGATCGGTGCGACAGCGGCGGGGCGAATTGGTTCCTCCGCCGTGGGCTCGCGGCGGGTGTCCGAAACAACATCGTGGTGGGGCTGAGGGTGGGCCGCATAGGCCAACATTATATCGAGGGGAACGCGGTCATTATCCGCCTCGCGAATTGGCCAAGGCGTCAGATTCGCAGCGGTATCCGGGTGGGACAGCGGCGCACGCTGCACGGATGCTGGCGGGCGTGGGGGTTCGGCAAGACGCACCAACGCCCACTGGTCACGGTCGGCGGGCTCGGGCGTCGGGGCGGCGTCGTTAGCGGCAGACGTCAGGACCGTGGCCACTGCGGGTCGTTGGGGGCGCGCCGACGGGACCGGGACCAAGGCAGTGCGGACCGACTCGGGCTTGGAATTAACAGAGGCGAGGCTGAACGAGCCGGAGCGGGAAGCCTGTGCTGAATCGTCCTCTTCGTCATCCATGTGGAACAAGGTGGCAAGCAGGCCCTTCTTGCGCGCGCCGTTGGATGCCGCAGTATCAACACCTGCCGCTTGTGCGGCATTGAGCGACATCTGCGAAGGAACTGATGAGCCACGCTTCTCGATATCCGCCAGGGCCAGCCCGTAGCCGGACAGCGGATGGCCGTCGGACGGCACGTGAACGGTCCGCCCATTCGGAAAGACACGGGCGAGTTGATCATGGGTCATGCGCGGCCAATGCCGGACACTGCCCACATCGAGGTGCACAAACGGCGATCCCGATGAAGGATAATAGCCCACACCGCCGCGTTGCAGACGCAGGCCCGCGTTTCGCACCTCCTCCAACGGTGCGCCCGGGATGTAGAAGTCCATCGCCTTGCCCAGCATATGCTGGCTAAACTGAGCCACGCCATTGCTGCGCCGCCGCAACATGGCGTTGGTGGCCGGCGAACGATAGCCGCAGACCACATGGATCGTTTTGTCGCCGCCGACCTGTCGCGACACCTCCCAGATCACGTCAAACAGACGCGGGTCCATATGAATGTCTTCCTCTTTGCGCCAATCGCGAACGAACCGGTCAAGCCTTTTGAGCGCCTCCTCGTCATAGCGACCGTCGCGTTTGTAGGTGATGGTAATGTCTTCATCGGTATGAATGTGATGAAGCGAGAGAGTCCGGGTGTCGCCATTGGCGATCGCGCTCTCCAGCCCATTATTGCCAAGCAATACCATTAAGGCAGCAAGCCCCGTGCATTGCCCGGCCCGTAAGGATAAGGCTGCAGTCACTAACTCGCGCGCAAAGCTGACAGGCACTGACGATCCCGTGTCCCCACGCGCCCTCGATCCGTCGGCCGGCAATATCCACCGGCCTTCCGCCGTAAAGACGCGCGGCGGTCGAGAGCAGCTAAAAGTTACCGGGATCGGTTAAGACGCTGTTAGCGTCGCCCCATTCCCCCAACCACATAAGTTCACTAATCAAGAAGTATGGCAAAAAAATGCTGTTCCGGAAAGCCCGGGCCGGCCAAATATCCAACTGTTAGAAATGCTTATCTCCGCACCTCGGGGTGTCACCACGTACGTCGGGTGTCACGCTGCGGCGCTATCGAAACAGGCCGAAGAACCCAGGGGGGCCAGGAAAAAACGGCAGTATGCGGGTGCTCGGGCGCCTTGCCGTAAAGCTGGCTTCCCGGCGCTCGATTGGGGCATCCGCAATCCGCCTATCTTCGTTCTTCAGCGCCGCCAACAACCGGGCGTCACGGCCATAAACATCTTCCCGAACCGCAAGATGGCCAGCATCGTCCACGTAGGCCGTCTGATAGGTGAGGTGCACGGGAATGGGCGTCGTGAGATGGATGTCGCGCTCGCCGGTGCCATACATTCTATGGATCTTTTCGATCGTGTAGCCATCCTTTGGATTGGCAATGCTGAGCAGCAACTCGGCATATTTGTCGGGGAACTGAACCCGCATGCAACCATGGCTGAATGCGCGCTTATCTTTCTCAAACAAGTACTTGTCCGGTGTATCATGCTGATAGACCAGGAACTTGTTCGGGAAATTGAAGCGGATGCGACCCAGCGCATTAGCCTCGCCTGGAGGCTGATAAATGTGCACGGATCCGTCTCGATTGTACTCGAGCCTGAGGCCCATGCGACTGAGCACCGTGGGGTCTTGCGCCAAGGCCGGCAGATATTCGTTATTGATGATCGACGGCGGCACATTCCAGGTAGGGTTGACCGTGATATATTTCATCGTCTCGCTAAGCATTGGCGTGGCCCGTTCGCCCGGTTGGCCGGCGACAATCCTGGTCGTCCACACCGTTGCGCCGCGATCCACCACCTTCAACATGTAGTCGGGAATGTTCACCATCACATAGGCCCGGCCAAGGTCGCGCGGAAGCCAACGCCAGCGTTCCATGTTGGCGATGATGAGATCGGCATCGCGGTCGCGGCGGGGACCGTTGAACGCATCGACAGTCGCGTTGTTCAAGACGCCGGTTGGCGGCAGCTCGCGCTGGCGCTGGAATTTCCTGACGGCTTCAGCCAGCACCTTGTCGTAGGTGGTGTCGGTGGCGGCGCCAGCGATGCCAAGCCGATTGCGCAGCAGCGGAACGCGCGGATCTTCCATCCCCGGCTTTAAGGTTTGCCCGAAGGAAATTCGGCTGTGGCGAGCGTCGCCGGAGTAGCCGCGCATTTCGGCCAACTTGGCCTTGAGAGCTTTATAGCCCGGATGGGGCGGGTTATAGCTGTCAAGCGCCTCGGCAATGTTTTTGGCTTCGGCCAAGTTGGTCAGAACCGCGCCGGGTTCCGGCGCAACCAAATCATAAAAAATGTCCGAACTCACCCGCGAATAATGAACACGTCCAATCTGGGCGTGGCGCGCGTAGGTCAACACGGTAGCGGTGAACTTGAGTTCGGCCTCGGCGAGCGCGCCGGCATCCGCATTCATGAAGCTTGGAACCGGATAGTCGCTCGGATCGAGACCGTCTGCATCGACGCGAGCCAAGTGGGCCGCGGCCGCCTTGCCGCGCGCACTCTCGGCACCGTTATCGACCCAAATCGGCGCGTAGCTTCGCGCCGCATAGTAGGCTTCAACGGCAGCCTTGGTTTTGCGGTCGATGATCCGGTCGCTTCGACCACCAAACAGGTCGCGCAGCTTCTCGGCCACTCGCTGGTCAATGGTGAGCACCGGGGCCTCGGCCGGAGCAACCGCCGGCGCGGTGACAGGAGGTGTGGCGATCTCGGGTGCCGCAACGGTCGGAGCAGCGGCCGGTTGTGTGGAATTGGGTACGGCTGTGGGCGCGGCGGCCCGTGCCGGCGCTGCCGGCGTGGGCGATACATGCGGCCGAGCAATATCGGCGGCAGTGGGGGGCGGCAGGTTCGCGGGCTCCGGCATCGGAACAGCCGCCGAAATCTCGGCCTCGGTCAAAGGAGCCGACTGAACCGGAAGACTCGATCCCGCCGCAATCAGCACAATCGCAGTGGTGGCGAACCAGAATTCGAAACGGGTTCCGCGCATTGCAAATTCCTAACCTGGCACTGGGGTACGGCACGAGTCGCATGAGTCAACAGGAGACCCATGGTCCTATTGTTGCTGGAAGCCTCCCCAAAGTTCATCTCCGACACAAATTTATCAAATCTATCGACCATTTAGAACCCTTGTGCGCTTTTCTTCGCGTCATTTTGATCGCGACTGTCACCACAAGGCAACTCAGGCACAGGTATCTCTAGCCATTGCGTAATCCAGGACCTCCAGTTCGCGACAGAGCGTTGAGCGACCGATGCACAGCCGCCGCGTCACCTCGGACATAATTGATTCACATAGCTGCTGTGCGCCGAGGTCATCGGTCGGGACTAGCATCGCGTGCGTTTGGGTTGGGGTTCGCGCCTCAAAGCCGGCGTTGCCGATAATAATTTTTAACCGGACGGCGGCGCATCGGACGTCAGCCACGTCAAGGACGCGCTCGAACATGTTGGCTCCAAATCGCGTGCGACGGGTAGGTTGTCTCGAATCGGGGTATAATCTCCGCTCAGCGTTAACAGCCCGTAAAGCGCACCGGGGGTTGGCGCGTGCGTTTCGACTGCCTCGTTCGGTGGGCGGTCATCCCTTTGCCGCAACGGTCATCTACACTAGCAACCGAGTTCCGTTGATTGATTCATGAGCGCATTCCTCCATGCTGGACCGATCCGGCCGCGCGGCCGTAAAGCGCGCACGGGCGCCACATCAGCGACCGAAAAGAAACGCAGTGCAAAAGGTGGCGTAGGAGTGCTGCCCGAGTGGGATCTGTCCGATCTCTACTCCGGCCTCGATTCGCCTGAGATCGCCAATGATCTCGTGCGCTCGGATGCCCAGTGCCTCGCGTTCGAGGAGCGCTACAAGGGAAAGCTCGCGGCGCTCGCAAGCGGGCCGGAGGGCGGCAAGGCGCTTGCGGCCGCCATCAGGGAGTTCGAGGCGATCGACGATCTCATCGGCCGGATCGCATCGTTTGCGAGTCTGGTCTACAGCGGCAACACCACCGATCCGGTCCGCGCCAAATTCTTCGGTGATGTGCAGGAGCGCATCACCACGTCGTCCTCGCACCTGTTGTTCTTTTCACTCGAGCTCAACAAGATCGACGACGCCGTGCTGGAGCACGCCATGGCGGACCCGGCGCTCAGCCACTACCGGCCGTGGATCGAGGACGTCCGCAAAGAAAAGCCCTATCAGCTCGAGGATCGCATCGAGCAGCTTTTCCATGAAAAATCCGTCACCGGACAAGGCGCCTGGAATCGACTGTTCGACGATACCGTCGCGAGCCTGCGTTTCAAAGTCGGCGCCAAGACGCTCCCCATCGAGCCGACCCTCAGCCTGCTGCAGGACCGCAATGCCGCAACCCGCAAGACCGCTGCCCAAGCGCTGGGCCGGACTTTTGCGCAGCACCTGCGCACGTTCACGTTGATCACCAACACACTCGCCAAGGACAAGGAAATCTCCGATCGCTGGCGCGGCTTTGCCGACATCGCCGACGCGCGGCACTTGGCGAACCGGGTCGAGCGCGAAGTGGTCGAAGCGCTGGTGGCGGCGGTGCGGGCCGCCTATCCGCGGCTGTCCCATCGCTATTACGCGCTCAAAGCACAGTGGTTCGGCAAGAAGCGGCTCGCTTTTTGGGACCGCAATGCGCCGCTGCCCGACGTATCGTTACGTCCGATCCCCTGGCAGCAGGCCATGGACACCGTCCTCTCGGCCTATGAGGCGTTTTCACCCGCCATGGCGGAAATCGCCGCGCGCTTCTTTTCCAATCGCTGGATCGACGCCCCGGTGCGTCCCGGCAAGGCCCCGGGCGCCTTTTCGCATCCCACGGTGCCGTCGTCGCATCCGTTCATTCTGCTCAATTACCAGGGCAAGACCCGCGACGTGATGACGCTCGCCCACGAGCTTGGCCACGGCGTCCATCAAGTGCTGGCGGCGCCGAACGGCGCGCTGATGGCGCCGACCCCGCTCACGCTCGCGGAAACTGCGAGCGTATTCGGCGAGATGCTGACCTTTCGCCGCCTCCTCGCCGCAACCACGGACGCCAAGCAGCGCAAGGCGATGCTGGCATCAAAAGTCGAGGACATGATCAATACGGTGGTGCGGCAGATTGCATTTTACACGTTCGAGCGCACGGTTCATGGCGAGCGCCGCGATGGCGAACTGACGGCAGACCGATTGTGCCAGATCTGGCTGGAGGTTCAGCGCGAGAGCCTGGGGCCGGCCATCGACATCACGGCGGGTTACGAATCCTTCTGGGTCTATATCGGCCATTTCATCCATTCGCCATTCTACGTCTACGCTTATGCGTTCGGCGATTGCCTGGTAAACTCGCTTTATGCGGTCTACGAAAAAGCCCATGACGGTTTCGCGGAGCGCTATCTCGCCATGCTGGCGGCCGGCGGCACCAAGCACCATGCGGCGCTGTTGAAACCGTTCGGGCTCGACGCCCGCGATCCGGCGTTCTGGAAGGGCGGGCTGAGCGTGATCGAGGGGATGATCGCGGAGTTGGAGGGGTTGTAGAACGGGACCGTGGTGTCTCGTCTTGAAGACGGCCCGTCGAGGCGCGCTAAGGATTAATTAAGGGGCGGCGCCGAGTCAATTCTTCACGCCTCAGATGCTCAGAATGACACGCACTCAGACACGCGAGTGGGGCGGCAGGTGCCAATCAGATACTTTAGATGGTCTCGAACCGTCGAGGGCGCCGGATCTGGGGCATACTCGGCCGGGGAGTCGGTCTTTATCGAAACATGACGAATATCGGAATAGTCCTATAGGCTTGCAGCCGCACTGTACGTTGGACCACACATTGACGCGTTCGAAAACGCTATCGCGGATTGTGGAGCGTGGGTCTTCCAGCGGGTGAGGTCGAGTCGATTTTGGCAGAACGAAGTCAAGAAATCTAATAGAATCAACGTGTACAGTTTTCTGATACCGACGTCTCAGCCAAAGCGATCGAAACGTTCAACATCTGTTGAACAGTCAATTCTTGATGTGTTATACAGGTGTATAATTTCTCAGGTCACGACCATGCGTATCGAGATCAAGAAAATCGGCAATTCCGACGGGCTCATCCTACCTCGCGAACTCATGCAGCGCCTCGATCTGAAGCGCGGCCAATTCCTTCATGTGGTCGAACTCGCCGGCGGCGGATTTCAGGCAATCCCCTACGATCCGGATTTCGAGGAAACGATGAAGATCGCCGACGAAGTCATGGATGAATACAAAGACACCCTCGCGGCTCTGGCGAAATGACCAAGCCCTATGAGCGAGGAACCGAAGTGGGTGACCTACGATCAGGTCGTGGCGACCCACAGCCGACAACTGAGACGATTTGGCGGAGCGCCCGGCCTGCGCGATGAAGGTATGCTGCTATCAGCGCTCGAGCGCCCCATCAACAAATGGCAATATGAACAGCCGGATTTGGCCGCCCTTGCGGCCGCTTATGCGTTCGGGCTGGCAAAAAACCATGCCTTTGTGGACGGCAACAAGCGTGCCGCCTTCCTGACCATGGTGGTATTTCTTCGCAAGAATAACGTGCGTTTCGCGCCGGATCAGGCACATGCCACCGCCATCATGATCTCCCTGGCGGCCGGCGAAGTGAGCGAACAGAGCCTCGCCCGCTGGATTCGCAATAGCTGGCCCAACGCAACGCCAGACTTCGCAACGCCGCCCTTCAACTCAGTGGATTGAGGTATAGATCGATTGGTGAGGGCCGGCGCTGCGCCGGCTCGAAGGGGTTCCGAATTGCCGCACCGCGACACCGAAGCCAATCGTTTTTCCGCCCGTGCGGCACGCTATGCGCGAGTCGGCGCCAATGTGGGTGGCGTTGCCGCGAGGATCGCGGCAACGCGGATATTCGGGCTCGACCGCGACAGTGTTCGCAGTGCGGCGGACCTTGCGATGGTGCTGGGCGGTCTCAAAGGGCCGATCATGAAGGTCGCCCAATTGATGGCGACCATTCCGGATCTGTTGCCGCCCGAATATGCAGCCGAGCTTATCAAGCTGCAAAACGATGCCCCGCCCATGGGCTGGGCATTCGTCAAGCGGCGCATGACGGCCGAACTCGGTGCCGACTGGCAGCGGCAGTTCGAGAGCTTCGAGCACAAGCCCGCCGCTGCGGCATCACTCGGCCAGGTTCACCGCGCGCGCGCCCATGACGGCACGGCGCTGGCCTGCAAGCTGCAGTATCCCGACATGCAGTCGGCGGTCGAAGCCGATTTGCAACAGCTCGAGTGGCTGTTTGCCATTCATCGCCGCATGAACCCCGCCATCGACACCACCGAAGTCGCCGGCGAGATCGGAGCGCGCATCCGCGAGGAACTCGACTACCAACGTGAGGCAAAGCATGTCGCGCTCTATCGCGCTATGCTGGCGTCAACTCCTGAGGTGCGGGTGCCGCGGGTGTGGCCCGCACAATCGACACAGCGCTTGCTCACCCTCGACTGGCTCGAAGGCAATAAGTTGCTGGTCCACAAGAATGATGACATCGCGGCGCGCAACCGCATCGCAGTGGCGATGTTCAAGGCGTGGTGGCAGCCGTTCAGCCGTTTCGGCGTCATCCACGGCGATCCGCATCTCGGTAATTACACCGCGTTTATCGAGGGCGGTACGCCGCACGGAATCAACCTGCTCGACTATGGCTGCATCCGTATCTTTCACTCGAAATTCGTCGGCGGCGTGGTCGACCTCTACCACGGCCTCCTCAAGGGCGACGCGGCTCTGGTGGTGCATGCCTACGAGACATGGGGGTTCCGAGGTCTTTCTCGCGAGCTGATCGATATCCTCAACATCTGGGCGCGGTTTATCTACGGGCCGCTGCTCGACGACCGCGAGCGCACCATCGCGGACGGCGTGAAGCCGTCCGAATACGGCCGGCGCGAGGCGTTTCGGGTTCATCGCGCCCTCAAGGAAAAAGGGCCCGTCAGGGTGCCCCGCGAATTCGTGTTCATGGACCGAGCCGCCATCGGTCTCGGCGGGGTATTTTTGCACCTCGCCGCAAAGCTCAATTTTTATCGACTGTTCAACGAAGCGATCGAAAAATTCTCGCTTGACCGCGTTGCGGCACACCAGCGTACCGCGCTCGAGGCGGCAGGGCTTGAGTCATTGCCCTTGTGATGCATTTAGGCTAAGCGACAGGCATTCTGCGAAACCCGCAAGGCTCGGAGGGGGTTATGGCCGATCACGGTGAAGTCCAATACGCAACGGCGACAGGAGACGACCTTCCGGCGCACGAGGCTGGCTACAGCGAGTTCGTGCTGGCGATCTTTATCGCGACTGCCCTGGTCGTCAATATTCTGTTTGGATTGGCGATCGGCGGCGTGCTGGGCCATTGGCTGCCGGCCGCCTTTATTCTCGTCGCCGGGGTTGTTGCGGCAGGCATCAGCGCGTGGACCGGATTCAAAGCCGTTAGCATCGGAATGGTGGCGATCTCCGCCCTCACCCTGCTGCTCAGCGCCCATTCCTGACCGGGCCGCCAGTCATGGGAGGCCGCGTGAATGCGCATTAGTGTCGCGCGTGAGAGCGACCCGGCCGAGCCGCGGGTCGCCGCCACCCCGGAAACCATCAAGAAGCTCAAAAACTTGGGCGTCGAATTGGAGGTCGAGCCGGGCGCCGGCATCAAATCCGGCATCCCGGACGAGGACTATGTGGCGGCCGGTGCCACAGTCGGCTCCGATGCCATCAGGGGCGCCGATATCGTCCTCAAAGTGCGGCGCCCGAGCGAAGCCGAATTATCTGCTTACAAGTTCGGCGCCCTGGTCATCGCCATCATGGATCCGTTCGGCAACGACACCGCCCTCGCCGCCATGGCGAAGGCCGGCATTACGGCGTTTGCCATGGAGCTGATGCCGCGCATCACGCGGGCCCAGGTGATGGACGTCCTGTCCTCCCAGGCCAATCTCGGCGGCTACCGCGCCGTCATCGACGCCGCCGCGGAATACGGCCGCGCTCTCCCGATGATGATGACGGCAGCCGGCACCGTGCCGGCCACCAAGGTGTTTGTCATGGGGGCGGGCGTCGCCGGCCTTCAGGCGGTCGCGACAGCGCGCCGGCTCGGCGCCATCGTTACGGCGACCGACGTGCGGCCCGCCGCCAAGGAGCAGGTCGAGAGCCTGGGGGCAAAGTTCATTGCCGTTGAGGACGACGAATTCAGACAGGCCGAGACCGCCGGCGGCTACGCCAAGGAAATGTCGAAGGCATATCAGGCGAAGCAGGCCGCACTGGTGGCCGAGCATATCAAGAAACAGGACATCGTCATCACCACGGCGTTGATCCCGGGCAGGCCCGCGCCGCGCCTCATCTCGCGCGATATGGTGGCCTCGATGCGGCCGGGCTCCGTGATTGTCGATCTCGCGGTCGAGCGCGGCGGCAATGTGGAAGGCGTCAAGCCCGGCGACCTCGTCGAAGTCGACGGCGTCAAGATCGTGGGCTACAGCAATCCAGGTCGTCTGGCTGCATCCGCGTCGAGCCTCTACGCCAAGAACGTTTATGCATTCCTGGAAACGCTCATCGACAAGAAGACCAGGGCGTTGGCCGTGAATTGGGACGACGATATCGTCAAGGCGACGGCGCTCACCCGCGGCGGCGCCGTGGTGCATCCGGATTTTCAGCCTAAAACCGCTGCCTGAGGAAGATTCAAAATGGCCGAGCTCAATCTTCAGGAGGCCGCGAGCCTCGCCCGTACCGCCGCGGATCAATTGCAGCGGGCCGCCGACGTTGCCGAGGCCTATGCGGATGCCGCGGCCGTCGCCGCGCATAACGCAACCAGCGGCGCGATCGATCCCTTCGTATTCCGCTGCTCGATATTCGTGCTTGCGGTTTTCGTCGGCTACTATGTGGTGTGGTCGGTGACGCCGGCGCTGCACACGCCGCTGATGTCGGTGACCAACGCAATTTCCTCGGTAATCGTGGTCGGCGCGCTTTTGGCCGTCGGGGTCACGTTGTTCGGCCGCGAGGGCGGGCCGATCGTCGCGCGCGCGCTTGGATTTTTAGCGCTTGTGTTTGCCTCGGTGAACATATTTGGCGGCTTTCTGGTCACCCAGCGCATGTTGGGGATGTACCAGAAGAAAAAGAAATGAACGCGATCGACGAGCGTGGGGGCGTTCCGGTTGAGGCTTTACCGCTTGGGGTTCGGTGATGCGAGAACTGCAGACGCAACCGAGATGAGGGGCTTGCCAGCATGAATGCCGATGTGGCCGGGTTGCTTTATCTCGTTGCCGGCGTGCTTTTCATCCTGGCGCTGCGCGGCCTGTCGAGCCCGGAAACGAGCCGCCGCGGGAATCTGTTCGGGATAGTCGGTATGGCCATCGCCATATTGACGACGCTCGCCTCCCACCCGCCAGCCGGCTTTGGAGCCGGTGTTCTGGTGCTGCTCGGCTTGGCGGCCGGCGGCGGCGCCGGGGCCGTGATCGCGCGCCGCGTGCCGATGACCTCGATGCCGGAACTGGTCGCCGCGTTCCATTCGCTGGTCGGCATGGCCGCGGTGCTGGTTGCAGCCGGGGCGTTTTATGCGCCAGCCGCTTTCGACATCGGCACACCCGGTGCGATCCATCAGGCAAGCCTTCTCGAAATGTCGCTCGGCGTTGCTATCGGGGCCGTCACCTTCACGGGGTCCGTGATCGCGTTCCTGAAGCTGTCCGGACGCATGAGCGGCGCCCCGATCATGCTGCCGATGCGCCACTACATCAACATCGGACTGGCGCTGTTCCTGGTGATCGCCATCTACGACTTCGTGATGACGCAGAAGTCCTTCGACTTCTGGGCCATCACGCTCATCTCGTTGGCGCTGGGCGTGCTTATGATCATTCCGATCGGCGGAGCCGACATGCCGGTCGTGATCTCCATGCTCAATTCCTACTCCGGATGGGCGGCCGCCGGCATCGGGTTCACGCTCGGCAATTCAGCCCTGATCATCACCGGGGCGTTGGTCGGCTCATCGGGTGCGATCCTGTCCTACATCATGTGCAAGGGCATGAACCGCAGCTTCATCTCGGTGATCCTCGGCGGTTTCGGCGGCGAAGTCGCGGGGCCGGCGGCCGGCGTCGAGGCGAAACCCGTCAAGCTTGGTTCCGCCGAAGATGCCGCCTTCATCATGAAGAATTCCTCCAAGGTCATCATCGTACCGGGCTACGGCATGGCGGTCGCGCAGGCCCAGCACGCGCTGCGCGAGATGGCGGATCGGCTCAAGGCCGAGGGTGTCGAGGTCAAATACGCAATTCATCCGGTCGCGGGCCGCATGCCGGGCCACATGAACGTGCTGCTTGCGGAGGCGAATGTGCCCTATGACGAGGTGTTCGAGCTTGAGAACATCAACTCGGAATTCGCCCAAGCCGACGTGGCCTATGTGATCGGCGCCAACGACGTCACCAATCCGGCCGCCCAGGAAGACCCCAAGTCCCCGATCTACGGCATGCCGGTGCTGCAGGTGTGGAAAGCCGGCACCGTGATGTTCAGCAAGCGCTCCCTTGCCTCCGGATATGCCGGCATCGATAACCCGCTGTTCTATCGCAACAACACCATGATGCTGCTCGGCGATGCCAAAAAAATGACTGAGGAGATCGGCAAAGCGCTGGCGTGACCGGGCCGCCGGCCGGGCCGGGGTCCGAAAGGTCTGCAATCAGCAGTTCCGCCGGCAATCAGTCGGGCCGCGCCGCGGATGCGTCCGCAGGGCACCTCGCAGCCCGCTGCGATGCCCGCCCCAATTTTTATCTTGTGGGGAAAAGAAAACACACGTTGAGTTTGCGCCGGCTGCCCGCCGTAATGCCGCCGGAGGGGGATGAACTTCATGACCGAGCCAGCTTCAGCCGGCGCCCCGATCGCTTCGGTGTCCTGTGTGACAGCCACGGCCATTGTGGTGGCCGACATGGTGGGGGTCGGCGTTTTCACCAGCCTCGGGTTCCAGGTTAAGGACATCACGTCCGGATTCTCGCTGCTGATGCTGTGGATTATCGGCGGGATCGTGGCGATGTGCGGGGCGATCTCCTATGCAGAGCTCGCCGCGATGTTTCCCCGTTCCAGCGGGGAGTACAATTTCCTGCGCCGGATCTATCATCCTGCGTTCGGCTTCATGGCGGGTTGGCTTTCGGCAACCGTCGGCTTTGCGGCACCGGTCGCGCTCGCCGCCATGGCGTTCAGCGTTTATTTCAGGTCCGTCATGCCGAACGCGCCGCCGCTGCTGCTCGGGTTTGCCGTCGTGTGGCTCGTCTCGGTCGTGCACCTGTTCGGCATTCGCCAAAGCAGCGTGTTCCAGAACGTCTCGACGGCGCTCAAGCTCCTGCTGATCGTGGCGTTCATCGCGGCCGGTTTCGTACTTGGCGGCCGGCAGTCAATCTCGTTCGCGCCGAGCGCGCTGGACATCACCCTCATCACCAGCGCGCCGTTCGCCATCAGCCTGGTTTTCGTGATGTATTCATATGCCGGCTGGAACGCCGCCACCTACATCATCGGGGAAATCCAGGATCCCAATCACAGCCTGCCGCGCGCGCTGTTTGTCGGAACATCGATCGTGATCGTGCTCTATGTCGGCCTCAATGCCGTCTTTCTCGTCACCACCCCGATCCCGGAGCTGGCTGGTCAGCTTGATGTCGCCATGGTTGCCGGAAATCACGTGTTCGGGTCGCTCGGCGGGCGCATCGTCGGCATGCTGATCTGCCTCGGGCTCGTTTCCTCCATCAGCGCGATGATGTGGATCGGTCCGCGCGTCGCGATGACGATGGGTGAAGACGTTGCGCCACTGCGCTTCTTTTCGCACAGATCGAAAACGGGCGTACCGGCACGGGCGATCGTTTGTCAGCTTCTGGTTTCGAGTCTGCTGCTGGCGACGCAGAGCTTTGAGGCGGTGCTGGATTTCATCCAGTTCAGCCTCACATTCTGCTCTTTTTTCACCGTGCTGGGCGTCATCAAGCTGCGCATCACCCACCCGACGTTGCCGCGGCCTTATCGCGCCTGGGGGTACCCGGTGACACCGCTGGTTTTTCTCGCCGTGATGCTGTTCATGATGTACTACCTCGTCGTCAACCGGCCGCTGCAATCGCTCGCAGGCTTTGCAATGATGCTCGCCGGCATCGCGATCTATGCTGTTGTTCTTCCGTTTTCCAACGTACCGTCCGCCGACGCGTCCCAATCCACCGCATAAAAGGTGAAGTCCACCACAATGCCGAACATGAAAATTGCGGCAGTGCTCATGTGCCTGCTGGCCTTATGGACCACCCCGACGAGCAGCGCCGAGGTCGCCACGCCGAACGACACGGCGCGATTCCTGGCCGGCCTGCCGCCGGCGGCGGAGTCACCTCTTGCGGCGCTCGCCAAGGAGGCGAACTGGCAACGGCACGCAAGTTATTTCAATGCGATCTTCGGGCAGAATGAGAAGAATCACCTTTCGATGATACGGGCGTTTTCGAAGGCACAGCTGAACAATACGCACGATACGATGCTTTACATGTTCAGCGGGCCGGATGCCCTGCACGCTCTAGCGCTGTTCCCGAACGCATCCACCTACGTGCTGACCGGATTGGAGCCGGTAGGCGACGTTCCCTCGTTGACCAGTCTCGCGCGCGGCACCGTGCACAGGTCGTTGCAAAGCCTCGAAACCGCACTGCGCTCCCTGCTCACACTGAGCTTCTTCAAAACGAGGGACATGAAGAGCCAATTGCGGTCCGGTCCGGTCCACGGAACACTGCCGATCATCTACATATTCCTGGCGCGCTCCGGTAAGACCATCCAGGAAACCAGCTTGGTGAGTCTCGACAACGATGGCAACGTGCGAGGCCCCAACGAGCCGGGGCTGAAAGCCACCGCAAGAGGTGTGAAGATCGTCTTCACGGCCGACGAAGGCCCGATGCAGACGCTCTATTATTTCAGCACAAATCTCGCCGACGACGGCGTGAAGAGCAGCGGCTTCCTCGCCTTTTGCGCCAAATTGGGCGTCGCCGACAGCTTGGTGAAGAGCGCCTCATACCTGCTGCATGGCAGGGGTTTCCCGTCAGTTCGCAGCTTCCTCTTGGACCACAGTGGAACGATCGTCCAGGACGACAGTGGCATTCCGTTGAGCTATTTCGACCGCAAGAAATGGCAGCTCCAGCCGTTCGGCCGATATATCGGCCCCATTGCGCTGTTCGCGCGCTTTTATCAATCGCAGATGGCGGAGCTGTTCCGCAGGGGCAAACCGGTCCGGCTTGACTTCGGAATCGGGTACCGCTGGCGACTGAATGAATCGAACTTGCTCCTTGCCGAGCGGATGGCCGAACGCAAGCCGGATTTAGCTCGGCCTTAACCGTAAGCTTTGTACGCTCGAACATCGCGGCGCTTCACCCAAGGTCGCGGCAACGCTCCGGAAGGGTGTTGTCCGGCCGAAGTTTCGCGGTTTGTTCGGCTGGCCCTGCACCGCGGGTGACGCTCCGACCATCAAAATATGGACATAGTCGTTGTAGAGTTTGCCGGTCATTGGGGGGTGGGGACGAAGTGCAATCTCGCCAACAAGGCTCGGCGCCGCTGTCTTTCCGCAGGCCGGCTTTTAATGCCGTCTCGGTTCAGCGCGCTCGTCATTTTGGCACCGATCCCATGCCACAATGGCGCGCCGAACGCGATGCTCCCTGGGTTCCGCGCGCGCACCATTTCGACCGTCATCGAACCCGGTTTGAACCCGGATGGCGACCGGCATCGCGAAGGGATACGTTGGACCACAGGCTGTTGCAGTTTACTACGGGGGCGCTCATCGTCTGCTTGGTGAGTTGCTTCTGGCTGCTCACCAACGAATTCAGTTCGCTCCCAGCCGGCGCTTCATCGCACATCGCTGTTCAGGCGCGTCCCGCTGCCGGCAGCCTGGTCGCAAACTCGGGCAAGTTGGACTCGCTTGCCGTTTCGGCCCATTTGATCGACTCGCGGCCGGCGCGCCGGCGCGACATCGTGGGCGCCATCGACCCGGCGAGCGAGCAAGCCGAGTCGCCAGCGGCCATCATCGCGCGAACCTGGAGCATCTTCGAATCCAAGCCGCAGCGCGCGAGCGACGAGGGCTCCGATCCAGTCAAGCCGGCCAAGGGCAAGCCGCCCGTCCGCATTGCGGCGCTGGAGAGTCCCGCTCCGCAAATCGCGAGCCGTCCCTGGACCGCGTTGGAGCCGGTGCTTCCGCGCCTCCCACCCCCCGGCGAACCAAAGACGATCCTGGCCGATTTCGAGACCGCGCCCTTCCCATATGACGGCAAAATGCCGGGATCGAACCGGCCGTTTCTCGATGCCGGACAACCGGGGCATCGCGGCCATACCACGTTCCGCGGGCGGGTGCTTTGGGAGTCGGAGACCTTCAGCGATCGCCGCGTGCTGCTGCACATACCCCCGGCATTTGATCCCAATCGGCCCGGCGTGATGATCGTGTTCTTTCACGGCCATGGCGCCAACTTGGCACGTGACGTTCGCGATCGCCAGCAGGTTCCAGCGCAGCTCTCGGCGTCGGGCGTCAACGCGGTCCTGGTCGCGCCCCAGTTCGCCTTCAACGCCGCCGATTCAAGCGCCGGAAAATTCTGGGAGCCTGGAGGATTCAAGCGATTTGTCGACGAGGCTGCGGATCAGCTGGCGAAGCTCCATGGCGACTCGCGGACCAAGCGGGTCTTCGCCAACATGCCGATCGTGATTGTTGCCTACAGCGGCGGCTTCGGGCCGACCCTGTCGGTATTGGACCGCGGCAGCGTCAAATCGCGCCTGCGCGGAATCGTGCTGCTCGATGCGCTCTATAGCGGAATGCCGAAATTCGCGAACTGGATCGCGAACGACAGATCGACCTTTTTCGTTAGCTCCTACACCCCGCACACGCGAAGCCGCAACGTCGAGCTGGAGCAGATGCTCAGGGACAAATCAGTGTCGTACGGCTCCGAACTGCGGCACAGCCATTTGGCCGGCAGTGTCACATTTCTGCCGACCGGCAACATCTCGCATCGGGATTTCGTCAACCGTGCGTGGGTCGACAGCCCGCTCAAGGATATTCTGCTCCGGCTCGACGAATACGCTCCGAGGGTTGCGACAGCCACGGACGCACCGGCTATGCGTCCGCCCGCGACCGCCACGGCAGCAAAAGGTGACTAGCTTCGGCTCGCGTGCATATTCGAAGTTCACGGCCGCGCCGGGCGGCAAATTGTCCGGCCCTTCGACCACCGTCGCGAAGTCGATCGGCTAGGTCGTCCCAGGGCCGGTCTTGCACATCTTCGGCGCCAGGTCGGGTATCTCGCACTTGCTGCACGCACCCAGCGCCAAGCCGAGCGAGACCGCAATCAGCAAAGTCCAGAATTTGCGCATGCCCACTCCTCAGCCCGCGCGCATCATGACTAAATTTTGCGACAATTTCAGGGTCGCGCCGCTCGAATTCCGTTTCAGTCGACTCTTGCGTTGCTACCATGCCTTCCGCTGGCACTAAGCCTCGCCTTTCCACGCGCCGTAAGCACAACCCGGGACGATTTCATGGCGCCGCTGTTCTCGATGCGCACCAAGCCGTCGCGCACCGCGTCTTCCCAGATCGGCAGGCGTGGGCAGGTGCTCCGCCAAGCCTCCATCGTTTCCCCATAGGTGCGGCCGTCGGCGACGAAGCCTAGAAATTGAAGGGTCAAAGCCGCTGCGGCGGCTTTTTCGGAGGTTTCGGTGCTTGGTTGTCGGGGCTTGCCGACGTCCGCACCCCCGTTGCGGCGGCGCCCAGCGCCTGATCTCAACTGGCGCATCGATTTTTCTCCGCGCTTGCGGATGTTCCCGTTTGCCGGGCAGCCGCGCGAACGAAAAAAGTCCCGTAAACCCGTAAAACTCAACGCCCAACACGAAATGTCGCGTGGTGAGTCCTCCACGCGCGCCACACCAGCCCAGACCCGGCAGATATCAGGGCCGGCGGCCCCTCAGCGCGGCGGACGGGGCGTCGGCGCACCCGGACCGCCACGGCCCGCAGGACCACCCGCACGCAGCAACGGCTTCGGTTTGCCGGGCAGGAGCCCCTCGCGTTGCGCCCGTTTGCGCGCCAGCTTGCGGGCGCGACGGACGGCTTCGGCCTTCTCCCGCGCCTTTTTTTCGGAGGGTTTTTCGTAATGCCCGCGGAGCTTCATCTCGCGGAAAATCCCCTCGCGCTGCATCTTCTTTTTCAGCGCCTTGAGGGCTTGGTCTACATTGTTGTCCCGAACGAGAACCTGCACGCGTCATCCTCTCCGATGGGGTAAAGCTGGAACCCCGCTGGCCGCATTGTGCCCGCGTTTGCTCCGCAATTGTGGCCCTTTAGCAGAATCAGAGGACAGAGTCCAACGATAAGCAGCACATCGCGCACGGCAAAAGAACGCTCGATAGGATGGCGAGTACGTGTGCTTGCTGAGGTGCTACCAAGCCGAAGAACGGCCTGGGTTAGCTGCGGCACAAAGAGAGATGTCGCTCTTCCCGAGAATTTGGCTTTCAATCTTCGGTGAGAAGACACGCTACCCGCATCATTGCGGCTATTTCCAAAGCGGCCGAGGAGGCTCAGTTGAGTTCAATTGGACTTGGCAGCTTGGACCGAATGGCATTATGAGTTTTCTCGGCGTGGGCGGGCGTAGCCCGATGGCGTGGGGCGCGTATGACATCTTGTTTCGTCAACTCAAAGCACAAGCAGTCCTGGTTACGGCCCGCGCGTCTTGCCATTGCCAGCTTGGCGGCGGTGATCACGGCGGGCGATCATGCGGGCGCGGCAAACAATCGGAAAG
>Ga0126376_10000405_pt1 | contig 20850 bp, 18 predicted proteins | sample PanSoiMetPlot_15_FD_92760 | JGI IMG/M metagenome (GOLD analysis project Ga0126376, IMG submission 92760) | Tropical forest soil microbial communities from Panama - MetaG Plot_15 | ecosystem: Environmental > Terrestrial > Soil > Tropical forest > Bulk soil | place: Panama | collected 2016-02-17
ATCGAGTTGCCGCCGACGGTTTCGTTGCCCCGGCTGACGCGCACATCGACGTCAAACTTTTCCACCGTTTGCACGAATTTAGCCGACGCGCGGGCGTGCAAGCCCTTCTGATTGACGATTTTCAGCACCCGAACGATGGCGCCGGCAGGAACCGCCTTCCGATCGGCATCGCCATGGTTTTCGCCGGCTAGCCGCATGTGCGTCATTTTCCGGCCAATACCCGACTAGCGATCGTGATGTATTTCCTCCCAGACTCTTGAGCTGCCGCGACCGCCTCGGCAAGAGGGCATTCGTCACGGACCTTCACCAGTTTGATAAGCATCGGCAGGTTGATTCCTGCCAGCACTTCTACCTTGGGCCGGCTCATCACGGAAATCGCGAGGTTTGAAGGGGTGCCGCCGAACATATCAGTCAAGATCACCACGCCATCGCCGGTATCGACTTTCTTTACCGCCTCGATGATGTCGCGACGGCGCTGCTCGACATTGTCGTCCGGTCCGATCGTTATCGGTTCGATCTGATCTTGAGGGCCAACAACATGCTCCAGGGCAGAACGAAACTCGGTGGCGAGCTGCCCGTGGGTAACGAGAACAAGACCTATCATATAATCACCCGGCGCGCGCGGAGGTGCGCCGCCCGAAGTCACTGCAATCATGACCATCCCAAGGCCGAGCGCAAGGCCTTTTCAGGAGGCTGTTATTAAGCAACCTCTGTCGAGGCCGGGCCGTTGCCAAACTGCCACGGCAACGACGTTACCGCAGCAAGCACCATTGGGACGGGATCGCAGCCTGACGCCACCGCCAAGCGCCGAATCCTGACGCCCGCCACAACGGCGTGTGCCGAGGATTCGTCGGGCATCCGCATTGGCGCCGCAACACCGAGATCCACCACCCATGAAACAACCGCTACGGGCTCGTACGGCAAACGCTGAATTCCGAGGCCGCGCACCTCCAGCAGGCCCGCGAGGGCGTCCGGTGGCCGCACGATCAGGCGATCACGAGCGGCCTGCACATGGACGCGGTCGTCTGCCACCAAGCGCGCAAAGACCCGCTGGCCATGGGATGCCGCCTGGATGAGCTTAAGCGCCAGTTGCGACTTTCCCGAGCCGGCGGGCCCTCGAATTAACACGGCCCGCGCGCCCGCCAGCACCGCTGAGGCGTGAATTGTGGGTAGCGCGTTCACTGCCCCTACATTGCCGGCAGCCGAACGACAAAGCGCGCGCCGAGAATCCGTTCCTCGACAGCCGTATCGTCGCCCGTGGTGTCATGATGCGGATCCCGCGGGGCCACGCGATTCTGCGCCGACAGTCGGCCGTCATGTGCCTCTACGATCTGCTTGGAGATGGACAGGCCTAGACCCGAGTTCTGACCGAAATTCTGCTGCGGTCGGTCCGTATAGAACCGCTCGAAGATTTTCTCGACGGCGTCTGGCCGGATGCCGGGGCCGTCATCATCGACGATGACTAATATTTCACGGCCTGATCGCCGACATGTGACCCGCACGATGCCGTCCTGCGGGGAGAATGAGCAGGCGTTGTCAAGCAGATTGTTGATCACCTGGCTTAGCCGGGAGTCATGACCCTGCACTCCGAAAATGCGCGGAGAGCCCTCAAACCCGAGTATCACCGTCACCCCGTTTTCGCGCTTGACCTCGTTCGCCATCGCCACGACCGTGACCAGCAGCTTATGCAGGTCGACGGGCGCCGCCTCCTGGCGTTGCAGCTCGGCGTCCAGCCGACTTGCGTCTGAGATGTCAGAAATCAGCCGGTCCAGCCGCAGCACGTCGTGCTTGAGGACGGCCAGCAACCGCGATCGACTGGAGTCCGATTTGGCAAGCGGTAACGTCTCAACCGCCGACCGCAGCGAACTGAGCGGATTTTTGAGTTCGTGGGCGACGTCGGCAGCGAAGCTTTCGATTGCTTCGATTCGAGTGTAAAGCGCCCCGGTCATTTCGCGCAGATTGCCCGACAAGTGCCCGATATCGTCGCGCCTTCGAGTGAAATCGGGAATTTCTACGCGGCCCCTCACGCGACGGCGTACCCGGTCGGCGCTGTCCGCGAGCCGCCGCACAGGACCTGCGATCGTGCCAGCGAGCAGCATCGAGAGTACCGACATGATGCCGGCCGCAACCATGAATACCTTGAGAATGGCAAGCCGCTCCGCCTCGACGGTTTGATCGATGTCGCCGCCTTGTGTTGACAGCAACAATGCGCCACGCACTGTGCGCAGGCGCTGAATCGGAACCGCGACCATTGCGATCACCTCGCCGCGGTCGTTGATACGAACCATACTCGCCTTCTCGCCGTCCAGAGCCTGGGCGACTTCCGGATAGGCTCTGCCATTCTCGGGCCCAATCTCGCGATAGGGTGGGTGGTCTCCGCGCGCAAGCCATTTGCGGACCGCGATGAATGTGCGTTCCACGATTCCTGGCCCCTCGGCCGTTGGCGGCGGCAAGTCAAACCGCAGCACGTCGCCGGGGCCATAGAGATTGCGGCTGTCGAGGATCAAGGTGCCGTCGCGATCGTAGATTCGCGCGCGTGTGTTGGTCGGCGCAATCAAACGCCGCAACAAGGGTGCCACCCGCTCCGGGTTGACGGGAAACTCGAAGCCGAAAAGTGTGTTATCCGAAGGACTATAGGTGTCGCCTGCCTGCAGTTCCAACAGCCGTTCGGGGTCGATGTTAATCGCGTCTGACTCGGTGCCTTGGCCCGCAATCGCGATGGCGATGGTTTCGCCCTGGACAAGCAGCATCTGCACGCGGGAATCAATCAGGCCCGCGCGGAATTGGGAAAGATAAAGAATGCCGAGCATGAAGGCGAGCAGCCCGGCAATGTTGAGAAAAACGATACGACGGGTGAGACTCGAAAGACACCACCGGATGAAAAACTGCCAAGTATGACGAAGCGCTCCAAGCCAGCCCTCTGTTCGCAAGACCCGCCACGCGCGCGCGAAAAAATCCGCGATCCGGCTGGGGGAACGCGCGAAAGCCATGCGGATCCGACGAAGACGCTTTAGAGCTCTCGCGGCTGGGCCGAAAGGCCGCCGCAAATATTCAACGGCCGGATCCGCCGATCCGACCTGCGTGTCGTCGATGTCTAAGGTCTTGTCTAGCACGTCAAACGCTTCTCATAAGCTCCATCTAGGTTGAGGGCGGCATCCGATCGCGGCCGCGCATCCACGTCCGCCAATTCGTTGATCGGCGGGCGCGCGGAGGTTTGAAAAGCACTATTCCTTGGAACTGGCAGCCCGCTTCATAGCGCTACTCAGCATTCCTTGAACCGGTAGCCTACCCCATATAGCGTTTCGATCATATCGAAAGAGTCTTCAGCCTGCTTGAACTTTTTTCGCAGCCGCTTGATATGGCTATCGATCGTACGGTCGTCGACGTAGACCTGGTCGTCGTAAGCGGCATCCATCAGGGCATTACGACTTTTGACCACACCAGGCCTGGTCGCAAGTGCCTGAAGAATCAAGAATTCAGTGACCGTCAGCGTGACGGGTTCATTCTTCCACGTGCAGGTATGTCGTTCCGGATCCATACGCAAGGCGCCGCGCTCCAGCACCTTGGCGGTATCGGTCTCCTTAGGCACCGTGCCATCCTTACCACCCGATCGGCGTAGCACCGCCTTGACGCGTTCGACCAGAAGCCGCTGAGAGAACGGTTTGCGGATGAAGTCGTCCGCACCCATCTTGAGGCCGAACAATTCGTCGATTTCCTCATCCTTGGATGTGAGGAAAATTACCGGCATATCGGATTTCTGTCGCAGACGGCGCAGCGTCTCCATGCCGTCCATGCGCGGCATCTTGATATCTAGGATGGCGAGATCTGGAGGGCTTGACTTGAAGCCCTCAAGCGCGGACGCGCCATCCGTATAGGTCATGATACGGTATCCCTCGGCCTCCAGCGCGATGGACACAGAGGTCAGGATATTGCGGTCGTCGTCGACAAGAGCGATGGTTGCCATGGATGCTTTCTAACACGAATTGATGAGCCCCAAGCAAAGTTTGCGTTACCAAGCCGTTCACGGGGGCGAAAATGTGGCGATAAACCACAGGGTTGAGATCTGTGGAACAGCGGGAGAAAAGCCAAATCATGGCGGAAGCGGAAAAGACGGTAGTCTTGCCTGGAATCATGCCTGAGCGGCTGCCCGAAACCGCCCCTGTGCCTGATGACTTCAATCCTATAGCCACCGCGAAGGACCTGCTGCGCGCCACCCGGGCCAGCGCTCTGGCCACAATCGACCGCAACACCGGTCACCCCTTCTGCTCCCTCGTCAATGTTGCGACCGATGCAGATGGGTCGCCCCTAATCCTCGTATCGCGGCTGTCGACCCACACCGCCAATATAGAAGTCGATCCCCGTGCCTCCGTGTTGCTCGCATCCACCGGAAAAGGCGATCCGCTCGCCCATCCGCGGCTCACCGTCCTCGGTACTTTCGCCAAAATCGCGCACCCCGCACCCGATGCGGCGCGGGTGCGCCGGCGCTTCCTCTCCCGGCACCCGAAATCCAGACTCTATGCCGGCTTTGGCGACTTCTCGTTCTGGCGACTAAACGTCGCGTCCGCGCATCTCAACGGCGGATTCGCTCGCGCGGCTGACCTCAGGGCTGACGATATCATCACCAACCTCGAAGGCGCCGCCGAAATCGTCGAGATCGAAGAGGGTGCGGTCGCACACATGAATGCCGACCATCCGGATGCGGTGCGCCTATACGCGACGAAACTGCTCGGTGAACCTGACGGCGCATGGGAAGTGACAGGTGTCGATCCCGACGGGCTCGACCTCGCGCTCGGCGACTGCGTCGCGCGAATGCCATTTGCGCAGCGTGTGACCAACGCTCTCGCCTTGCGCAAGATGCTGGCTGAATGGGGATCGCGAGCGCGGAACCAGTAATAGACGAACCATGAACGCGTAAGCCGCATTGGCAAAATTAAACAATCATTGGTAGCTCAATATCTGCGTCAAAATGCCTCATCGGGTTTCGGTGGAGAGGGAGCCGTTCGCCCACACTCAAGCCGTCGTCCCCGCTCAACTTTAACCGGCCGACGGATTTTTGCGAACCTACCAAGCGGTTTTTTTTACCAAAGCCTGGATCGCAGACCCGCTGAGAACAATTGATCTTGGCAGGATAATCAGGGGCCGTTATATGTGCGCCGCCTGGGAATCCGGGTGACAATTAGCTTTGAAACCGCTGCCGGAGGGGGCTCGCGGGCAGTGGCCGTGGTAACAGAGACTTACGCGGAGGGCTGCCGTGAAAGAGACAGGCTTATGGAACAGCGCCTGTGGCGCCGACCAATTTGGATTTTCAGGTCTTGCCGCGGTACACTGGAACTTAACCGAGGCGCCGTTGTACGAACATGCGCTCGCAAACGGCGAAGCCCATCTGGTCCAGGGAGGGGCGCTGTGCGCTGAAACCGGCATCCACACCGGCCGCAGCCCCAAAGACAAGTTTATCGTCAGCGACGAGTACACCGAAAAAACCATCTGGTGGGACAAGAACGGCAAGCTGAGCCCGGCCCAGTTCGAACTGTTGCACAACGACTTTCTTGAGCACGCGAAAGGCAAGCAACTTTACGTTCAAGACCTCTACGGCGGCGCCGACTCCAAATATCGCATCAAAGCCCGCGTATTCACTGAACTGGCGTGGCATTCGTTGTTCATCCGCACGTTGCTGATCCGGCCTGATCGTTCCGAAATCCCGAATTATGTCCCGGATTTCACCATCCTTTGTCTGCCGTCCTTCAAGGCCGATCCCAAGCGTTACGGCGTGCGCAGCGAAACAGTCATCGCCATCGATTTCACCAGGCGCATCATTCTCATCGGCGGCACCTATTATGCTGGCGAAATGAAGAAGTCGGTCTTCACGACGCTGAACTACTATCTGCCGGCCGAAAGCGTGATGCCGATGCACTGTTCGGCAAATGTCGGCGAGGACGGTGACGTCGCGCTGTTCTTCGGCCTGTCCGGCACCGGCAAGACGACCCTGTCGGCCGATGCGAGCCGGACCCTGATCGGCGATGACGAACACGGCTGGGGACCGCAAGGGGTGTTTAACTTCGAGGGGGGCTGTTATGCCAAGTGCATCCGGCTCTCGAAAGAAGCCGAGCCCGAAATCTACGCCGCGACGCTGCGCTTCGGTACGGTTCTAGAAAACGTTGTTTTTGATCCCGAGACCCGCATCTGCGACTTCGACAACGACCGCAAGACTGAGAACACGCGGTCCGCCTATCCCCTCGATTATATCCCCAATGCCTCGCGCACGGGCCGCGCCGGCATGCCAAGGAACATCGTGCTGCTCACCGCAGATGCCTTCGGCGTCATGCCGCCGATTGCGAAGCTGACCCCGGCGCAGGCGATGTATCACTTCCTGTCCGGCTACACCGCCAAGGTCGCCGGCACCGAAAAAGGGCTGGTCGGAGTCCAGCCGGAATTCTCCACATGCTTCGGCGCGCCGTTCCTGCCGCGCCACCCGTCCGTATACGGCAATCTGCTGCGCGAGCTGATCGGTGCCCATGGGGTCGATTGCTGGCTCGTCAACACCGGCTGGACCGCGGGCAGGTACGGCGTCGGAAGACGCATGCCGATCAAGGTCACGCGCACGCTGCTCGCCGCTGCATTGAATGGCTCACTGCGTAACGCCAAGTTCCGCACCGATCCGTATTTCGGCTTTTCAGTGCCGACCCAGCTCGCGGGCGTGGAGCCGCACCTGCTCTATCCGCACAAGACCTGGCAGAACAAGGCCGAGTTCGACGATACCGCGCGCAAGCTCGTCGCGATGTTCCAGGATAATTTCGTGCAGTTTGAGGATCATGTCGACGCCGATGTCCGCGCCGCGGCGCCGGAGGTGCAGATCGCTGCCCAGTAGCGTGCCTCCAGGGCAATCGGGGTGGTTTCGCCGCAGATGACCCCAGGCTCAGCGGTTTTCCTGAGCTGGTAGTGCTATCGACTCAAGAGGTGCCGCTTGGGATCAACACCCTTTGTCGAACGACTCGCGGCCGATCACCTAAAACGAATGTCCCGCGATTAGCTGGCAACCGCGTCGGATTTGCCGGCGGAACAGCAAGCTGCGTTGTGCGAGGTGTGGGACAATGCTCCGGAGACCGACGGAATCTGCGCGTTGAGTCTTGCGTCGATCACGTTGTTTCTCAAGCATGCAGCACAACTGGAAGGGATCGTGACAGACACTAGCGAGAACAGCCGCTAACGATGTTTGCCTTACCGGATCTATCAGCCACTGGCTCCGCTACGGAGCACCGAGTCTCGCGTGTGGGAAGACGAGTGCGGGTGTCCGATGTTTTTCGGTAGCGCCTACCGGCTTCTCGACAATCTTGCTGAGATCGCAGCTCTTTCACCAGCGGGGGTCGGCGCTGTCGCCGCCATCTCGAACTGATGCGAACAGACCCGAAGGCCTTTTACAAGCTGTCACTTGAGCCTTTCCATCATCAGACCACGCTTCAGTGGATTTGGAGCGCGCTGTTCGACGGGGCAAACCTCGCCATCATCCACAACTCGCCACTGTGGTCGGCGTGAGTGCCGCCACGCACGCCTCAAACCATGCTTGTCCAAAGAGGCTATCGTCTGGGGCACGGACAAGATTATTACCCCCACGTCGCAAAGCTCATCCCGGTTCCCGTGCCGGCCGGGGTGCGGTAGCCTGGGACGTATTCGAACCAGCCAAGGTCGATACCCTCGGCCGCGCCCGCCAGCGCCACCCAGTTGAGGATTTCCGATGAGCCGGCGTGGAGCTTGTGGCGGGGTAAAGTCTGCAGGAAGGCGCGGTCCTTGTCGGCGAGCGCCTTGAGAATAGTACGGTCGAGCTCCTCATCCACCAGAAAGTGGCTCAAGCCCCCGGAGGCGAGTACGCCCACCCGCACATTGCCTGGATACGCGTCGACCGCCCGTCGTACCGCTTGGCCGAGCTTGTAGCAGCGCCGCGGGCTCGGCTGGTTAGGCGGGAAATAGGTATTGAGGAACACCGGCACGATCGGGATCGGCGCTTTGGCGTCCATGACGTGGCGATGAACGTAGGCGATGGCATGGCCTTCGCCCTCGCCCGCACGCAGCGATTTCGAGCTTGCGAGATCGAACTCGGCCTCCAACAGGGTTTCGATGAGATGCAGCGCAAGCGCCGCATCGACCGGATAGTCGCGCGCCTCGACCGGTTCAAAAAAACCGGCGCGGTTGCGAACGTACCAGTCGGGCAGGTGCGAATAGGCGCTGTGCTGGGCGTTGCCGTTGCGGATGGTGCCGCCACAATAGATGGCGAAAGTGGGCCGGCAGTCCTCCAGATAGCTTTCGTTCTGGTCGTCGCCGAACACGATGAGGGAGTCGAGGGCCGCCGCGCAGAGTGCATCGCGCAGACGGCGCGCCGCCGCCCGGGCAACGTTCTGGCGTGCTACGAGATTTTCCGGGGCCACCAGATCGGCGAGCTTCGGATCGGCCTTTTCCAGCAAATCCCCGTAGGTGACCGGCCGGCCCTCCTTGTCGCGGTGCTTCATTTTCTGGTCGGTTTCGGCAAAGCGCGGCAGAGTCTCGTCCGCCGCGAGCAGCATGGGCGTATGCGAGGTCCCGGCCGCAAATACAATCTTCGCCATGATGTCCTCTCCGTCCAAGCCGCCGCCCTCCCTCGGAGGCAGGGTAGGCAGCTTGTGGGGCTTGGTCTCAGTCAATCGATATGCACATTCGCTGCCTTGGCGACCGCCGACCATTTGCGGCCTTCGGCGGCGATAAAGGCGCTGAACTCCGCGGCCGAAACTGGGTCTGACACAGCGCCCAGATTGCGGATGCTGGCCTGCATTTCGGGCGTGCGCAGGCCCTCGTTGATGGTCGCGTTGAGGCGGGAGATGATCGACGGCGGAGTGCCGGCCGGGGCGACGATGCCGTTGAAGGTCGTGACCTCGTAGCCCGGGACGCCGGCCTCGATCATCGTCGGCAAATCGGCGGCGAGCGCCGTGCGGGCGCGGCTGGTTACAGCGAGCGCGCGCAACCGTCCGTCCCGGATTAGCGGCAGCAGGACCGTGATGCTCTCGAATGTCATGTCGACCTGGGCGCCAAGCACGCCGGTGATAGAATCGGCACCGCTCTTATAGGGTACGCCCACGATGTCGACCCCAGTCGCGAACTTGAATAGCTCGCCGGTGAGGTGGGGCAATCCACCGGCGCCGGTTTGGGCGTAGTTGAGCTTCCCGGGGTTGGCCTTCGCGTAAGCGATCAGTTCGCCGACGCTCCGCGCCGCCACCGACAGATGCACCACCAGGATCTGATAGCTCTCTGAGAATTTCGCTATGGCCGAGAACTGCCTCTCGGGGTCATAGCCGGCGCTCGCCGACACCGCTGGAATTACTGCGAGCACACTGGTGTTGCCGACGAGGAGCGTGTAGCCGTCAGGCGCTGATGCGGCGACAAAGCGCGCCCCGATCGCCCCGCCGGCGCCCGGGCGGTTCTCGATCACCACAGGCTGCCCGAGTTTGGGCAGAATTTTCGACAGCAGCCGCGCCGGAATATCAGTCGGGCCGCCCGGAGCGGATGGCACAACAAGTCGGATCGGCCGGTTCGGGTAAGTCTGCGCATTTGCCCCGATCGTCCCGGCTACAGCTGCCGATATCAGGGCGACGGCGGAAGCAACGACGGCAACCACAATTCCAGGACGAACTCTGCTGTCAATTTCCCCCATTTGTCTTCGGAAGCGGAAGAAAAATGCGCCTCCGCCTGCCCCCTTTCCGCGCCTGCCGACCCGTTTGTCCAAGAGATCAGCGCGGGCATGCTACCATAAAAGTTGCGACGAGACTGCAGCGCAGGTGCTGCGTGGACCCTTACGGCAGCTTGTCGTAGCCTTCCCCGAACCCCTTCAGGCCGATGGGGAAACCGATGCCTTCCTCCGGTGTCTGAAAGATGAAGAACGTCGCGGTCTGCCCGGTGCGCAGTTTGCCGACTAGCGTGTCGTCCATGACGACCTCGGCGTAGCAGCCGCGCGGCAGACAGCGGACAAAGCCGGCTCTGCCCACATCGGCATTGTCGATCTTGAGTCCAAGCCCCGCCGGCAGCAGCACGCCGAGCGGCGCCTGAACCCGCATGAGGCGCGATTTCTGGTCGGCCGTCTTGAGCACCAGCACCGTGATGCCCACATTGGCCCGGTCCTCGGCGACGACGCTTTGGAACAGGGCGCACTGCTCGCCTTGGGCGCCGGGCGGCGTTTCGCAGCGGATCTGCCAGTCGCCATGCACCGATTTTACCGCACCCTGCGCCAAAGCCTGCGCGGGGAAGGCCGCCATCACGAACGCCGCTAGAAAAGCGCGCCCGACGGCACGATAACGGCGGACACCGGCGACAGCCAGCGCCGCGATAGGGTCAGCGCCAAGTCCGAAATCTTCCCGCTGGGCCGTTCGGGTTGAATTGTCGGAACGGACGGCGGTTTGGTACGAAACCATCATAGGTGCCTTCTCCGATTGCTGGCGACCGGCCGATTGGTTCGAATCGCAGCAGTCTCAATCCTCTTCGTGCCTAGCCAGGCGATTCGCCTTGTCAAGCACGCGCGAGCGCCGTAAACGATCGCAATAACGTCCCATCAGCGACATTCCGAGCGGGAATTGTGGTTGCATTGGGGAATTGTGGTTGCACATTGTGAGTGCGGTGGAATTGTGGTTGATGATCCCTGGGCGCGCCGGTCGCGACAATGTGCGCGCGGGAGTGTGCCCGCTGCGAATCCAGCCGCAGCCAAAAAAATCGCAGCTCTTTACAGAGTTCGTGATGCCCGCGGTCGCGCGCGGCCGCCATGCAAGGAGTTGAGACGACGATGCCGGTCTTTTTCCGAATGACAGCGATAGTGGTCCTGGCCGCGGCCCTACTGCTGCCCGAAGGCGCGGCATTTGCCGGGTTGGGGCAGGCCACGCCCTGGCAGATCGGTCTTCAGGAATCGGCCACGGAAGTGATGGACCACGTGATCTGGCTACACGATTACGTGTTGGTGTTTATTACCGCCATCACGGCTTTCGTCCTGGCATTGCTCGTGACCGTGATGGTGAGGTTCAATGCCAGAGCCCATCCGACGCCGTCGCGCACCACGCACAACACGGTGGTTGAGGTGTTGTGGACCGTTATCCCGGTACTTATCCTCGTTTTTATCGCGCTGCCATCTTTCCGCTACCTGTTTGAACAACTCAACCCGCCGCCCGCCGATCTCACCATCAAGGCCACTGGGGTCACGTGGAACTGGAAATATGACTACGTGGACAATGGCGATTTCGAATTCGATTCTTTGATGGTGCCCGAAAAGGACCTCAAACCCGGGCAGCCGCGGCTTCTTTCGGTCGACAACGAGATGGTGGTCCCGGTCAACAAAGTGGTCCGGATGCAGGTGACCGGCTTCGACGTGATCCATTCCTTCACGGTGCCGTCGTTCGGTATCAAGATTGATGCCATTCCGGGCCGGCTGAATGAGACCTGGTTCAAGGCCACGAAGGAAGGCTGGTATTACGGCCAGTGCTCGGAACTGTGCGGCAAAGACCACGCGTTCATGCCAATCGCGGTCCGGGTGGTCAGCGAAGCGGAATTCGACGCCTGGGTCGAGGAAGCGAAGAAGAAGTTCGCCAGCCACGAGACCCCGACCAACATTGCAACCGCGCACCTTTCGGCAGCAGAGTTTCGCCAGCAGAGTAGGTGAGGCCCCAAATCCACGATGGAGCCGCCAACGGCTCGGCGAGAACGGAACTCAGGGACGACTGAAGATGGATACCCACGCGACTGCGCACGAAACTCACCATGACGACCATGGCCATCCGACGGGTTGGCGGCGCTTCGTCTATTCCACCAATCACAAGGACATCGGCACGATGTACTTGGTGTTCGCCATGATGGCCGGTGTGATCGGCGGCGTAATGTCAATCCTCGTGCGCATGGAACTGCAGGATCCCGGCCTGCAGATTTTCCACAACACCCAGGCCTACAACGTGTTCGTCACCTCGCACGGCCTGATCATGATCTTCTTCATGGTGATGCCGGCGATGATCGGCGGGTTCGGCAACTGGATCGTACCGCTGATGATAGGGGCGCCCGACATGGCGTTCCCGCGCATGAACAACATCTCGTTCTGGCTGCTACCGGCCTCATTCGCGCTGCTTATCACCTCGACCTTTGTGGAAGGCGCATCGGGCTCGGACGGGGTTGGAGCCGGGTGGACAATCTACGCGCCGTTATCGTCCATCGCCGGCCATCCGGGGCCTGCAGTCGACTTCGCCATTCTGTCGTTGCATCTCGCCGGCGCGTCCTCGATTCTCGGCGGCATCAACTTCATCACCACGATCTTCAACATGCGGGCGCCCGGCATGACGCTCCACAAGATGCCGTTGTTCGTGTGGTCGATCCTGGTGACGGTGTTCCTGTTGCTGCTCGCCATGCCGGTCCTCGCGGGCGCCATCACGATGCTGCTGACGGATCGCAACTTCGGCACCGCGTTCTTCGATCCAAACTACGGCGGCGATCCGCTGTTGTTCCAACACCTGTTCTGGTTCTTCGGCCACCCGGAAGTCTACATCCTGATTCTGCCGGGCTTTGGCATGGTCAGCCAGATCGTCGCCACCTTCAGCAAGAAACCGGTGTTCGGCTATCTCGGCATGGCCTACGCCATGGTGGCAATCGGCGTCATCGGTTTCGTTGTGTGGGCACATCACATGTATACGGTCGGAATGTCGGCCGGAGCGCAGGCCTATTTCATGGCCGCCACCATGGTCATTGCCGTGCCGACTGGCGTGAAGATATTCTCGTGGATCGCCACCATGTGGGGCGGTTCCATCGAGTTCAAGACTCCCATGCTATGGGCGATCGGGTTCATCTTTCTGTTCACCATAGGCGGCGTGACAGGCGTCGTGTTGGCCAACGCCGCGGTAGATCGGCTGCTGCAAGACACCTATTACGTAGTCGCGCACTTCCATTACGTGCTGTCGCTCGGCGCGGTCTTCACGATCTTTGCAGGCTGGTATTATTGGTTCCCCAAGATTACGGGCTACATGTATGAAGAGTCGATCGGAAAGCTGCACTTCTGGGTGACGTTCGTAGGCGTGAACCTGGTGTTCTTTCCGCAGCATTTTCTTGGTCTCGCTGGCATGCCGCGGCGCTACGTCGACTATCCCGACGCCTACCATGGCTGGAATATGGTGTCCTCGATCGGATCGTACATCTCCGGCATCGGCGTGCTCATCTTCTTCTACGGAATGGTGCGCGCCTTTATGCGCAAGGAGAGAGCGGCCAACAATCCCTGGGGACCGGGCGCCACCACCCTGGAATGGACCCTGCCGTCGCCGCCGCCGTTCCACCAGTACGATGTGCTGCCGCTGGTCAAATGAGAGGCCGCCGTCAGCCCCCGCCCTGTCCTGCCCCGCAAGTGGCAGGGTGGGACGTGCGCCCCGAGCCAGGCCAAATTGGGATGATCGGCTGGGCACGTGAAACAGGGAAACCAGGAAGAACGCGGCGCCGCGTGAGTGCGTTACAGATACCGCATGACAGACAGCACCACCGTTAACCAGAACAGGGGAACTGCGGGCTTTGCCATCAGTGAGGCCTCCGTCGGCGATTACATCGCGTTGATGAAGCCGAGGGTCATGTCGCTCGTCGTGTTCACCGCACTGGTTGGCCTGATGGTGACGCCCGGCCATCTCCATCCCGTGCTCGGCTTCGCTGCGCTCCTTTGCATCGCGATCGGTGCTGGTGCGGCCGGTGCGCTCAACATGTGGTACGACGCTGATGTCGATGCCGTGATGTCGCGAACCTCGCGCCGGCCGATACCGGCTGGCAGGATCTTGCCTGGGGAGGCGCTTGCCTTCGGCGTGACGCTGGCAATCGGCTCAATTGCTGTGCTGGGCCTGGTTGCGAATGGGCTTGCCGCTTCGCTTCTCGCCTTCACGATCTTCTTCTATGTTGTCGTCTATACCATGGGGCTCAAGCGCGCGACGCCCCACAACATCGTTATCGGCGGTGCCGCTGGCGCGTTCCCGCCGATAATCGGTTGGGCCGCGGCGACCGGCGCGATCGGCCTGGAACCTGTGCTGCTGTTCCTGATCATATTCTTCTGGACGCCGCCTCATTTCTGGGCGTTGTCGCTATGGCGGGCGCCCGAGTATGCCCGCGCCGGGATACCGATGCTTCCGGTGGTCGCCGGCCAAGCGGAGACGCGGCGGCAGATCTTGTTGTACTCGATTGTGCTGGCGCCCGTCGGCGTCTCACCGTGGCTGCTCGGTTATTCCGGCGCCCTTTATGGCGCGACAGCGATCGTGGCAGGCGCCGCGATGATCGCGCTATCCTTGCAGATCGCGGCTTTGGGCGACAACGACGAGGGCATACGTGCCGCGAAGCGGTTGTTCGGCGTTTCGATCCTGTATCTCTTCGTATTATTTGCGGTGCTTCTGATCGATGACTGGCTGGGCGCACCCGGCCGGGTCCTGCTGTGAGGAGCAAGATTGCTGGGATGGACGATAACGGCAGAGAGACGGGCGTCGTACTCACAGAAGAGCAGAAGCGCCGCCGCCGCATGCGGTCGATCGCGATCGCGCTTGCATTGGGAGCGCTTGTGCTTCTGTTCTACGTGGTCACCATCGTCAAGCTCGGTCCTGGCGTGCTGAGCAGATGACAGACGACGGACGGCAGAACGTGACGGATATCGGGCAACCGACGACAAACGACGGACAACGTACCGACCCCGGCGCGATCCGACATCCGTCATCCGTCGTCCGACATCGGTCATCGGACATCATGATCGCGACGGCGTGCGGGGTGTTCGTCGCATTCATGGTTGGCATGGCCTACGCGGCAGTGCCGCTCTACAGCTGGTTCTGCCGGTCGACCGGTTTCGGGGGCGTTCCGCAGGTTGCCAGCGTGGCTCCGGGGCAAATATTGGACCGCAAGATCACCGTGCGTTTCGACGCCAATGTCGGAGCCGGCATACCATGGCGGTTCGAGCCCGAGCGCACCTCCATCGATGTCCGGCTAGGTGAGGTCGTGACCGTCTTCTACACGGTGACCAACCTGTCGATGCAGGAAACCGGCGGGCAGGCGGCCTATAACGTGGTGCCGACCACCGTGGGCGCCTACTTCGTGAAGATCAACTGCTTCTGCTTCACCGAACAGCGTCTTGCGCCCCGCGAGAGGCGCGAGATGGCGGTCGTGTTTTACGTGGATCCGGAACTGATGAAAGATTCCGATCAGGACGACCTCAACACCATTACCTTGTCCTACACGTTCTTTCCGCTGCGCCCGACGCCTCGCAAGGGGGGCGTAGCGGACGGCGCAAGCCCGGCGGGCACCGAGCGGAAGATATAACCAGGCATCAAAACGGGCGCTGCGCTGCGCCGGAGCAGAAGACGGAGACAGAGATGGCCGACGCCCACGCGAAACCTCACCACGACTATCACCTGGTCGATCCCAGCCCCTGGCCGGCGATCGGCTCGGTGTCGGCATTCATTCTCGCGGTCGGCCTGATCTCGTGGATGCATCACTCCTTCGCGGCTGCTCCGTACCTGTTTGGTCTCGGCGCTATCGGGGTGATCTACACCATGCTGGGATGGTGGCGCGACGTCGTGAACGAAGCCGAGCATGGCGGCTATCATACCCGCGTAGTGCAGATTTCCCACCGCTACGGCATGATTCTTTTCATTGCCTCCGAAGTGATGTTCTTTGTGGCGTGGTTCTGGGCCTATTTTTCAACCGCGCTGTTTCCGACCGATGTTCACCAGGTGATGCGCGGCGATTTCATCGGCCACGTGTGGCCGCCGACGGGAATCGAGACCTTCAATCCCTGGCACTTGCCTCTGCTCAATACATTGATCCTGCTGACTTCTGGCACTACCGTAACGTGGGCGCACCACGCGTTGCTTCACGACGATCGTAACGGCCTCAAATGGGGACTCATTCTTACGATCGCGCTTGGTCTCTGTTTCACCAGCATTCAGGCCTATGAATACATGCATGCGCCGTTCCACTACGCGGGCCACATCTACGGCGCCACTTTCTTCATGGCGACCGGATTCCACGGCGCTCATGTCATCATTGGGTCGATTTTTTTGACTGTTTGCCTCATTCGCGCCCTCGCCGGTCAGTTCACGCCCAAGCAGCATCTGGGGTTTGAATTTGCCGCTTGGTACTGGCATTTCGTCGACGTCGTGTGGCTGTTCCTCTTTGCCTGCATATATGTGTGGGGCGCCGGTGCTTCGCAGGCCGCCGGACATTGAGGTGTGAACTGCAGGATGGGTTGAGCGCTCGCGAAACCCATCTGTAGGTATTCGGTGTGGTGCCGTCTATGTTGGGTTGCGCCAATGCTCAGCCCATCAGGGTCTGAGGATTGAGCAAACGGGCCCACGTAACGGGGCGGCAGCGGTTGCCCGTTTCTGCTTTTGCGAGGAACTGCTTTTGCGAGGAACTTCATGTCGGAACAGCGCTCCTTTCCGGCGGTGTCGCCGCTGTTTGCCGGGTTGATGTGCCGATGCCCGGGCTGTGGCCGAGGCAAGCTGTTCCATGGGTTCCTCGGTTTGCCGGCCCGTTGCGAGGTATGCGGGCTTGACTACGGCTTCGTCGACGCCGGCGATGGGCCGGCAGTGTTCGTGATATTGTTGTCGGGCTTCATCGTCGTCGGCAGCGCCCTTATTGTTGAGGCGCTCTATCAGCCGCCGTTCTGGCTCCATGCCGTATTATGGGGACCGCTGATCCTTCTCACCACGCTGGGGCCGCTGCGCCCCATGAAGGGCCTGCTGATCGCGCTGCAGTACCATCACAAGGCCGCGGAAGGGCGGCTTGAGCGCAAACCAGGCGTATGACAGCGGCTGCCAGACTGCGTCGCGGTTTACTGGCTCCGACCGTCGGCGCCATTGCGGCGTTTGCTGTCTTGGTTTCGCTCGGTTTGTGGCAACTGGATCGCAAGGCCTGGAAGGAGGGCCTGATCGCGACCATCGAGCAGCGGCTGTCAGCGCCCCCCGTTTCACTTCCGCCGCCACCGACATGGCCCCGGCTCACGGCGACGGAGGATGAGTTCCTGCATGTCGCCATGACGGCAGAATTTCTTAACGACCGCGAAGCCCTTGTCTTCACAAGCGGGTCGGCCCTCCGGGAAGGGAGCAGCGGCCCGGGCTATTGGGTATTTATGCCCGCACGACTCGCAGGCGGCGCCCTCGTGATGGTCAATCGCGGCTTTGTGCCAGAGGGCAAGCGGGATCGTGCCGCCCGTCCGGACGGTGCGGTTGCGGGGCCGATCAACATGGTCGGCGTGCTGCGTTGGCCCGAGCCCCCTGGCATGTTCACCCCCGCAGGCGATCCAACCCGCAACATCTGGTTTTCCCGCGACTCCACCGCGATCGCAATGGCCATGGGCCTCAGCGTTGCGCCCTTTTATTTCGAACTGGAAAGCCCTGACCCGCCCGGGGGCTTGCCTCGGGCCGGCCGGCTGCATCCGACCCTTCCCAATAATCACCTGGGATACGCCCTCACCTGGCTCGGCCTCGCGTGCGTACTCGTCGGAGTCTATGGGACTTGGTTGTTTGGCAACAGGCGGGAGCAGCACGGAACCATCGAGCATGGTGCTTAGGCTGCGGAGCGCCTTTTTTTAGACTCCTCACAAACCTTCCTCCGGTGCAGCCGCGTGTATGGCGAGCGCGTGGACACCGGATTTCAGTTCATGGGCGAGGGCCGCGTTTATCAAACGATGGCGGGCGATCCGGCTCTTCCCCCGGAACGCGTCAGACACGATATAAATTCTGAAATGCGTTTCTCCACCCGGCCGATGTCCGGAGTGGCCCTCATGTTGACGGGATTCGTCAACTACCTTCAATCTCAAAGGAGTGAAGGTTTCAGTCAGTTTCCTGGCAATGGTTTCCTGGACACGCATCTGGAGCCTGCGCTCGCGCGCACCTGTCGCCCGCGCTAAAGCGGTGGCGACGCCTTGTTCTTCGTTAACGAACTCCTTGCGTCGACGCGAAGCATGTCCGATCAAGTCTGTCAAGCTTGCGCGATGAGCAGAATCCTCCGAATAATAGGCAATGAAGTTCGACTCGCCCCTATATGATCGCATCCGGGTCAAGCCCGGCGAGGATCGCCGGCTGCAGGCGGAGCGCCCGTGCTGCGACTGGCCAAACTGTAGCGAGTCGGCGAGCCACCGGGCGCCGAAGGGTCGCAACCGGGAGCACGAATACTGGCGGTTCTGCCTTCATCACGTCCGTGAATACAACCAGTCATATAATTTTTTTGCCGGGATGAGCGATGAGGCGGTGGCGCGATTTCAGAAGGATGCGTTGACTGGTCACCTTCCGACCTGGCGTATGGGAATGATCGGCGGCAAGAAGCGAGCGAGGGGACGGGTCGGTCGGTTTTTTGACGAGGGTCTCCACACCGCCGATCCGTTCGATATCCTGCGTGAGTTCGGTGCCCCACGCAGCGGCGCCGCGCAATCTCGCGCGGAGGCCGAGCGGCGGACGGTGCGCAACGCCGAGCGCAAGGCGCTCCATGCACTCGGATTAGAGGATAGCGCGTCGGGCCCGGAAATTAAGGCGCGGTTCAAGGAATTGGTGAAGCGTCATCACCCCGATGCCAATGGCGGCGATCGTACCTCGGAAGATAAGCTGCGTGAGATCATCGAGGCCTATAATTACCTCAAGAAGACCGGATCGTGCTGATATAGCCAGGTGGTTCGCAAGCCATTGCAAATCTGCATGGCTTCGAGTCGAGCGAGGCCCGCGGCGCGGCTTCGGCCTCCTGCCAAATAGCATTGCGTTTCATGATGATGGCACAATATATGTCGGTAGGATACTACGGATCGCCGGCATCGCGTGGACCCGATTGGGTCTGACAAGTTCGACCCCGAACCGTCATCACGTCTTCCGCCCCGCGTCGGGTTTCTGCTAAGTAAAATGCCGAGATGCGATCCGCCGGATCCGATCCGCCCGCGCCTCGCCGGAGCCGTGTGTCGGGTGCCTAGATTCGCGATTTAGTGGATTTTTCAGGCGTTTGTACTGGGGCATGCGCGCCCTGGCCCGCGGATCCCTGGTTCTTCGACCGGGATCGCCTGGGTCTTCACACGGAGGACCGATGATTGCCGCAACCGAACTCGCTGCACCGCTGCCTGACATAAAGGTATCTGTCCGGCAGTTGTTCGGATTCGATATCGAGATGGAGGTACCTGCCTATGCGGAGCCGGATCAGCATGTGCCGGATATCGATTCCGATTATCGGTTTGATCGGCCGACCACGCTTGCGATTCTCGCCGGATTTGCCCGCAATCGCCGCGTCATCGTGACAGGATATCACGGCACCGGAAAATCGACTCACATCGAGCAGGTGGCGGCGCGGCTCAACTGGCCGTGCGTGCGGGTCAATCTTGACAGTCATATCAGCCGTATCGACCTCATCGGAAAGGATGCGATCGTGATCCGGGAGGGCCAGCAGGTCACAGAATTCCGTGATGGAATTCTGCCGTGGGCGTATCAGCACAATGTCGCGCTTGTCTTTGACGAATACGATGCTGGCCGGCCCGACGTTATGTTCGTGATACAGCGCGTGCTAGAGTCCTCCGGCCGGCTGACGTTGCTCGACCAGAGCCGGGTTATCAAGCCGCACCCCGCCTTCCGCCTGTTCGCGACCGCCAATACGGTTGGTCTCGGCGACACGTCTGGCCTTTATCACGGCACCCAGCAGATCAACCAGGCTCAGATGGACCGCTGGTCGATTGTCACCACCCTGAATTATCTGCCCCACGACAACGAGGTGGAGATCGTCCTCGCCAAGGCGAGGCACTATCGCACCGATGCGGGTCGCGACGTCGTCAACAGGATGGTGCGGGTCGCCGATCTCACCCGCAATGCCTTCATGAATGGTGACATCTCGACTGTGATGAGCCCGCGCACGGTCATCACATGGGCTGAGAACGCCGATATCTTCAAGGATGTCGGGTTTGCGTTCCGGCTAACATTCCTCAATAAATGCGACGAACTGGAGCGGCCCCTGGTGGCGGAGTTCTACCAGCGCTGCTTCGGTCAGGAATTGCCCGAATCATCGGTTAATGTGGCGTTGAGTTGAGATGCTTTGAGGTGAGTGCGGCAAGGTCATCGCTCGCTATTGAGCACGGAAACATGCCGTTTGGGGCAGACAGGCGCTCGTCGAATTCCGCGGTCGCGTAGCGGCCCGAGAATGCGTTCGCCTAGCATGGCTTGGCGAATGGCGTCGATGCGTTTCTTGAGTGGTCGCGGTCGACTTTACTGTCCAACGCGGGCAACTCCGGGGGCAGATGGTGCCCACGGATTTCCTCAAGCAAATGTAGGGTATGGTTCTCGAGTTCTACCACCGGATGGCCCTCTAACGGGACAACAAACATAGGCGCCACAATAAGAGACGCGTCATGTCCTCGAACATCAAACCCAAGACCCCGGCCAAGGAGGCCCCGAACGAGCCGTTCAAACGCGCCTTGACCGGGTGCTTGCGTGCCATCGCGCGTCGGCCGGAGCTTGAGGTTTCGTTCGCGGCCGAGCGGCCCGGCATGGCAGGCGGTAAGGCCCGCCTGCCGGAACCTCCGCGCAAGCTGACAGCTGCGGACGCCGCCATCGTGCGCGGTCACGCCGATGCGGTCGCATTGCGTATGGCTTGTCATGACGACGCGATCCATCGCCGCCTGCTGCCCCTGAGTCAGCAGGGACGCGCCGTTTTCGAGGCCGTCGAACAAGCCAGGGTCGAGGCGATCGGCGCGCGACGGATGCAGGGCGTGGCCCAGAATCTTGCGGCCATGCTCGACGACAAGTTCCATCGCGGCAAGTTCGACGAGATCACCGATCGCGCCGACGCGCCGATCGAGGAGGCACTCGCGATGCTGGTGCGCGAGCGCCTTACGGG
>Ga0126376_10000406_pt1 | contig 20844 bp, 18 predicted proteins | sample PanSoiMetPlot_15_FD_92760 | JGI IMG/M metagenome (GOLD analysis project Ga0126376, IMG submission 92760) | Tropical forest soil microbial communities from Panama - MetaG Plot_15 | ecosystem: Environmental > Terrestrial > Soil > Tropical forest > Bulk soil | place: Panama | collected 2016-02-17
CCAATTTCCGATTGCCAAATTCTTATCGCGGCTTACTTCTTTAAATTGGCAATCGGCATTTGGCAATTCGCACTGACGGTGGTCGTCTTTGGGCGCGTCATCTTCTGGCGCTGGTTCAGTCCACTCAGCGTCAATGATGCGCGCATTTTCAACTAAAAGATCAAGCGCTTTACGATTGCGCAATCTGTGCGCGATGCTACGTTCGCCTCCATTCTTTGTCAAGGCAGCACGCACTTGCTCTTTTGATTGTCGCGCAGCAGTTGCGATCGATTCGATCTCCGCTTCAACTTCTTCATCCGAGACGGCGATATTTTCCGCGTCGGCTATCTTTTCCATCAACATCGTAGCGCGCACATCGTCCTCAGCTTGCGGCCTAAATTCTTCGCGGGCGCCTTCCCAATTGAGCTGAGGGTTTCGTGGATCGATGCCGCGTTGCATCATCTGTCGCGCAGCTTCCTGCACGCGCTGATTAGTCTGTTGTTCAACGAGACTCTGCGGCACTTCGAACTTGTGCTCTTCGACCAGTTTCTTAACGAGCTCGCCGCGCAGGTGATGCTCCGACTCAGCCTTTGCTCTCTCTTCGAGATCTTCGCGAACTTTTGCGCGCAACGTTTCAACTGTATCGAACTCACCGCCGAGACTCTGGGCCCATTCATCATCGAGTTCCGGAAGTTCTTTTTGCCTGACGGCTGTTACGTCAGCTACATACTCCACCTTCTTGCCGGCGAGGCCGGGAGACGAGAAGTCTTGCCGATACTCGATGAGGAAAGTTTTTGTTTCTTCGGGTTTGACGCCGGTGAGATTGTCAGTGAACTCCTGTTGCACCCCGGGTCCGCCAAGCACGACTTCTACGTCGTCCACTTTGATCTCTTCCGCTTCGGGTTCGTCGACAAATTTCCCGTGCGCGTTGATGATGACGGTATCGCCGAGTTGCGAAGCACGATCTTCGACGGGTTGCAGTGACGCCGATGAATCGCGCAATCCTTCGATCACGCGCTCGACATCAGCGTCAGTAATCGGGCGCATGCGACGCGTGGTTTCCAGTCCTTTGTATTCCTTGAGTTCGATTTCAGGCAGGACTTCAAGACCGACTTTCACTTTCAAAGGTTCTTCACCCAGACGATCGAGCGCCTCGGAATTGTCTAATTGAACATCCGGTTCGCCGAGTGCGGCGAGTGAGTGTTCGACGATGGCGCTGTTGACGGCGTCGGGCAGCAGTTCGCGCAGCACTTCGCTTCGGATCTCGCTCTTGTAGCGAGTGCGCACGACTGAAGTGGGTGCATGTCCGGGACGAAATCCGGGAATCTTTGCGGCCTTGCTGTATTCACGGCTGATACGATCGTAAGTGGTGCGTATCTCGGCCGGTTCAAATTCGATTCTTATCTCCTTGCGAGTTGGGGAGACGTCAATGAGTTCGGTTTTCATTTCGTTGGTTCTTCTATTGGTGCGAAAGGGGGGACTCGAACCCCCACACCTTTCGGTACCAGATCCTAAGTCTGGCGCGTCTGCCAATTCCGCCACTTTCGCATAAAGGATTTACGGCTCTTTAAGTCTAATGCCGCGCTAGGCAGTCTAGCGCGTTTATTTGGTACAAACAAACGACCGTGATCTTAAGAAACTTTTTTGAGAGTTATTGCATTGACGATACTCTTAGGTCCATGTTATCGCAGTAGTGTCGAGGCCCACATCAGTCGGAGAATCAAATGAGAAATCTAATCTTCGCAATCAACATTACCCTGGATGGCTGCTGCGACCACACCAAGTTAAGTGCTGATGACGAAATACATGAATATTATGCGCACCTCCTGCGAGATGTTGACCTACTCGTCTTTGGGCGTAAAACCTATCAATTGATGGTTCCTTTTTGGCCCGACGTCGCAAAAAACCATTCTGGACAGACAAAAGCAATGAACGAATTTGCTCAAGCATTTGACTCCAACAACATTATCGTTTTCTCACAATCGTTAGACAGGGCTGAAGGAAAAAATACGAGAATTGTTCGTACGAATCTTCAGGACGAAATACTTAAGCTGAAACAAGAACAAGGCAAGAATATTTTAATCGGCGGTGTATCTGTTCCTTCACAACTTATAGAGCTTGGTCTGGTTGATGAGTATCGTTTTGTCGTTCAGCCAATAGTTGTAGGAGAAGGGACACGGTTGTTAGAAGGTATTAGCCTACCGGAGAAGTTACAATTAAAACTTGTTGAGTCGAAGATTTTTAAATCAGGATGTGTTGCGCTTCGTTACCTGAAACAGTGACAGAGGTCCAATCAGCGCACGCGATATTCAGTTCTTGGTTTCCCCAGAAAATCCTTTCCGGTTTGCTTGGTGATCAGCTTGAGTTGTTCGAGCTCGTAGTAGGCGCGCTGGATCTCGCCTTTGTCGACGGAGAGTTTTTGCGCCAGCGCGGCGGGTGATGGGAGTAATTCGCCGGAGGCGAGGGTCTTGTTGCGGATCTGGTTGTCAATCTGTTCGCGGACCTGCGCGTAGACGGGAGCGTGCGTCAAGTCTTTCAGCACAATGTCCATAGTTTCCTAAAGGGTTCGCGTCACTTTTGAGAGCGAGCGCGGGGAGTCTGGGTCGAGTCCTTTAGCTTCGGCCAGCAGCGCGGCGAAAAGCTGACCGGGAACGATATACGGAATCGGCGCGAGAAATTCATCGAGCTCGCGCAACATGACAATCGAGCGCGTACACAATCGCGCCGCGTCGAGATCGCTCGTGATGGCGAGAGTGTCCGCATGTAGTTCGCGCAAACGTTCGATGAGGCTCTTTACTCCGGGCAGCATCACTCCCGGCGGTGCGAACAAGATCACCGGAAAATGACGCTCGACCATCGCGAGTGGACCATGCAGAAAATCCGCCGACGAAAAACGCTCGGCGACCACGTAACACGTCTCCATCAGTTTCAACGCGAGCTCGTATGCGTTTGCGTAAGCCAAGCCACGACCGACTACGACGCAGTTTTCCATGAAGACGTAGCGCTGCACGAATTTGCGGATCGCAGGCTCCTGTTCGAGCGCGCCCGCCACGTGCGCCGGAATCGCCTCGTATGAAAACGGCAAGGATCGCTGGGCCAACTCAGTTGCGAGCATATAAAAGAGGAGCATCTGCCCGGTGAAGGTTTTAGTTGCTGCGACAGAGCGTTCTTTTCCGCCATGCGTGAGCAGCGTTTCATCGACGATTCGAGTCATCGACGACCCGGGCTCGTTAGTGATACCGACCGTGTAAGCTCCCGACTTCCGAGCGCTCTCGAGCACGTGGTTGATGTCTTCACCTTCACCCGATTGAGACACGCCAACCACGAGCGCGTGGTCCAACTTCAGTTGTGTGTTGTAGATCGTATGAACCGAGGGCGCTGAAAGTGAGACGGGAATGCCGGTTGTGATCTCGAGTAAATAACGACCAAAGAGCGCCGCGTTATCAGAGCTACCGCGAGCAACCAGCACTATCAGGTCGATGTCGCGCGCCTTGATCAGGTTTCCGAGTTTGGCGATCTTGGCGCGCTCCGCCGCGATGGTGCGCTCCAGTGCAGCAGGTTGCTCGGCGATCTCCGCAAGCATTAGAGACATGTCAGGGGAGTACTTTAACACGAAAACTGTATAATCTTAGGCCTATGTCCCCCAAACGACTGGTCTCGCTCGACGTCTTTCGCGGAATCGCGATCGCAGGCATGGTGCTGGTGAATAATCCCGGCACGTGGTCCAGCATCTACTGGCCACTCGAACACGCGGAGTGGAATGGCTGGACGCCAACCGATCTCGTCTTTCCGTTCTTTCTTTTCATCGTCGGCGTTTCGATCACACTCGCTTTCGCGCGACGCGTGGAAGAGGGCAGTGTTAAGCGCGACTTGTATCTCAAAGTAATCAAACGAACAGCGATCATTTTTGGTCTGGGACTGTTTCTCAACGGCTTTCCATTTTTTCAACTGTCGACGATTCGCATCGCCGGCGTGCTGCAGCGCATCGCGATCTGCTACCTGATCGCGTCGCTGATCTTTCTGACTACAAAAGTCAGAACGCAACTACTGATCGCGATCGCGTTACTCATCGTCTACTGTTTGGTGATGACGAACCTCGCCGCACCCGGCTACGCACCCGGAGATCTCACGAAGGAGGGAAGCATCGCGTCCTTTATAGATCGCGTGCTCCTGGGACCGCACATCTGGAAGCAGGGCAAGGTCTACGATCCGGAAGGCTTGCTCAGCACGGTTCCGGCCGTGGCGACAACCTTGTTCGGAATACTGACTGGACACTGGTTGCGCAGCGAGCGCCCGCCCATCGAGAAGGTGGTCGGGATGTTTGTGGCGGGTGCAGTGTGCGTGGTGCTTGGCTGGATTTGGAATCCGTTCTTTCCCATCAATAAATCGTTATGGACCAGTTCGTACGTGTTGTTCACTGCAGGGCTCGCGTTACAGTTTTTAGCATTGTGTTACTGGCTTATTGACATCAAAGGATACCGGCGCTGGGCGTGGCCGTTTGAAGTGTTTGGAGTGAACGCGCTCGCGTTGTTCGTGGGGACGGGGTTGATGGTGAAGGCCATGGGCCTCATTAAACTTCCTCGCGAAGACGGCACGCAGATCTCTTCACAAGGATGGATCTTCCGCAAATTCTTTCTGTCGTGGGCTGAGCCGATCAATGCCTCACTGTTTTACGCGATAGCGTTTATCGTGCTGTGGCTGTTTCTGATGTGGTTGCTGTATCGAAAACGAATCTTCATAAAAGTGTGAGAGGAGAAACCAACATGCCAATGTATGTCGCGCTGTTGAAGTGGACGGGGCAAGGAGTCGGAAACGTGAAAGATAGTCCGGCACGTCTCGATGCCGGTCGCAAGGCTTTCAAAAAGATGGGCGTTAAGATCAAGGACACTTACCTGACCATGGGCCAATACGATCTCGTTTGCATCATGGAAGCTCCCGATGACGAGACATTCGCCACAGCAATGCTAACGTTGAGCTCGCAGGGCAACATCCAGAGCGAAACATTGAAAGCTTTCACTGAAGATCAATATCGAAAGATATGCGCATCGGTTGGTTAAGGTTTGTAACCTCGGCCGCGCAGTACGCGGCCGGAGAGGGCTGCGGTGCGCTGGCCTTTATCGACGCTGATCTTTCCGTTTACAAGTACGTACTCGATCCCGGTGGGATATTGATTCGGTGATTCGAACGTTGCGCGGTCGATCACTGTGGCGGGATCGAAGACGGTGATGTCCGCGAACATTCCTTCTTTAATCAATCCGCGATCGTGTAGACCCACGCGCGCCGCCGGCGCGCCGCTCATCTTGTGAACGGCCGATTCCAGTGATAGCACCTTTTCATCACGCACGTAGTGACCGAGTATGCGCGGGTAACTGCCCCAGCCGCGTGGATGAGACTTCGAACCCGCGAGTGGACCATCCGTTGCACGCGCGCCGCTGTCAGTGCAGAAACTGGTGAACGGCGACTGCATCGCCAAACGCATGTCAGCTTCGCTCATCATGAAGTAGATGGCGCCCGTTTGGCCGTGATCGGCCAGGATCAGATCGAACACTGCGTCGAGCGGATCTTTCTTCTGTTCTGCCGCGATCTCTGAAATACGTTTGCCCTGCAATGGCTCCAGTTCGCGATTCACAACTGAGCCAATCAACACGCCACCTGGGCCACCGCTGCCGAGATAAATGTTCTCCCATTCCGTTTGCTCCGCGGAGATCTCTTTCTTCAAACGTGCTCGAATCTGCGGATCGCGCAAGCGGTTGAGCATCTTTTCAGTGCCGCCTTCTTGCGCCCACGGCGGCAGACATGCGCTCAACGCGGTGCTGCCGGCGATGTACGGATAGGTGTCGGCGGTAACGTCCAAACCACGATCGCGCGCCTGCTTGATGCGTGCGAGCACGTGCGCCATGCGGCCCCAGTTCTTCTTGTACGCAGTCTTGAGGTGCCAGATCTCAACCGGGATCTGAGCTTTTTGCGCGATCTCGAACACTTCGTCGAGCGATTCGTCGATCTTGTTGGCTTCGCTGCGCTGGTGCGTCGCGTAGATGCCGCCGTACTGGTGCGCGACTTTCGCGAGCTCGACCAGTTCATCCGTCTTCGCGAAACGCGCCGGCACATATTGCAGCGAGGTGGAGACGCCGAGCGCGCCGTCGCGCATCGCGTCCGCAACCAGTTTCTTCATCTGGTCCAGCTCCTGCGCCGTCGGCGGACGATCGTCGTAGCCGATGACGTACTCGCGCACCTGGGTGGCGCCGACAAACGTGCCGAGGTTCACGCCGGAGCCCTGCTTTTCGAGTCGCTTGAAATATTCGTCGAGCGTGCGCCAGTCGATCGTGAGATTGAAGCGGCGCAAAAAGTCTTCCTGCTCTTTGATCTGACGATCGTTGATCGGCGCGATCGACTCGCCTTCGCCCGTGATCTCAGTCGTGACGCCCATCATCACTTTGCTATTCGCGCGCGGATCGATCAGCAGGTAGGTTTCCGATTGGCCCAGCATGTCGATGAAGCCGGGCGCTACGACGAGACCGCGCGCGTCGATCGTGCGCGTGGCGGTGGCTTTCGCGAGGTTTCCGATCTTCACGATGCGATCGCCTTTGATCGCGACGTCTGCGTTGTAGGTCGGGCGTCCAGAGCCATCGACAATCTTGCCGCCCTTAATCAAAAGATCAAATTGCGGTGATTGGGGCATCGTAAGAAGTGCACACAGATAAACACAGATGGTTACGGATTTAAACATCGAGAAACCTGCTTCGTTGATTGGGTTCGGGGAGCATGCAACTTTCGTATTTACCGAAGACGCGATAACGATTGCGCGCGACGAAACGATAGATCACGTCGCGCAGCGCGCGTGGGACGACTTTAGCTACAGCGGCCAAAGCGCCCCAAAAGCCTCCGAGCTCGCGGCCGGCGCGCAGGATCGCGTCTGACCGTTGCAGCACTCGCTCGTTGGGCTGTTCGTAGTTTTCAATCACGTGTAGCGTGTCGAGATCTTTCGGATCGATGCCATGTCGTTGCAAAACTTTCGCGGCGAAGTCACTTTGCAGCGAGGCAAAACGAAGGCGACCGTGCCCGTCGTGCTTGAGTAAAAACTGGACCAGACGATTGCACAGTCCGCACACGCCGTCATAAAGAATGATCGGATTTACCATCGACCATTACGGATTCAGCACCGGTTGATTTGCGGCGCGCAACTGCTCGTTAATTGCCGAAAGCTCCTTCGTCTTCAAGTTGTCCCAAGCCGCCAGCAGTTTCGTCAACGCGGTCTGCATCTCATTCGACGCTGTGACCGTCGGCTGCGTCGGCGCGAGATCCGCGTTCTGAAGGTTTTCGAGTAACGATGAAAAGCCGCCGTTCAAGCGCGTCAGGTTCGGATCGCGCACGTCGATAGCTCCGCCCGGACCACCGCCATCGCCGCGTCCTTCGCCGCCAATCGCTGCCGCCTTCTTGTCGAGCGCACTAAGCGCTTCGGCCACTGGGCCGCGATCGACTCGCGAGCTCAACTCCTTTATCTGTGCGCGCAGTTTCTTGATCTGGTCCACAGCTTTATAGGTCTCTTGCATCCCGCGATATGCGTCAAGTGATAATGTGAACTGCTGCGTCAGATCAGCGGCGCTCGCGGTCACGCGCGGATCGATCTTCACCGTTAGAGGCTGAGTAAGTGTCTTGCCGTTAGCCGTCAGCTTCACGGTGTAAGTGCCCGGCAAGACTGATGGTCCAAGCGGATCGAGCGGCGTGTCGTAGTAGATCGCAGAGATCGGAAACCCGTGACCAAAGGCGGGCGGCGGCGCGTATTTCAAATCCCACACAAACCGCTGCATCCCTGCTTTCGCTACAAGCACCTGCGGCGGACGAAACCAATAAGGCGTCACCGGATAATCCTCGGCCTTGATTGGCGTTGGTTTGTCGTCGCTGGAGAAACGCCGCACGAGTTGGTTCTTGCTGTCGTAGATTTCGAGCGTTACCGGTGTCGTGGAATCAGAAGCCAAGTAGTAATTGATGATCGCGCCGTCAGGCGGATTTTGTCCGGCGGGCTCTTCCGGCGGCAACGGCGTATCGGTGTTCACGTTGCGCTTGACGCGATATGCGACTTGCGGTGCGAATAGATGCACCGGCGCGCCAGTGACGCTCGCATTGAGCTGCCGCACCGGCGTGATGTCGTCGAGAATCCAGAACGAGCGACCGTGCGTGCCAACCACCACATCGTCGTTATGAATCACGAGGTCGCGAATTGACGTCGCCGGCATGTTCAAGCGCAACGGCTGCCAGCTATCACCATTGTTCAGCGAATAAAATACTGCCAGCTCCGTTCCCGCGAATAATAGCCCTGCTCGCTGCGGATCTTCTTTGACCGTGTTGACTGGACCGGCAGGCAGCCCGTTGATGATCTCCTGCCACGTCGTGCCGCCGTCAGTAGTGCGATAGATGTGCGGCCTCTGATCGTCGAGCCGGATGCGGTTGACGGCGACATACGCAGTGTTGACGTCGGAATGGCTCGCGTCGATCTGCGAGATCTTGCTCCACGAATCGATCGCAGGCGGCGTAACGTTCTTCCAGGTCTTGCCACCGTCTCGCGTAACGTGAATCAAACCATCGTCGGTGCCGGCCCAGATCACGTTGATGTCCTTCGACGACGGCGCGACCGCGTAGATCACGCCACGCCTCGGTTGCGTCGCCATTTCCGGACGGCTAAACACACCGATGCTTGCCGGCACTTCTGGCTTCTCACGCGATAGATCCGGACTGATGACCTCCCAACTCACGCCACCGTTCGTCGTCTTGAACAGCACGTTGCCGGCCAGATAAAGCACATGCGGATCGACCGGCGAGAATAGAATCGGCGCGGTCCGCAGAAACCTGTACTTCCCACTGCGCAGGATCTCAGGCGTGACGTTTTGCACCTGCCCTGTCGTCGTATCGAACCGCGTCGCCTTGCCGCCGTAAATGAGATTCGGATGAAGCGGATCGGGCGCGACGTAGCCATACTCTTCGACACCGACAGTGCGCCAGTCGCGAAAAGTGATCGCGCCGTTGTCGCCGCGACTCTTCACACCGGCCGAGCCACTCTCCTGCTGGCCGCCGTACACCCAGTAAGGAAATTGATTGTCAGTGATGACGTGATAAAACTGCGCGGTCGGCTGGTTGTACCACGAGCTCCACGTCTCGCCGCCGTTCACACTGACAATCGCGCCCTGGTCCGAAGCGATCAGCATGATCTGCGGATTCTCAGGATTGATCCAGAGCGTGTGGTAATCGTCGCCGCCCGGCGCGCCTTTGAACGCAGTAAACGTCTTGCCGCCGTCGGTTGAACGATAAGCGGCGATGGCCATAGAGTAGACCATCTCCTTGTTGCGAGGATCGACATCGATCTCCGCGAAGTCACTGCCGCGCGCCCATGGGCGTCTGTCAGTGCCGGCTCGCCGCCACGTTTCTCCAGCGTCGTCAGAACGATAGATGCCGCCGAGCTGCGGCGCATCGACAGTTGCATAAACCGTGTTTGGATCACTCGGAGCAACTGCGATCCCGATGCGCCCGAGTCCCTGTTCGAACGTGGGCAAGCCGTTTGTCAGTTGGCGCCAGGTGTTGCCGCCGTCGGTAGTTTTGTAGAGGCCGCTGCCTGGTCCCTGCCACGCGCCGTTCTCCCACGGTCCTTGTCGCGCCGACCAAAGGTCCGCATAGATGACTTTTGGATCTCGTGGATCGAAAGCGAGTGCGATGGCGCCGGTGTTCTCGTCCTTATAAAGAACCTTCTGCCACGTTTCGCCGCCATCGGACGAGCGAAACACGCCACGCTCTTCGTTCGGCCCGTAAGGATGCCCCAGCGCCGCGACGTAGACCAGATTCGGATCGCGAGGGTTAACGAGTATCGCGCCGATCTGCTGCGCGTCGCGCAAGCCGAGATGCTTCCACGTTTTTCCGCCATCAGTCGATTTATAGATGCCGTCGCCCGTGGAAAGATCCGGCCGCTGGAGCCCTTCGCCGCTACCGACGTAGATCGTGTCGGGATTTGAAGGCGCGACTGCGAGTGCGCCGATCGAGCCGGTGGGCTGATCGTCAAAGATCGGTTTCCACGTCAGGCCGTAGTCTGTGGTTTTCCAGACACCGCCGTTGTTGACTCCTATATAAAAGACATTTGGTTGACCGGGGACGCCGGTGGCGCCCACGGTTCTGCCGGCGCGGAAGGGGCCGATCATCCGCCACTTCATACCCTGCAACAGATCGCTTCTGGTCGATTGCGAGTTGACGGCAACAAATAAAGAGCAGAACAAGAGACAAAGAACGGCACAAACAGGGCGTAGGATCATTGAGTTGTTCCTCGAACCTTAGACAGGATTTACCTGGTTAACAGGATTTCCTTTTACTTCATCCTGTCCTTCCTGTAAATCCTTTCGGCCGCGCCGGAGAATCAGGGCCGAGATAAATGTCATTATCAGTCCGACGGGTAGTGGTTCGAGGAAAGTCATGGCGACATTGAAGAAGATGTTGTTGTACATGACCTGAAATCTCTTCATTTCGGCCATCTTTTGCGCCAGTTCAGCGGGCGAAGCACCGTTGGCGCGCATGTTTTCAATAACGAAAGCCGCGTACTTCTCGGCAAAGTCGGGCATGAAGTTGAAATAGATGAACTCCCAGCTGATGACATAGCAGGCGCAACCGATGAGCATTATTAAAAGGCCAACACTGACCGCCCTGCCAAAACTGATGCGTCCCTCGCCGATGTTTTCGCGATACGAGCGGATGCCGAAGAAGACGAGTAAAAAGGCCAGCACCATCGTGGTGTAGCCGATAACCATCCCGCCGCTCATGCCGATCTTGTGCATGAACGGCACGGTGGCCAGCATCAACGCGGAAATGATCGCGCCCGAGATCAAGCCGAAAGTCAAAACAATCTTTTTCATGATGATGTCTCCTGAGTGGTTTCGAAAAGCAGGCGCAATCTACGTTTGCGAGCGTCAGTTGTCGTCATTCTTTAGAGTGATTTCGCGTGTTTACGCGCAAAATACTACTTAAGGGTTATCAAATGCTCTTGCTGGAACTGTAGGGGCGGCCCTCCGTGGCCGCCCGTGCCTCGCAACACAAATATTTTCGAACGACGGGCGGCCACCTAGGGCCGCCCCTACAAAAGCACTAAGGAATTAGTCCCATTTCTTTTCCGATCTGGACGGCTTGAGTGCGGCGCCTGGCGCTGAGCTTGTCGAAGAGGCGGCTCGAGTGTGTCTTGACCGTGTTTTCGCTGACGAAGAGTTTGTCTGCGATCTCGCGGTTGCTCATGCCTTGGGCGATCAGTTCAAGGATTTCCAGTTCGCGGCGCGTGATGCCGAGATCTTTCAGTCGCTGTTCATTCAAGGTGAAAGATTGTGTTGCGGGTACCGGGACTTCCTTGACGATCAGCACTTCCTTCTTCTTCGTGAGTTTGAGACCCAGCCAGATGCCGAGCGCGGCGAAGAGCAGGGCGACGAGTCCGCCATAGATCTCCATCGAGTGCTCGACGACGAGGAAGCGAAACTCGATCAGCTTCAAGACGACGATCAGAACACCGCCGCACAGGCCGTAGATCAGTGTGTGGATAAGCGTTTGTCTCTTCACGCGGAAGGAATTATAGCCGCAGATGAACGCTGATGACCGCTGATGACCGCAGATTTGACTCCTAAAAAATTAGTTGACAGTCTCCACCACCGTCTCTATACTCCTAAAAACTTAGGAGACAGTATGGCGCGACCGAAGACCGAGAACCTGACCCCGCTCGAGCTGGAGATCATGCACGTCCTCTGGGAAACGGGACCCGCAAACGTCCAGACCGTGCAGCAAAAACTCAAACGTGACCTGGCTTATACTACCGTCCAGACAATGCTCAACATCCTCGAGCGCAAGGGCAAAGCAAAACGCACCCTGAAAAACCGTGCTTATTTCTACAAACCCGCCGTGAGTCGCAAGCAAGTCGTCGGCAAACAGGTTAAAGACGTCGTCGACCGGCTCTTCGGCGGCTCCGCGGAGAGCCTCGTGATGAGTTTGCTCGAGACCAAACATCTCACGCCCGAGAAGCTTGCGCGCCTGCAAGAGTTAGTGAAGGAGGAAGAAGCCGATGAGATTAAGTAGCCAATTGCTGCTGACGTTTCTACTCAATGCCTTCTGGCAGGTTGCGCTCATAACAGGCATTGCTGCGTTTGGCTCATGGCTGCTGCGAAACTCAGTCGCTCGCTATCGTCACTGGCTCTGGGCGAGTGCTTTATGTCTCGCGTTCTTCGTTCCTGCATTCACTGCGTCGCTAATTCTACTCGACAACACCAATCCGTCGAATGCACCGGTCGCGATTGCCGGCGAAACCATTCCACCGCTTGTCGGCGAGACTGAGCCGTTCGTCGCTGGTCCAACTACAACGCTGCCCGGAACGTTGCGCCTGAATCAAACTCTCGGACTCGCGCTGCTCGCAGTCTATTTTGGATTTCTGCTGTACCGCGTCTTCAAACTGATTCAAGCATGGCAAGCTACACGCACCATACGACGTCTCGCTGTTGAACTCGAGGCGGACGATCGAGTCGCGGAAATTATCCGTCGCTGTGAGCTTCAGATCGGCACGCGCTCACGCCAGGTACGAATGTTTCGCTCGGAGACGCTGCCGGTTCCAGTCACGATCGGGCTCTTTCATCCAGCCATCATTCTGCCGGAATCGCTGCTGCGCGAAGGTAATATCGAGTTGCTCACCTCCGCGATTGGACACGAGTTCATTCATGTCGCGCGACAGGATTACCTGCTCAACTTCATTTACGAATTGTTGTTCGTTCCGATCTCGTTTCATCCGGCGGCGGCCTTATTAAGACGCCGGGTCAGGCAGACTCGCGAACTCTGTTGTGACGAGCTCGTGGCGGAGCGAATTCTGAACGCGGAAGTTTATGCGCGTTCGCTCGTCCGGCTCGCCAGTTCTGCGCCACCTCTGCGTCGTCTCTCCGTTACTACAACCGTAGGCATCGCCGATGCTGACATCCTGGAGGCCCGAATCATGTCGCTGTTAAGAAAACCTGAGTTGAATACACGCTGGAAGAAGTTGTTGCTGATCGTAGTCTCGCTACTGTTGCTGGTGCCCTGCGTTGCCGCGGCGACGTATGCGATGCGGTTTGATGTCGAAACGAGCGCGCAGGAGCCTTCCTCACAGGAAAAAGAGCAGAAGGAAAAACAGATGGTCGAGATGAAGCGTCGTGAAGGCGGCGAGGAGATGGATCCGCGCGTTCGTGAGGAGAGAGAGCGCAAAGAACGAGTAGAGATGGAAATGCGCGAGGCCAGGCAGGCAGCGCTCGTGCGTCTCGCGAAGATCAATATGGATCAGGCCATTCAGATCGCGACCAGCCAGCAACCAGGAAAAGTGCTGGAGTGCAGTCTCAATGCCAGCCACTGGAAAGAGCCTGGAAAGTTGGCTGACGACGGTTACGTGTTCTATCACGTTGTCATCGCCAACGAAAACAGCGAAGGGGCGGCGCACGTCCTGGTGAACGCCGTCGACGGTACGATTATCAAGACCGAAAAAGAAATACCGCGGAAGCGCGAACCATGACCTGGGCGCGCATTGCACGGATGAACACGGATCACGCCGCTCTCTTCGATCTGTGTTCATCCGCGTAAATCTGCGGTTTCAGATTCTGCATCAGCTCCTCAAAGCCCGGAAGATCCAACGACTGTGGTCCATCCGAGAGCGCCCGCTCGGGACAAGGATGCACTTCAATCAACAACCCATCCGCACCCGCTGCCGCCGCCGCTTTCGACATCGGCGTGATCAAACTCCGCATTCCCGTTCCGTGTGAAGGATCGGCGAGCACAGGCAGGTGCGACAACTCCTTCACCAGCGCCACCGCCGCGAGATCGAGCGTGTTGCGAGTTGCGGTTTCAAACGTCTTGATACCGCGTTCACACAGGACCACATTCGCGTTGCCGCCCGCGAGCAGATACTCAGCCGCCAGCAGCCACTCCTTCACCGTCGCTGATGGTCCACGTTTCAAAAGCACCGGTTTCGAGACGCACGCGAGTTTGCGTAACAACGAAAAGTTCTGCATGTTGCGTGCACCGACCTGCATCATGTCCGCATATTCTTCGACGATCTCGACGTCCGCTTCGCTCATCACCTCAGTCACGATCGGCAGTCCAGTCTCCTTGCTCGCCTGCCGCAAAAAACGCAGCGCCTCGACGCCGAGTCCCTGAAAGTCATACGGAGACGTGCGTGGTTTATACGCACCACCGCGCAGCATGTTTGCGCCTGACGCTTTGACGGCGTGTGCGGTCTCCATCAGTTGCTCCTCGGATTCCACTGAACATGGTCCAGCAATCACGACGAGGTCGCCCGCGCCGATCTTCGCGCCGCGCACGTCAACGACAGTGCGAGTCTGTCGGAGTTGCCGGCTGACCAGCTTAAACGGATGCGAGATCTGTATGACTTCGGCAACGCCCGGCGCGGCGCGCAACGCTTCGATTTCCGAGCGTCGCCCGCTGCTGCCGATAGCCCCGATGATCGTGCGTTCCGCACCCTGGACCACGTGTGCCTGGAAACCACATTCCTTGATGCGCTCGATGATGTGGTTGATTTCGTCGGGGGTTGCGTTGGTTGACATGTTGACGATCATGATTGTGTTCCTTTACTGAGAGGGTCTTTTCCCCTTTAATTTGTTAGTAATACAAATCGGGTGTAGTTGTCCGCATTGTCCTGGATGCTTTTGCAAATGATCGAACCGCCGTAGAGATCAGCGGCACTCTGGCCGGCGATGGCAGCGACTTTTGGATCGCCGCGACGCATCACTTCGGCAACGCTGCCGGCCGTATCGTCGGCGACAACTGATTTAAGTTGAGGATGTGTTTGAAAGAACCGGCTGCACTGCGCGAGCGCGACCGGATGAGACTGCACTGTCTCGATCACGTTGAGCGACGTGCCGGGACAGCCGATCAGGTGTTGCTCGATCTTGATTTTAATCTCGTCGAGCACTGTCAAAGAGTTGAGGCGCAGTAAGTCGACTGACGGTTGGACCACGCCAGCAATACTGTTTTCAACCGGCGCCAGCAGGTAGTCGGCCATGCCGTTATCAAGACTGCTGTAGAGCTCCGCGAACGTTCGTCGTGGCACGAGCTCGATCTCAGCGCCGAGCAGTTTGTGCGCAGCCTCTTCGCTGAAGGCGCCGCGCTCGCCCTGAAAAGCGATTCTCGGTTTTGCGGTGTGCGTCATCACAAAGCGATACCTGCCTGAACTCGTTTCGATTCGCGAATGATGCGTCGAAAAACCTTGCCCACGGCGCGTTCATCGAGCGGGCCGCAGTTGATCTCCTGTAGTCGTTGCAAGACGATGCGCTCGCGTTCAGGGTCGCAAAAAGGGAGGTCTAAGGCTTGTTTGATGGCGCCGACCTTGAGAGCGAGGCGGGCACGCATGTTGAGGAGTCGCAGCAGTTCCTCGTCGATATCGTCAATCTCTTTTCGCCAGTGCTCTATGTCCATGATTCAAAACTCCCGGGCAATAAAAAAACCAGCCGCGACTTAGGATCGCGGCTGGCTCGTTGAAGGTGTTTGTGCTTTTACTTAGGTCAGCACCTCGTTTTCACGCTTCGCCAGTCCGCTCTCCTTAAAAAAGAAGTAGCGGTAGGTAAAGGCGAAGTAGAAAAATGTGCGAGTGCTAATCATTACGTCGGCTACTATAGGCAAGTGAGAAAATTCCTGTCAAGACTTTTCTCGTGCCGCGGATTTACGCAGATAAACGCGGATTAAGGCTTTAGCAGTAACTTGCCGGTAGTCTTTCGTCCCTCCAGGTCGCGATGCGCCTGTACGGCTTCCGCAAGAGGATAAACCTTGTGAATGCGCAGCTTAAGCTCGCCTCGGACGATCGCCTGTAACACGTCATTCGCGCGCCACTCGAGCTCTTCGTGTGTTGCGGTGTAGTGAGCAAGCGTTGGTCGCGTGATGTAGAGCGATCCTTTTTGCGAGAGCTTGATCAGATCGAACGGCGGCACTGCGCCGCTCGAGCCGCCAAACAACACCAAAAAGCCGCGCGGCCGCAGCACGTTGAGATCTTTGTCGAACGTCGCCTTGCCAACGCCGTCGTAAACGACGTGTACTCCCTTGCCGTCAGTTAATCGCTTCGTTTCGGTTTCGAAATCTGCTTCGGTGTAGATGATGCATTCGTCAGCGCCGGCGTCGTGTGCAAGCTGTGCTTTCTCCTGCGTGCCCGCGGTTGCGATCACGCGCGCGCCGATCTTCTTCGCCATTTGGACGAGCAGCAGTCCGACGCCGCCTGCAGCCGCGTGAATCAACGCGGTCTCACCCTGCTTCAATTGATAAGTGCTGTGAACCAGATAGTGCGCGGTCATGCCTTGCAGCATTGCCGCCGCAGCCTGTTCAAAATCGAGTTCGGCAGGCATCTTCACTAAGCGATTCGCCGGCACGGACGCGTACTCGGCATAACTTCCCAGCGCGCTCGCATAAGCAACACGATCGCCAGGCTGAACATTCGTCACTTCACTACCAACCTCCGTGACGACACCCGCAGCTTCCTGCCCGTCGACAAACGGAAGCGGCGCAGGATAACGGCCTTCCCGAAGATAGACATCGATGAAGTTCACGCCCGCAGCCTTGATTTGCACGACAGCTTCGTTTGGTTTCGGCGACGGGACGGGTAGCTCTGCGGGAGTGAGCACTTCCGGCCCACCCACCCGGGTAACTTGAATTGCTTGCATGGACGAGATTTTGCCACAGATCTATGGCAAAATCCTCCTCTGCCTGCTCGCAATCCAAACTCAACGCGAAAGGAGTTGTTGTGACTTATAAACGAAGAGTACTGTCCGCCCTGGCCCTGGTTCTGACGCTCTCTGTGTCCCAACCAATGTTGGGTCAGAAGAAGAACCCGGCCTCATCCGACTCCATCAAGATTCCATTTGAAACTTACAAACTCCCAAACGGTCTCACCGTAATTCTTTCAGAGGACCACACCACGCCCACTGTTGCTGTTGACGTGTGGTATCACGTCGGTTCCAAAAACGAGGTGCCCGGCCGCACCGGCTTCGCGCATCTCTTTGAGCACGTGATGTTCACCGGTTCTGGTCACGTCCCTTACGGTCTGCACGACAAACTAACAGAGGGCGTCGGCGGTGGTAACAACGGATCGACGAACAACGATCGAACCAACTACTACGAAACCATTCCTTCGAACTACCTCGAATCAGCGTTGTGGTTGGAATCGGATCGAATGGGTTTTCTGCTCGACAAACTCGACATCGCGAAACTCAACGCGCAGCGCGACGTCGTTAAGAACGAGCGCCGGCAAAGCTACGACAATCAGCCGTACGGGCGCGTGAGCGAGATCTTCTCCGCCGCGATGTATCCGAAGACTCATCCGTACTCGTGGCCGGTCATCGGCTCGATGACAGACCTGAGTGCAGCGTCAGAGGAAGATGTGAAAGCATTCTTCCGTCTTTACTACGCTCCGAATAACGCGACGCTCGCAGTCGTCGGCGACTTCGATCCGGCACAGACCAAAGCTTGGATTCAGAAGTATTTTGTCGACCTGCCGCAAGGTAAACCGGTGGAACGTCCGAATGTGCCGCTTGGAAAACTCGATGCGAGCAAGCGTCTGGTCTACGAGGATCGCGTGCAAGTTCCAAGGCTCTACATTCAGTGGCCCACCGTCGGTTTCAAGCACGACGACGACTACGCGCTGTCGATATTGAGCTCGATTCTTTCGGGAGCGCGCACGGCGCGGCTGACGAAAGCACTCGTCTACGACACGCAGAAGGCATCGCAGGTCTTTGGTTTTCAAAACTCAGCGGAAGACGTCGGCGTGTTTCAAATCGTCGTAGTGCCGCGTCCCGAAGCCACGCTCACCGAACTCGAAGCTGCCGTGGATCAAGTGCTTCAAAAGCTCATCAACGAAGGTCCGACGGCGGAAGAGTTGCAAAAGGCGAAGAGCGGACTCGAGTTGAGCTTCTTGCGCGGGCTCGAGTCGAATCTCGGCAAAGCGAATCAACTGATCGACGGCGCCATCTTTTATGGCGACCCCGGACAGTTCCGCACCGACTACCAGAAGACGATGGCGGTGACGGCAGCGGACGTGAAGCGCGTGGCGTCGCAGTATCTCTCGCGATCGCGCATCGTGCTGAGCGTGGTGCCGAAAGGCAAACGCGACGAGGCGTCCAAAGCAGCGGAAAGCGAAGCGGTCAGTCTTGTGACCGGCAATGGAGGTAAACAATGAGACGACAAAGAAAAGTTCTTGCTCTCGCGGCGGCGATCGTGATTAGCGTGGCGAATCTCGCCGCGCTCGCGCAGGAGCCACTCGATCGCACCAAAGTCCCACCGCCTGGTCCAACTCCGGTGCTGCACGTTCCTACATGGACCAGGACGCAGTTGTCGAATGGCGCGACGTTAGTCGTGTCTGAGCGTCACAACCTGCCGCTGGTTTCGTTAGCGATCACTTTCCTCGGCGGTTCGAACCAATTCGAACCGGCGGATCGCCACGGTGTTGCGTCAATGACTGCATCGATGCTCACCGAAGGAACTACCACCAGGACGGGCGATCAGATCTCTGACGCACTGCAACTGCTCGGAACCGGTGTCGGCGCGAACGTCGGCGGCGAAGACGGATCTGTCAACTTCGTCTCGACCGCTAAAAACTTCGACGCGACACTCGCGATCCTTGCTGACATGATGCTCAACTCGACGTTTCCGGACGCGGCACTCGAGCGACTGCGTGGTCGAACACTCGTTAACCTGACACAAGCGAAGGATCAACCGACGGTCGTGGGCGCGCAGGTGTTTGCGAAGATTCTCTACGGTAGTGCGCATCCTTACGGGCAGCGCACCACGGAAACTTCAGTGAAAGCGATCACGCGCGACGATGTGGTTGCGTTTCACAAAGCATATTTCCAACCCGGCCGCGCGATCATCACGGTGGTCGGCGATACGACTCCAGCCAAAGCCAAGGCTTCAGTGGAGAAGGCGCTCGCGGCATGGACCAAGGCCGGCGAGAAACCGTCGTTCGATTATCCGAAGCTGCCGGAACTTCAGCCCGCCAGGATCTACCTGGTCGATAAACCGGGCGCGGCGCAGTCAGTATTTAATATTGGACTGCCTGGTCCGCCACGAAACACGCCCGACTATTTCGCCCTGCAAGTGATGAACACGATTCTCGGCGGACAGTTTCAATCGCGACTCAATGCCAACATTCGCGAGCAGAAGGGCTACAGCTACGGCGTGAACTCGAACTTCGGTTTCGGCCGGGGCCCGGGTGCGTTTCGTGCGGGCGGCTCGATCGTCCTTGCGAAGACGGATGCGGCGTTGATCGAGTTTATGAACGAGTTGAAGGGAATCGTCGGCGAGAAGCCGATCACGGACGAAGAGCTCAAGACGGCGAAGGAGTCGTTGATTCAGGGACTACCGCAGCGTTTCGCTTCCGTCTCCGCGATCAGCAATGCGATCACGTCGCTCGTGGTTCAGGGTCTGCCGGATGATTACTATCAAACGTATGCGACCAACGTGTCGGCAGTGACGAAAGACGATCTGCTGCGCGTCGCGAAGAAGTACATTGATCTGAATCACCTGGCGATCGTGATCGTTGGTGATCGTTCGGTGGTCGAGGGTCCTTTGAAGGCCACACACATCGCGCCGATCACGATGATCGATATCGACGGAAACCCGATCGGCACATCACCTGCGTCGAGCAACTGAAAGCGAATTACACAGATATGGCGAACGCAGGGGGCGGCACTCCGTGGCCGCCCCCTGCGTTCGCCTTTCATTCTATGTAATCTGTGGTGGCGTCGTAGTCGAAGACGATCTGCATCACGCGCAGCGCGAGTGCTTCCGGTACGAGTGCGAGGACGCTTCTTCTCACTGCTCTGGCCCACACGTTTTCCCACTGTCCAACGCTGCCGTAAAAACGTGAGTAGCGACTGAGTGCGGTCGTGCGTTTGTTACGGCAGCGTTCATAGCGTCTCAAAGCCTCTTCGTTTGGCCCGTACTTCTCAAAACATCGCGCCAGTATCATCGCGTCCTCCATGGCCAGGCAGCCCCCCTGTCCGAGATTCGGTGTGGTCGGATGAATCGCGTCGCCGAGCAAGGTTATGCGGCCATTGCCCCAACTTCGAACCGGTGGGCGATCGAAGGCGCCTGTCTTCAGGATCGATGCTTGTGGTGTGGCTTCGATGAGTTCGAGCACTGGTCGATACCAGCCGGCAAACAACTCCGAAAGAGCGTCAGTGCCGTGGTCGTCATTGACAGTGGCCCACCAGCCGGTTCGTCCGAGTCCGACCGGACCGATGCCAAAGCGTCTCCCGCGACCGTGAAGTTCGACCGCGGTGGCGGGCGGGATTGCGTTGGGAATTGTTGGAGATATTCCGCGCCAGACGGTATAGCCGCGATAAACCGGATCGCCATCGTTGATGAATTGCGCGCGCACTCGCGAGTGGATGCCGTCGGCGCCTATCAGGACGTCAGCTTCGGTCGAGTCGCCATTCGCAAACTTCGCGATCATTCTTCGCCCGCGTTGCTGCTGATCGACGAGTGCGTGTCCGAGATGTATCGACGACTCGGGCAGTGCGTGTTGAAGGATGTGCTGCAAGTCCGCTCGATGGAGAGCGACGGCGGGTGCGGAGTTCTGTGCAATCCGGACACGATTGATCAGGTGCCCGTCCTGGTCCAGCCAGCGTATCTCCTCCATCGTCCCGGCATGCTCGAGGATCTTCCCGGTTAACTGCAAACGATCGAGGACGCGCATCGCGTTGGGCCAGAGGGCGATGGCGGCGCCGACGTCGAGCAGGGCGGGAGCTTGTTCGAAGATCTCAGGTTGGAAGCCGGCTTGTCGTAGTGCGAGTGCGGCAGTTAAGCCGCCGATGCCGCCGCCGATGATCGCGATCTGGACCATGC